>ERZ1046568.1582-NODE-1582-length-15911-cov-5.630487_pt1 | contig 15911 bp, 25 predicted proteins | sample MGYA00383092_ERZ1046568 | MGnify/ENA primary metagenome ERZ1046568 (study PRJEB29581, sample SAMEA5548362) | metagenome | biome: marine; feature: coastal; material: water | depth 1 m | study: Short-term variability in the microbial, nano- and picoplankton... | reverse complement strand
GATGTATTCATCAGTGCTTTCCATCAAGATGCCGTCGGGGTCTTCGATTCCGAATTCGTGGTTTTTGTATCGTGTGTTGTTTGTGCTTTTCATACTATAATTATATCTGAGTTCCTATTCTAGTCCTCTAGAGTGTTACGCAATCTCCGAATAAGGTGACCATCGTGACCTTGATTATGGACCACATTAAGAATCATCTTCTGCGAGTCTATGTCACCCTTAAAGGCTTTCATTATCTCAGTAAGAGTATCACGAAGATGTTTCTTTTCGTCTTGATTCTTCCTTGCCCTGTCTCCATTAGCATTAGCTTCATTTCTGAATAGTTGGGCGTAGTGTGGTGTTTCGTATCTGCTTTCCATCCTATTATTATATCTGAGTTCCTATAAGTGAATGGTTAGTTTGTGCTTAAAATAATTGTGTTGACCAGCGGCGTGTCTTCTCTATGAAGCTTTTACCCTCCAGAGTGTTGGCATACTTATTAACTGTTAGCAATTGAGAGGGCTTCCCGAATCTAAGGCGCTCCTCGACTTCAAGAACTTCATAGGTGTATAGTCCTGTAGCACTAGGTCTAACTGAGCCGTCTCCAAGAACATAATCCCCGACTTTATACTTTGTTTCTTTATCTTTCATACCTATATTATATCTATGTTAAGCAGGAACTGCAATTACGAGGCCGATATAGCCCATGATTCCAATAGCCGCTCCGATAGCGGCTGAGAGTGTGATTTCTTTTAGTGTTTTCATAATTATCTTTCTCAATCTTATATGTATATTATAATCTATTTTCGGGATTTTGTCAATGGTCTTATCTCTCTGATTATCAACGGGTTATGATATCAAATCATAGAAGACCTCAAAAGTCATAACCCGTTGATGTTAACCAACTTCCAAAAGGTCACCAAGACCCAGCTTGTGGAATTTTCCACCCACAAAAACATTGTAGTATTCGACCAGCGAAGCCACATTGACCATCCGGCACACATGGCCGCGGGGAATGATAGTTCCAGCAGGAACTTCATTAGTGATTTCATTGACTAGAACCCAGTTTTTTGTATTTTTCATAATTATCTTTCTCAATCTTATGTATATATTATAATCTATTTTCATGGATTTGTCAATGGTCTTATCTTGTTGATTATCAAGCATTTAGGGCATCCCCAAAAGAGACACCCTAAAAGTCATAAGTCATTGATTATCAATGATTAGAGATTCTTCACTTTCTCTCTTAGATGATCATAATATTCTGAGATAGTTTGTTTGAGTGGTTCTTCCCAGTCCTCTTTCTTCTCAATAAATGTGATTGATTCATCCGAACCATCAACAACCATCACAGTAACCAATTGATCAATCTTGATTCCTGTTCGTTCCTCAAACATTATAGCATAAGCACACTCCTGCTTGAAATATCCTGATATCTGATCTCTTGTCTTGACCCTACTGGATGTCTTGAAATCGACAATTGATAGAACACCATCAAACTCACAAATCAAATCAACTCTTCCTGCTAACATCAATTCATCTGAATATAGAGGCACCTCTTGCATTATAATGTTATCGACCTTCTTATCCAATACCTTCTTCATTGCATTCCATAACTGAAGCACATGAGGCATCGTTCCTTCTTTTAAGTATTCCTCTTCATTATTGATATACTTCTCAGCAGTATTATGAACAGCATTACCACGGGCACAAGCATGACGAGATACCCGATTAGCTTCTTCTTCCCCAACTGCTTTTCTCCAAGCAATGATTCCAGCTTTTGTGGCATGACCCAGTACAGTAGTTACTGAAGGATAGAATACACCTTCTGGTGTTTCATAGAGTCTACCAGCAACTGTTGATTTTGCCGATAGATCATAACCAAGTTCAAGTGGTTTATGGTTGAATCTAGTAGTCATAATTATCCATATAGAGCTCGTGCTCATATTGATTAGCGAAGTCTTGCTTGCCTTTCATGTTTTTATTGAACTTTTTTGCTCTGCGTTTCTTCTGCTCAAATGGATCATAATCATTGAGTTGATCCCTTCGTTCTCTTTTACCTTTTAGATTCTTCTGATTCCTTTTCATATTAATAATGATCGATATTAGCTTCCTTGCCTGCAGCCTTCTTAATTCCCTTTAGAACATCATTCCAACCTGAACCAGCCTTTCGGATCGCTGATACAGAGCCTTGAAATGAAAGGGCAGGAGCACACACTCCTCGGCAAACCTTGCCACCCTCGCCACATTCGCAGTCTTTTCCAACAGGATCATCTCGTTTGGCAATGGGGTGAATTTCTTCCCAAGTTTTTTCGCATTTATCGCAGTAGTAGTCGTATGTCATAGTGTTTTAAACCAATGTGGTGTTTCTCGATTCTTCCATGTCATAGAGAATCTTTCTTGTTTTGTTTGATAGAATTTTTGATATGAACCAACGGGATCATCATAATCCATACACTCGGGGTTAGAACCCATAGCAAGTGCAAATGGTGTCATATACGATTTCTTAATATTCTTTGGTATCTCCTTTAGAATATCAAGGAGCTTTGTTTCTGATATATGAATCTTTCCATACCGATGAGTATATTCTTTACAAAGACACTTGAATAATTGATAATGCCATTTATAATTCATATGTGATTCCATAGTCCACAAAGTAGATGGGTGTTTCATATGAACAGCTTTATATAAAGTATATTCTCTTTCATCTGATAATTCCCAATATTTAGACATTGTTTTACCAGAAACTGAAGGTCGCCTTGATTCTTCGCCGTCGAGTATGCGATGAGCTGTTGAAAGCATTTGTGCTGATTCAAGAATCATTTTGACTACGTGCTTGTCACAGTGCCACTTAGCGGCAACTTCGGGTACAGGAGATAAGGCAAAGATATTCATAATGTAATATTATATATTAAATCTCAATTATTTCAAGAATTTTTTCCTTAAATCAATCTTGTGATTTCTCTTTTCAATTGATTCAAGCCTCCTTTTGAGAGATGATACCTCCTTTTGAAGAGTATTAACCAATTCAATTAATTCTTCCTCACTCATTTCACGAATGTCGGAAAAACAGATTTAATAAGACTCTCTGATACACGTGAGTATTCTTTCATAATATTACCATCTTTGGCGAGACAGACAATGTTAGCATCTTCTTCAGTTAAGCTCTCAAGAATCTCGATAAATATCTTCTCCTTCTTTATAGCATTTACAGAATTACCTTTGATACATTTACCCAGCTGTTTGATCTTCTGATCGGGCTTCCCATAAGGTTCTTCTTCACAAGTATATGGTGGATTACCCTTGGGTAGATCAAGTTTAACATCTTCATGGAAATTCAATTGAAGGATCGTTCGAAGTGAAAACGAATCATTTTCCTTCAAGATCTCTTGGCGTTCAGCACGTGTAGGTACCTCTTGAATTTCAGTGAATATTTCGTGTAGTGTCTTTGTTTTCATTATATTATTTATTTAATTTGGAAATCACCAGCTGCTTCAACCAACATGTTGCAGCGCTTAGTAATAAGATAATTGAGAATGTCTTTCTTTGGTTTCATACTCTCTTCACCAGTCTCTTTATGAATAGCCTCTACAATCTCTTGTGGAATGTAATCGAGATCAATGACCTCTCGATTGCGGTGGAAGTTACGCAGAGTTTCTGTTTCCATAACAGATTCTAAATTGTCTTTACTTTGGTACCATTCTTGAATCTTCTTTGCTCGCATCGGCTTTTGACGAAGACCATCTGTGAATGTATTATCTGGACTTAGAATATTTGGAACTCCATCACTACTATCGCCCTTACAGATGTGTTCGAATCGATAATAAAGTGGATCATCAATTGTAATGAAATCACGTTTCATTGGACTGAACTGTTTCACATTAGAATAGCGGTGAAGTTGAAGGAAGTCTTTATCTGCTGATACAATGACAACTGGTTCATTCTGACCAAACTCTTGGGTAGATTTTGATAGAACAGCAATAATATCATCAGCCTCTGCATTCTCAACATATACAACTGGATATGGAAAATGTTCTTTTAATTCATCACGAACCATATTGATTAGACGAAAAAACTCTTTCCAATCAAGGGGCGATTCTTCACGGTTCTTCTTACGACCAGATTTATACTGAGCATAAGCCTGTTTCCGCCATGATCCACCATCACACGCAATGACAGTCTTTCCATATTTCTCGCGGAATTTAAGGTTGTATTGCCTTACACGATTAAGAATCATATGGCGAATTAGACCTTCCTCAATATCTTGAGGTCGATCTTGTGAGAAGATTGCCGCGATGGCAATGGCTGAATAGTCTATAATTATCATGATATATTATTTTACTTTTTTTTTATTTTTTTTACGTTCTAATTCGATTTAGGATATAAATATATTATATGATATACTACTTATACAAGACAGTCAACCAAATTAATAACAAGGAATACATTGGGGTTCATCATGGTGAGCTTAATGATAGATATATGGGATCGGGTGTTTTACTTAAAAAGGCGATTAAAAAATATGGTAGAGAAAATTTCAGAAAAGAGATATTAGAAACCTTTGAAGAAAGAGAGAAAGCATTTGAGAGAGAAAGGGAAATTGTTACAGAGGATTACGTTTCAATGAATCACACTTATAATGTTGCTTCTGGTGGATGTGGTGGTGATTTAAGGAGTGGATTAAAATGCTCGGATGAAACTAGAAAGAAGATAAGTGAAGCTGCTATAAAGAGAAATGCCGATCCAAGATTTAAGGAAATGCTATCTCGTGTTCATAAGGGTAAGAAATTAACCAAAGAAAATATAGAGAAAACTGCAAGTAAAAATAGAGGAAAGACAAGGTGTGAAGAGTTTAAGAGAAAATGTTCTGAAAGGATAAGTGGTGAAAATAATCCAATGTATGGAAAGGTACATTCCGAGGATCATAAGAGGTTATTATCTGATAAGAATAAATGTCTAAAATGGACATGGAATCCGAAAACGGGCGAGCAACTTAGAAGACATAAGGATGAAAGTTTACCAGAAAATTGGATTTATGGTAGGAGACCTAGAGACTTTACTTGCTCTGTCTAAGCCTTTCTACTATAACTTCAATGGGTTGATTACTATATCCTTTATCAATTATCCATTGGGCTTTGATATATAGTTGTCTCTCATACTCTGTCATTATGTCGCTTTCTATATGTTGTTAATAATATATTTCTATTATTTTGAATCAGTATTGATTATATCATAGATCCATCACTTGTCAAATCTTTTTATTCTTTAATCCACATATTCTTCAAATGATTTCGGTGGATTTTTCCACCAACAAAACCATTCAAATATTCATCAGGTTTCAATAGAACATCCCTCACGATTTGCTCGCGCATTTCAATATAGCTCATTTCTCCTTTGCTCTTACATAGATGTAATATCTCTCGCTCAAAATGACCTAAACCATTCTCTTCAACAAGAGTTTTGACAGTCTCACTTGAGCCACAATAAGTTTTCCAATCAGATTCCTTGATTGATCTGCGTTTACGTTTCTTACCTTTTAATGGTGGCTTAGTCACCTTTGAGAAAAAACCTTTTTTACCTATATATTTCATACCACTGACAGTATCGGTGACAATGTAAACAAAGCCTATATTGTCACCGATCATATCGGTTATGAATTCTTCACCTTTATAACTCCACATGGAGTTATTTATTCATATTCTTCTTCATCAATTAAATCAACCTCACCATAATTTTCTGTACTACAGAATGGGCAGTAGATTGGAACTAAGTCTGGATCAACATCCACATCTCTATATTGAATAGAGTATTGTGAATCGCAGTGGCGACAATATTGTATTTCTTTAATCATTATCCTTCGCAAGATGAGCAGTTAAGTAGGTTACGTGATAATTCCTGAGAAGGATTTGTGCCACGATGATAGTATAATGTCTTTACACCTTGTTCCCAAGCAAAGATTAGAAGTTGATTTACCTCTTTAACAGGTGTCTTAGGGTGAATCATTATATTAATACTCTGTGCCTGATCAATATAATTCTGTCTAATTGAAGTTTGTGTGATAACTTCCTTTTGTGAGATTTCACCAAAGGTCTTGAATACATCTTTCTCTTCATCAGTTAAGAAATCTAATCCTTGAACAGATCCACCCGATGTGAGAATTGTTTTCCATACATTACGGTTATTCTTACCATGATCATTAAGAACTCTCTCAAGGTATGGATTCTTATATGTGAATTTACCCTTTGCTAAGTCTTTTACAAAGTAATTTGAATTTAATGGTTCAACACTTGGGGATACTTGACCGAGGATAAATGAGCTTGATGTTGTTGGCGCAATTGCCATTGTAGTAACATTTCTACGACCATATCCTTTAAGTAATTCTGGCTCACCATATTTCTCAGCTAGAAGTTTAGAAGCTTGATGAGATTCTTTCTTCATATAAGAAAAGATGTCAGCAGTAAGTTGTTTAGCTTCAAAGCTTTCAAATGCAATCATTTTTGATTGTAGATAAGAATGCCATCCAAGAACTCCGATGCCTAATGCACGTTGCCGCTGCGCAAAGTTACGAGGTGCTTCCATATAAGGTATACTCTCAGTCTTACGAATGAACTCAGACATAACAGCATCGAGGAAATATGTAAGAACTTCAACAGCATCTGTTCCTTTCCATTTATCATAATGAAGTAGATTCATTGAAGATAGGTTACAGACAAATGATTCTTCTTTACTTGAATGTAATGCAATTTCAGAACAAAGATTAGAAGCGTGAATCTTCATCTTTTTGTCTTGATAAACATCAGGCGCATTCTTATTCATTGTATCAGAGAAGAACAAATAGGGGTAACCCGATTCGAATCTCTTTTGAATTACCTTACCCCATACCTTGCGCTTAGCTTTATCTCCATCAATCATGGACTTCATCCATTTATCAGAGATAGTTACTCCGATTGATAGTTGTTGAATTGGATTGCCATCATCACGAATTTGTAGAAACTCAAGGATGTCTTTATGTTCAATTGGCATATAAGCAGCAAATGAACCTCTACGAACATTTGATTGAGACACAACATTTGTTACTGATTCAAATAGCTCCATAAAATGGACTGGACCATTTGATTTACCACCAGATGAGATTTCTTTACCCCTTTCACGAAGATCACCAAAATAACCAGATGTACCACCACCCATTTTAGTCATCATTCCAACTTCAGCTTGTTTAGTAAGTATAGATTCAAGTGTATCATCGATATATGAACCAAAGCAAGAGATTGGTAAACCTCTTTTAAGTCCATAGTTTGCCCAGATAGGGGAAGATAATGAATACCATCCATAGGACATATATTCTTCGAATTTCTCAGCGAAACCCTTTATCTTTAATTCTTTTTGTGCAGCCTTTGCGATCTCAATGATTCTTTCTTCAGCCGTCTGATCACCTGTTAGGTAACCTCGTTCTAAGAACTTTCGTGAGTCTTCATTTAACCAATTGTATTTTTCCATAATGTATATATCTCTTTTAAAATAGATCGTCTTCGTCGTATGATTTGTCTTTCTTAGAATATTCTGTAGGACGCTTATAAAAGAAGTCGGTGGCATTGTTTCCTAAAACATCCTCATCAAACCATTCTGTCTTTTCCAATAATTCTTGATCGACATCAGAGAATACTGGATCGATTCCAATTTGTGTCAATGAATCATTGAGTCGATTCTTAATAAAATTCTGTAGAATAGGAGTTGAAAGATTTTCAGATTTGTAGCCGTTAACTGACCACTCAATAATTTTAGATTCAGCTTTATAGGCTTCCATACACTCATGTCGAATACGATCTACAAACTCATCATCAAATAATTCTGGATGTTCTTCACGAATTGTATTAACCAATTTCATACCAACCATAGCATGAAGTAGTTCTTCCTTTGAAGTATATGCAACCTGCTGTGCAGTATCTTTTAATAGGTTACGAAAGCGATTAAAGTAATTGATTGTATAGAACTGGCTAAACAAAGAAACATTCTCAACATATAGAGTAAAGAGAATGAGTGAATATACATACTGCTTCTTTGAATCCTTATAATACTTATGAAGATACTTGCGGAGATACTTTACACGATTCTGAATGATATCGAGCTTTAGATTCTCTTCAAAAATATCTTCCATACCAAGCACATTGAGCAGACGTTCATATGCGTTGTTATGAATCACTTCGACATTGGCCATAACATAACCAAGATCTGTGATAGAAGGATGTGGAAGATTCTGACCAACATTAGCCCAGAATGTTTTTACTGCCACTTCAATCTGACCAATGGCAGATAATGAGCGAGTGACCATATCTCTTTCTGTGTCTGTTAAGTTGACTTTAAAATCTTGAATATCAGACTGAAAATTGAACTCTTTATCAGTCCAAAAGCCATTATGCATGGCTGTAATAAAGTCCTCTGTCCAAGGATAGTGATCAGGTTTGCGGGAAATTTGTTCTTCGAATATCATTTATAGACTATAATATACATTTAGGTTAGGTTGTAAAGATAATAATACAGTTAAAAAGCACCATATTTATGATGCTTTTTGTATTAATCGTTTGATGCTCTCTGACGAATCGATCTTAAAGCTCCAGTGGTCGAATCTCTAAGAACCACTACAGCATCACGATTTTTACGGGCATAGTCATATATCTTCTTTTGGTCACTATCAGTTAAATCAAGATATTTTGCCCATCTTTCGAACTTATTTCTTCCGCTTTGAAATCTTCTAAAAACATCTGTTGGAACATCGAAATCACGATACTTTCTCTTTTTAACCACCAATGGTTTATCGATCATAGCTACCGCGCTTGTTGTCATTTGTTCTTTTCTTTGATTCATACTAGAATGTTATATCGTCCTGTGTAATATATATACTTTGCTTGGTTTTCACATGATAACCTTTAAAGACTTTGATGCCAAAGACCTCTCCAATTGATTCATGTTGTTCAACCATAACAGTTGTATTAGTTTTAGCTAAAAGTTCTCCATTTCTTAATGGAAGATCCTTTGTTAAAATATATGTACCCGAACGGATATTATTATCTTCTGTGAGAAACCAATCAGAAGATTCAACTAGGTATGTTCCCTCAATTTCCATATCGGCGATCTCACTTATCACCTTTGCTAGTTTCTTATCTGAGATATCACAATGTTCTTTAATCAGATATAGAGCAGCACCATAACGAGCAATGGTGCTTTTACCCAATGGGAGTTTACCTAATAATCTTCTAATATTAAAGACCAGTTTATGGAATGTATTATATGCCGACTTCTCATTAGAAGTTTCAGGCTTTTTCAATTTGTTGCCATCTTTATCGATAATACCTTGTTTAAACGCATCTGTCTTTTCCCAAGGCATAGTCAATAGCCTTAGAAATCTTAATGAGTAAATGAAATCTGATCCGCTTAATAGTCCCATAGTAATGATTTATAATGATTGTAATTTCTTTGCTACATATAAATCTGTAACAATGTCTTTTTTCTGATCTTCTCTTAAATAGTTTAAATATAGTAAAAATGTCTTGATTGTCGGCCAATGATTTGCAGAGACACGATAGAATAACATTCTAGTAGCGGCTGAGATATCGAACACATTATATATCGTTATTATATGATTTAATATAAGTCTTTCAGATATTATACCATTTGATTCATATTTTCTCAATAAACGATTGATATATTTGAATCTAGCTAAATCTTCCTTAAAATCATCAACATCTAAACAGGCTGGATTTCTATAGTGTTTAGCTGCATATAATTCAAAATTATCATTATTTAACTCATTAAATATTCTCATATATTAAAGAACGTAAAATCTACCTCTTTCTACAACTTTTCCACCATTCTCGGCGGCGTATTTTTTAGCTTCTCTTAGAGAACGAAAGGATTGAGGTTTCTCGATTTCAGGTTGAATAAGTTCATTTGATTCCTCAATTTCTTCTTCAATGATAGGAACATTGATAACTTCTTGCAGTTCTTCAATCATCACCTTCTTCGATTTGCGACGATCTAATTCAATGCCGTATTCTCTTCCAAGTTCTTCCAGTTTTTTCTTTGATAATTTTGTTAAATCTTTCATATCTTTATTTATCTTCGTCATAGATTTCAATTGTGTGAATATCTTTAAAATCGTATGCTGCTTTTGGTGTTGGTTGTTCTACCTCATGAATCTCAGTAGATTCTCCTTTAGCCTTCATACTCTTAAGTCTTTCGACTTCCTTTTTCTTAATCTTAGGTAAGATCTTCTTAGCAATCTTCTTGATGACTGCTTTCTTCTTCTCAACCTTTTTATCAACGACGGCTTTTTGTCCTGCTTCTAAATCTTGATATTTCTTATCTTTAAGTATTTTATTACGAATGATTTCTTTAGCTGCTTTCTCTGCTCTCTTAAGAATCTTCTCAGGTGAAGCTTTCTTCTTAAGAGCAATAGCCTTCTTGCGAGCAATCTTAGGCGCAAGGCGTTTCATGATTCGACCTCTGGCTCTTCTTTGAGAAGGTGTGAGAGGTTTCTCATTTAGATTATTTAATGTTCTTTCTACAATATTCATATTATTTATCTCCTGGTATTCCTAACATCCATACCAATGCTGCTCCAAGACCAGTAATAATTGCTGATACAAATGTCCAAGCAATGGACTTGACTGTTTTTAATGTTCCTTCAGCATCAGCTTGTTGTTGTTCAACATGCCTTAATCGCTCTTCCTGAGCAACCATTCGCTTTAAGATAATTCTTGTTGTCTCATCTAGATTTGTGATCTTTTCTTCGGCGCGAGCCAGAGCGATGATGGCGTCAGCCATTTTATCGATCTTTTCTTCGATCCTATCTAAACGAGTTTTTTCAGACGAGTTCATATTTCCCATTGTATTTGGTTAGATATTATACTTTTTTCTTTCGATTGTATGTTTTGGTCTTTTTATCAAATCGCCAATCTTTCTTATTGAAATTCTGAAAGTTTTGAACTTCGTCATACTCATCAGCTGTTAGAACATTCGCCTTTTCAAGATCAATTGATTCATCAACCTCAATTGATTCAAGCTTAGCTAGCTTAGATTTAAGCATCTTAATATACTTATCTTTTCCACCATATTGCTTAATCATCTTAGGTGATGGGTTCTTAATCAAATCTTTTAAAGATTTAATATCAAGTTCTTTATCTACATCATATGATTCAGTTGCAGCAAGTGTTACAATGACTTCGGCTTTCTTAGCTGGTGATAAACCGCTATATTTCTTTTCAACGTAAGAGAAATACTTCTTTATGAGTGCTTCTGCATCCTTTGGGTTTGAGCCACTCTTAATCATAGCCTTTAAAACCTTTTGTTTACTCTCAACGGCTTCTTCAAGCTCAGTGGATTCTAGGAGTTTAACATCAACCTTGCCGGTGATAAGTTTATCATCTATTTTAAATAGTTTCGCGGCTTTCTTAATAGCAGTTACGGTATTAGCAGCTTTAACAGTGACCTTTTGATTCTTTTTAAGTTTGTTAACTGGCTTAATAACTATTACTTCCCAACTTTTAATTGCTTCTTGAAGTTCAACTGATTCTTCAAGATCTGTCGCTTCTCCGATTGTGTCTACTTCAGGTTGTTGTTTGATATAGCGAGTAACAGGTTTTTCATTTGGAACAATGATGTTAAGACCAGATTTATCGATATTGAAATCATATCTGCTGAATTTATTTCTCAGTTTCTTTTGAAGTCTTAATGCAGCAGGTTTTGTTAAGGATTTAACTAATACACGGCGGCCATCTTCCAAGCCTACATTTTCTTCAAGATTGGTTGATTCAACATAAGCATTCAATTCATACTTACCAGAATCCATGCCATAGACTTGAAAGGCAAGTCTTTTCTTGGTTTCTCTACCATTCTTAGTAACCTTAACAACATATCGATTAGTCTTACCCTTACCTGGCTTTTTAGGTCCAGTTGAGACTTGATTGAACCAATCATCATCATCAATCTCAAAACCCCTTTTCTTTACTAGGTCTAGGGCCGCTTGTGAAGCGGATGTGAATGTTTTGTGATATAGAGGATAATCACCCTCTTTTAAGTATTGTGAAAATGAAATCATATTAGAGTTCTTTTGTGAATTTATTGAATGTATTAGCTATTTTACTTGGCGCCCATGAAATGTCAACATTAGACTCTGCAATAAATGAATCAATTAACTTTTCATCTGATTCATTCACAGACAATTGAATTACTTTGCGTAGACGAAGTGTTTCAAGTGAAACAGATTCTTTCATTTCTTCACCTTTTGGGCGATCTTTAACATTACTTGGGTAATGGATTCGTGTTGGATTATTACTAATGAAGATGAGTTCACCATCTAAATCTAATCCTGCCATAGTATAATTCTGCTTACCTTTAGCATTGAGTGCATTGAGTGGGCCAAGTTTGATTGCACCAGGTCTTACATTAGATATAATAGGTTTAAGATTATGCTTCTTAATAAGTTTTTCTCTTTTCTTATCATTACCCTTTGTTCTGATCCAAGCCTTCTCAAGTTCTTTGAATGGAAGAACTGCTTCTTCAAGATTAGTTGATTCTCCTAGTACCGCATCAACACTACCACTTGGTACTGTCATTGGATCGCCTTTCATTTGCTTAATGCCTTTCTTAATAGCTTCAGCAGAGTTGCGTGCTTTTACATCAACTGTTTGACCCTTAAATAGTTTACCAGCTTTCTTAGTAATGGTAACTGTCCACCATTTCATTGCTTCTTCAAGCTCAGTCGATTCACTCAAACCAAGATCTTTTAATTTAGCTTTTACTATATTAGCTGGTGCTTCCATACCTTTTGGTGATTTAATACCAATAAGAGCACCAAGATCTTGAGTTAAATCAGCATTTTTAATCTTACCAGATTCAATTGCTTTAACAATGTTTTGTGCAACGGTTTTGCGCTGATTCTTCTTTACAGCGTCACTCATGATAACTATTCCATCAACCCAATGCCTTAATGATTCTTCTCCCTTTTTCATAGAATACATGCCTCTATGAGTCTTAACTTTGATTGCTTCTTCAAGCTCGACTTCCTCTTTCATTGATCTTTTTTCCATCTCTCTTTTGATGGCTGTAATAACTGGCTTAGCAGCTGAACGTCCAACATTTTTGAATATATCAAATAGATCTTTTAATTCTGAATCAGAGAGTTTAGCATAATCTGCGGCTGCAGCTTCTACTAGATCTGAAATAAGACTATCAACAAAAAGATCATCGAGGTCTTCTGATTCATCCATGTTCTTTGTAATCTTATCGACCACATCTTTCTTTAGCTTGACTTTAAAAGTCTTTCCGCCGAATTCAAATTCTTTCTTGCCGTCTTTAGCGGCTTGTGCCAATGCTCCCATAAAGGCAGGCACATCTTCATCGATTATGTTCTTAGGTATAAATTTTTCTCTTTTCATAGTTTTCCCATTAGTTGTTTGACCTGGTGTGTCTTTCCTATATTTATAAGAAAGCTGTTTTGTACCGAATTCTAAATATTCATTAATCATTCTAATCCTGCTTCTTTTCTAGCTGAATAATAAGCGGCAAGAGCCATTTTAATTCTTTCATCTTTAGTCTTACCTTCAAACTGAGGAGCATCAGATTTTATGAAATCATCAATCCATGTCGAAGCATCTGCCTTAGGATCAAGGGCTTCATTCACAGGTTTCTCATGAACCCAGCCCATATCTGACATTTTCTCATGGTCTTCTGGTTTCTTAGCCCATTTTTTCTCACCAGTCTCTGGATCATACATCCAATGTGGCTCAAATTCAGATTCTTTCATACCCTTATGCTTCTTCCATAAATCAGCATCAGCAGTTGTTCGAGTTTTACCTCCCGTAGCGAATGAATTGATTCTAGCATATCCCCACTGCTCTGGAGTTGTACCTGGTCTATGACCTGTTCTCCATGCAGCTACACCACGATCAAACACCTTTTTGAGAATAGCATATGAGATACCAGTCTTTTCTGCTTTCTTTTGAATACCTGTCTTAACATCTTCATATACCTCACCAAGTTCTTTCTTAATCCAATCTCTTGCGATTTTATTCCGAGGCTGAGCATTGGCAAATTTACTCATCTTCTTATAAGCACCAGTAGTTGCTTTCTGCCAATTGGCGCCCTCAGAATTATCCACAATCACAAAGTTATCTTTAAAGAATGATTGAAACTTGCCAATATTCTTTTGAACATCATCCCACATAACCTTTACCTGTTTCGTGCCGAGTGTTCGACTTCTCATAGAATCTCTTTTAACAGCAGTTTCTAGGTCAGTATTCACAAAAATCATAGCTACATCATAACCGATTTCTTTTAATTTAGATGCCTGCTTTTTAATCTTCTCATAATCTTTACCTGTTCCATCGATCACCAAGCCGAGTCTTCCCTGAATATAAAGATTCATCTGTTTAGAAGTTAAAGCCTTTGCCTTTGCACGAACTTCTTGACCCTTTGGAGAGAAGATAAATTCTGGCTCCATTACTCCACCTGCTTTTTCGATTGCTTTTTCAAAAGCAGGATCAGAGTTCACCAATTTAAATCCTAGAGCACCGAGACCAGTCTTCCCAACTGTAAATGATTTACCCGAACCAGGACCGCCCGCAAGGAAGATTGCTTTGAAGATTGCAGGATCATCAACACCCTCTTCTACACTATCTTCGGTATCTACGATAGGATTTTTATCTTCACCAAACATATCTTTGAATTTCTTAGTATGCTTGGAAGGTTTTGTTTTAGCAGAAGCATCACCTGGTGCTGGTTTATAGGCTGAAGAATCATCATCATCTTTCTCTGCACCTTTCTTAAAGTGTGCAGCTCTTTTAGCCTTAGTTGATTTTGCCATCTCATCACCTTCAGCATCTTTAGCAAAATACTTTGCGGGTTGAGAACCTTTTCTATCTTCAATGTCCTTATCTTGTTTTACTTCTACAATCTTATTAAGGAAGTATTTCTTTTCATCAGAACCCACAATATAATTTGTGCATCTTTCAGTAACAGTATGAATCTTACCATTTAGATTAAGGAATCTATCACCAACAAGAAATACTTCTTCAGCAATGTATCTCTCACGAATATTTGATGTCTTTAATTCGATATGCTTACGGAAATTAGTCATTTCCTTCAAACCCATTCTCTTACGAAGAAGATTGAATACAGCTAGCTTATCACCAAATGATTTTGGAAGACCGTTAGCAAAGGATTGGAAATCACCCTCGATTGCTGCAGTTCTCATCTTAGAAGCAGACATACCAGAAACATCATCAGCATCTGGATCACGTTCTCCCGCAGAAACAATTGAAATTCCTTCTGGAAAATCATAAAAGCCATGGCGAGCCTTAACACCATTATATTTATTTAATAGAGATTTGAAATCTGAAATTCTATCTGCTCCAACCACCATTGTGACTTTTGTATATCCTGCGTTATAAAGATATACTAGAGCATCGATTGCATTCTTAATCTTCTTATCATAAATGATATTCCTACCATGTTTAGGAAAGATCTTTCGCATCAACATCACCTTCTCTTTATAATCAAGAGGATTCTTTTTAGGATCAGAAGATTGAGAGGCAAAGATTTTATAATCATTACCTATAGCAAGTGATGCTACCTTTGTGAGAAGTTTCTCGTGTCCCACTGTAGGTGGGTTGAAGCGCCCAAATGTGAATACGACCGACTTTGAGCTCTCTTCATTAAACTGTTTAAATCCTTTAATCATATTTTTATCTTTCCCAGCCTTTAATTACATCTTTGCTGAAGTTATTCATTGAAAATTCTAATCTATCAACTAATTTAACCGCACCAGAAGTAGTCTTATCAATAGCAACGAATCCCTCAGAACCTGTTACCTTGAAACCATTCTTAGTACGAACAAATGTATCAAGTTGCTTTACCTTATCAAGTTTATTTATAAT
>ERZ1046568.1577-NODE-1577-length-15952-cov-5.168585_pt1 | contig 15952 bp, 13 predicted proteins | sample MGYA00383092_ERZ1046568 | MGnify/ENA primary metagenome ERZ1046568 (study PRJEB29581, sample SAMEA5548362) | metagenome | biome: marine; feature: coastal; material: water | depth 1 m | study: Short-term variability in the microbial, nano- and picoplankton... | reverse complement strand
ATTATAACAATAAATGATTCAGTCTAGCAGTTGATTGCTAAATAAGTAATTTTTTTTGGTTACATTTAGTTTAGAATTTAATTTTAACACACATGCCATTCGATCCAAATTCAGCAAAGAAAGCAGGAAAAAAATCTAAAAGAGGTCCTGCAAAAAAAGAAAGACCTTCCATCAAGGAAAAAATGGAAATGCTTTATGAAAAAGTGTTGGATGATCTTCTTATGAACCAAGACAAGCTTACCAAAACAGAACGTGTAAAAGTTTTTGTAACACTGTCTGATTATATCTTCCCTAAAACAAAATCTGTAAGAGACAAGTCTACTTTAGATAAACTAAAGAAAAATAAACACGATTGGGACTCTATTGATCCTACCAAATAAATTTATTACAAGAAATAATTGAATTATAAAGAAACTCTATTTTTTATTGCTAAATGTCTTACAATTTCATCGGAGGATAAAAACAGAGATGAAATAGAAAAGCAATTAAATTCAACGTCTATAGACTGGGATGCTGTTGTAAAAGTGAGTACAGCCCATTATGTGTTTCCTGCAATGTATTGTAATTTAAAGCGAGTCGGTTTCTTACAATATTTACCCGAAGAGTTGGTGAACTACATGGAGCATATTACGGATATAAACAGGGAGCGAAACAAACAAATAATTTCACAAGCAAAAGATTTAAACAGCCTATTATTAGCGAATAATATCACTCCAATATTTTTAAAAGGAACAGGTAATCTGTTAGCAGATTTATATGAAGATATTGCCGAACGAATGGTTGGAGATATTGATTTTATTTTCTCAAAAGAAGACTATCCAAAAGCGATTACTATTTTAAGAAAGTTTGAGTATTCTGATGTAAACAAGTATAAATATCATTTTCCTGAGTATAAACATTACAGAAAACTTAAAAAAGAGAATAACATTGCATCCATAGAAATTCATAAAGAACTTTTATTAGAAAAGTATGCTAATGAATTTAATTATAGTTTTGTAGCGAAAGATAGTCAGATTGTAAATGGTGTTACTATTTTGAGCTATGCAAATAAACTTAATTTATCCATCATAGCCAATCAAATAAACGACAATGGTTTTTATTATAAAACTATGGCTTTGAGAAATGCCTATGATGTTTTTGTATTGTCTAAAAAAACTAATGCAAAAGGTGCAGTGAACTCCTTAGATACCCTAAACCATCCCTTAAATTGTTTTTTAGCAGCTTGTTACGAAGTTTTTAATTCCGTAGATAGTTTACAATTCAATAATACAAAAAAAACAACGGCCTACTTGAGTAATTTTAATAGTCAATTTAACAACCCAAAAACGACAAAAAAACGACACAAACGCATTAAGAGGTATCTTTTTTTAAAATCTAGAGTAAACATTCTTTATAAGTCCATCATATACAAAGAGTATCGAGTTTGGTTATTTAAAAGAGTAACTGATAAAAACTGGTACAAAGAAAAATTAATTCAGTTTGGAATAAAAAAATAACATTACCAAATAACGCCCGCCTGTTGCATAAATAAATTTACCAATGCATCTTTATTTAGATACGTTTTAAAATAAGTCAAAAATCCACTCTCTTTAAAATGCCCAATAATATTCATAAGTAGCGGCGTTTCAATTTTTCCATAATAATTAGATGCAAAAGATCGCCGCATACTATGTGAGGTCACAAAGGCATACTTCGGCGCATTCACAATTTCCTTCCTTCTTGTCTTCGGGTTGTTCTTAAATCAAACACCAAGTCTTCAATCTCCGCTATTCTGTAAAGTGTTTTAATTTCTTTAACCTCGATAAATATTTACTTTTGATAACTTTCTAACCGTATAAATTTGAAAATCTCATGGCCGTTTAGTAATGATATTTTCCACCTAAAATTGCATAAAATACTGTTTATTTAGTAGTTAGAATAAATAAATCGACTACAGTCTGAGCACTGATGTACTATTTAGTATTATTTTTTGGATAATGTATCTATCAATATATCAGCGTATCGATCCATAGTTGCATTAACAAACGGTTCTACAAAGACCCGTTTTCTCTAAAACAAGCCGTTTTTATTCACATACCAAAAAATTTAGTATCTTTATTAAAATTGAAATCTAGAAAAGAAAATGTACATCTCTTTAGTCATGATCTCTAAAAAATTATTGGATTCAACGTATTCAAATAGGTTGTAGCCTATTGTAAACAAAATGATAGGTAAATACGACTGTGTGTCTACCAAGAGTGTCTTCATTAAAACCCATTCAGGTTTCAGAAAGATAATTTTGAAATGCTTATTGCTATGCATTTCTTAACAAAAAAACAACGTCTGTACAAAAGATGCATGGATCTTTTTTTATCGATGCTTCTTTTGCCTGTTTTGATCTTTCCATTTCTTATTCTAATTCTAGGAGCAACCATAGATACCCATCAGTTTGGGTTGTTTTTTCAAAAAAGAGTAGGCCAATATGGGAGGTTATTTACGATTTACAAAATTAGAACCTATCAGCCCTCTGGCAAGATTTCAACCTATTCAAAAAAAATCAGAGCATTCAAGTTCGATGAATTGCCACAAATAGTGAATGTGTTATTGGGTCAAATGAGTTTTGTTGGCCCCAGACCAGATTTACCAGAATTGATAGCGACACTAAACGAACCGGAGCAAATTATTTTATCTCTGAAACCGGGCCTAACAGGTCCTGCTTCCTTGTGCTATTTTAATGAAGAAGCAATGCTAGCTCAACAAGACCATCCTGCTGAATATAATGTATCGGTGGTATTTCCTGCAAAAACCGCTATCAATATCAATTATATACAAAAATACCAGCCTTTGAACGATCTAAGATATATTTATAAAACCCTGCTATATGTATTCAAAAATATGGCTTTCTAAACCTCATTTTGAACCTGAGGACATCGATGTAACCAAGAAAACAATGGCTTCTAATTGGGTAAGTACTGCTGGGCCAAATATTGCTTCTTTTGAAAAATCTATAGAAAGAATCTTAAAGAATAAGGCAAAAGTAGTGGCCCTAAATTCAGGAACTTCTGCCCTACATCTCGCATTAAAATTACTAGAGATCGGTTCAGGTGATGAGGTGCTTTGTCAAACATTTTCTTTTTGTGCAACAGTGAATCCAATATTGTATTGCGGAGCGATTCCCGTTTTTATTGAAAGTGAAAAACAAACCTGGAATATGAGTCCGGTTTTTTTAGAGGAAGCCATTCAAGATCGATTGAAAAAAAAGACCAAGCCAAAAGCGATTATGGTGGTAGATTCTTATGGGATGCCTGCCAAATGGGATCAAATTTCAGCAATAGCGAGCAAGTATGAAATTCCAATCATAGAAGATGCAGCGGCGGCATTCGGATCGATGTACAAAGGACAGATGTGCGGTACCTTTGGAGATTTTTCAATCTTGTCATTCAACGGGAATAAAATCATAACCTCCTCTTCTGGTGGGACTTTAATTTGCAAAGAGCAACACCATAAAGAACGAGCGATTCATCTGGCAACACAGGCCAAAATAGAGGGATTCATCCATGCAGAGGTTGGGTTCAACTACAGAATGAGCAATGTTTTGGCTGCGATAGGCTTGAAGCAGTTGATAGTTTTGGAAAAAAGAGTGCAGCAAAGAAGAGACAATCACTTTAGATACCAATCGATTATAAATACCATAGAAGGTATGGCTTTACAACAGGAAAATAATCCAAATTTTTATGCGAACTTTTGGTTAAATTGTATTTGTTTGGAGGCTTCTTTGATCTCTAAATCAGCACTTTTAAGGACCTTTTCTAAAAACAATATTGATGCCCGGTCTTTGTGGTACCCGCTGCATCTTCAACCCTATTTAAAGGGGACTTTGTATTATGGAGATCACTACAGTAAAAGATTATTTGAGACTGGATTGTGTTTGCCTTCTAGCTCTAATTTGACCTCTGAAGAATTTCATAGAATTGATCAAGTTTTTAAATCCATAGTCAAATAGAAACCCATGTTAGAATCCTTTTTTAAAGAACAAGCAAGTCAAAAAAATGCACCTTTCATGAAGGAAGTGTTTTTAAAGAAGTATCAAAATGAGGCTATTTTAATAACCGGAGCAGGAGGATCTATTGGAAGAAAACTCGTGGAAACACTTGTTGGAATGAATTTCAAAAAGATGATTCTTTTAGACCAGTCTGAATTCAATCTATTTAAACTAAAGCAATGTGATTTCTCGAGGGGTGTTCAGTTTGAAATAGCAGATATTAGAGATCGCAGGAAGATAGAACGTATCATGCACATGTACACTCCCAAACTCGTCATTCACACGGCTGCATACAAACATGTTTCTCTATTACATAAGGATGTTTACGAATTGATACGAGTAAATGTTGAAGGCACCATCAATGTTTTTAAATCGTCACTAAAAAATGGCGTTTCAGATTTTATTTTTGTTTCTACCGACAAAGCGGTGAACCCAGTGAATAAGATGGGACTTTCAAAAATGCTTGCAGAGTTATTTTTAAAATCTTATGCTCTCTCTACAAAAATACAGGTAAAAATTGTGCGGTTTGGAAATGTGATCAATTCCAGTGGATCTGTAATCCCTATTTTTTTAGAGAACATCCACAATGGTAAAGATATGGAGGTCAGAAATAAAAACGTAGCAAGATATTTTATATACGATGATGTTGTGGTTAAAAATATCTTACACATTGCCATTGAGAATACCAATGCTACCTATTTATTAGAAATGAACACTCCTGTTAAAATTTTGGACTTGGCCAATTACATCAAAAGAATAAAAAAGGGCAACAGTGCTATAAAGATCGTCGATCTTCAGAAAGAAGAAAAACTTACCGAGGAACTGTTGAATTTTGACGAACACCAAGAAAAAACCCCTTATGAAAATTGTTATTCCGTTAAAAACGGATTGCTTCCCAATAAGAAACTTCGTAAAGCAATAATGAAGCTTGTCAAAAGCAATAAAAATTGGGACTCTAAAAAAGTTACAAAACAATTACAAAAATGTATCTCCTATACAAGTCTTAACTTTATTGCGAAATATTATAGCCTTTCTTCATGGATATACCTGGATGATTAGATGCTTTTTTTATTTTTTTTCACCGCAAACGATTGAGTTTTTGATTGCTGTTGTATATGATATATACTTATAATATATTTACAAAAAATACACTAGAATATGATATTAATAGCAGATGGTGGTTCTACTAAAGCTGATTGGATTGCACTAAACAATAACAAAGAGGAAGCCTTTAGAGTAAGAACACTTGGTTTAAATCCGGCAATTGTACCTCAAGAGGAGTTGTACAATAGAATCATTAATATGTTTCAATTGATCAATATTAAAGAAGAAGTAGCGGAAATTCATTTCTATGGAGCTGGTTGTGGAACTCCAAAACCTGTAGGTATTTTAAAAACCATCCTAGAGTCTATTTTTATCAACGCAAAAGTCTTTGTAGCTGAAGATATGTTAGCTGCTGTTTACGCTGCCTCAGGCAATGCGCCAGCTATTGTTTGTATTCTAGGAACAGGGTCTAATAGTTGTTTTTACAATGGAGAGAATATGGAGATGGTAGCAGATTCTTTAGGATACATATTAATGGATGAAGCGAGTGGTAATTATTTTGGAAAAATATTAATTGTAGATTACTTTTACAATACTATGCCAAAGAAAATTGCCCAGAAGTTTTCAAAAGAATTTGATCTAGACGCAGATCATATAAAGAAGAATTTATACAGAGAAACAAATCCTAATATGTATTTAGCTTCTTTTGCTAAATTTATGTTCGATTTTAAAGAGGACAAGTACATCAAAAAAATCATTAAAAAAGGATTTCAAGAGTTTTTTAAATACAGAATTTTACCTTACAACAAAACCTCAGAAACCCCAATTTATTTTATTGGCTCAATTGCATATTTTTTTAGAGATATTTTAGAAAAAGTAGCTCAAAAAAATAATTTAGTAATTTCAGATGTAATACAAAGGCCCATAGACAATCTACTTAAATACCACAAAGAGACCATCATTGATAATGTCAATAAATAACGTCTAGAAGTCTTTCAAGACCCATTCCTCTTGAACCTTTGATTAGAATTGATTGATTTTTAAGAGGATTATGTTTTATGTATGCGTAGAACTCTTCAAATGTTTTATAAGTATTGTTTTCGCTATTTGTTTGGTAAAAAGAATCACCCACAAAATAAGCTTTGTTAAAATTTAATTTTTTTACGAGATCCATGACGGATGTATGTTCTTCTAAACTAGTGGTACCCAATTCAAACATATCGCCTAAAATAACGGTTTTAGACTTTGTGTCGATGCATTTAAAAGTTTCTAATGCTGCTCTCATGCTAGAGGGGTTTGCATTGTAGGCATCTAAAATAATTGTATTTGACTCTTTTTTAATTATTTGAGATCGGTTATTGTCTGGAATATAACTTTCAACACCTTTTTTAATATCAGCGTCAGAGACCTTAAAATAATGTCCAATTGTACATGCAATTGCAATATTTGTATAATTGTATTTTCCAATAAGATGGCTCTGAATAGTAGCGTCTTTATAAGATAACTTTACAAACGGATTGATCTCTATAAACTTTAAACGAGTCTGAAATGAGATCCCATGCAAATGTTTTGTTTTCTCAACTTGAATAGCATCTTCGGGGTTTATAAATGCTGTTTTATTATTTTTTTCTAGGTATTGGTACAATTCGCTTTTTCCTTGTATGACCCCTTCTATACCTTTAAAACCCTCTACATGTGCTTTCCCAAAATTTGTAATATATCCAAAATCAGGTTCGCAGATAGTGCATAGAAATTCAATTTCTTTCTGATGATTAGCACCCATTTCTATAATTCCTATTTCAGTTTCAGGAGTCATAGAAAGCAGTGTAAGTGGCACTCCAATATGATTGTTTAAATTTCCTTTTGTAGCAGTAATTTTATATTTTTTTGATAAAACTTTATGGATTAACTCTTTTGTGGTGGTTTTTCCATTGCTACCTGTAATTCCAATAATAGTAGTTTTTAAAACGGTTCTATGATAATTGGCTAATTTTTGAAGTGTTTTTAAAACATCCTTTACGAGAATAATATTTTTGTGAGTGTTGTACTTTTCCTCGTCAACAATAGCATAACTAGCTCCTAGTTCAAGCGCCTTTTCGGCAAATTCATTGCCATTAAAATTCTCTCCTTTTAGAGCAAAAAACACAGTATTTTCTCTAATCTTTCTGGTGTCTGTATCAACAAGAAAGTAGTTAGAGTATATATTATAAATATCTTTAATCTTCATCTTTTAAAAATATAAAAAAAACCTCACTGTAGGAAAAACAGTGAGGTTTTTTTGATTTTTGATCTGATTTTATCTGGATAAATTGTTAGCTGTTTTTTTAATATTTGACATTGGTCGAATATCATCAGTAACACATCTAAAACCAATATTATTTGTAGCCATGTATTCTGGCAAATATCTTCTTTGAGAGGGGTCTAACCAGTATTCTCTATCAGCCCAGGAACCCCCTTTATATACCCTTGTTTTATTACTTATCAATGTAGTTCTTTTTTTAGCATCTTTCACAAGTACTTCTTCACCTGTATCCGGATCTATTTCTCTAGTTGGTTCTCTGGGAGAATTATACATTGTTGCTCTGGTAGAAAATCGATCTTCATCATCCTGATAGAATCTAGATGAATTTAAGTCTCCATCTCCAATATCACTATAGTCAGAAACTTTGTAGTTTCTTTTATATGTCATATCATCTTTAGTAATTGGAATATATTTAATACTTCCAGGCAATTGTTTTGGAGATATTTTTCCATTTGGTAGCATCTCATACTCAACTTCTGCATTGTCGGAAATGTCAGCGATGACCACTCTTCCGTCTTTATCAATCATTTTCTTGGTAAACATATTACCTCTAAAATAATTGAAGTCATTCGCTTGGTTATCTATAGTTGGTCTGTAAACATCAGCTACCCATTCAGAAACATTTCCAGACATATCATGCAGACCAAATGCATTTGGTGGATAAGATTTAACTTTATTAGTAATGGGAGAACCGTCAGAACTCCATCCAGAAATACCACTATAGTTTCCTATACCTTGTCTAAAGTTTGCCAATTGATCTCCTTTAAATCTTTTAGAAGTTTCTCTGGTGTATTTACCATTCCAAGCATATTTTTTTCTGCCTCTTATGATGTTATATTCTCTGTTTTCAATATTTGCTTTGGCAGCGTATTCCCATTCTGCCTCAGTTGGCAACCTAAATTTTTGTTGAAGCACTCCGTCCGCTTTTGTAATTTTTCTTCCTTGAAAAGAGCTTTGAGAGTTTCTTGCAGAACTTCTGGTTCTAATTCCTCTTTTATAAACAGTTGAATCACCGTCAAAAAGCCTGTCCGAATCAGCTAAAAAAACTTCAGTATCAAAAAAATTTCTTAAACTATCATTTTTAAAGATATTTTTGATGTACCCTTTGTCTATTAATTTCTTTAAATTAACAACGTCTGTTCTCCATTTACAATATTTGTTTGCCTGCAACCAACTAACACCAACAACAGGGTAATCTGCATAGGCTGAATGTCTCAGGTAATTCTCATATAAAATATCCGTATTTCCTAAGCTCTTTCTCCATACTAATGTGTCAGGTAAAACTGAATTGTAGATATGTTTGTATTTTTCTTCTGATGGAGGAAAAACATCTTTTGTATATTGAACGAACAATAAGTACTCAGAGTTGGTAACTTCTGCTTCATCCATATAAAATGAACGGACATGCATACTTTTAGGAGTCGTGTTCCAATCAAACATTATATCGTCTTGAACCTGTCCCATAGTAAAATAACCACCTTCTATCGCAACCATTCCCATTGGAATTTCTTGGCTTCTAGTACCATTTGATTTGTTAAAGTTGGCGAACCCATTATTGTTAAAAGGGATCCCTGTGAGTTTTGAGTTTCGTGAAGTGGTTTTAAATAAATCACAACTTGCCAATGTTAATAATGATAGAACTACAGTTACTATTTTAAATACATTTCTCATTTCCTAATTGAAAATTATTTGGGGTTTTATTATATTATTGCAATTTACAATAAATATATATTTAATCAAGTTATTTATAAATTTTAAAGGCATATTTATTGCAATATATTTTAGAAAACGAAAACTTTTTAGTTTTCGTATAATTTATATGCCTTAGTGCTAAAATATATATAAATAATTTGCGTTCTTTGAATACGATTATGAAAAGACTGATTCCACTTATTTTAATTTATTTTTTTGTTCAAATAATTTCTGCACAAACTGTTAATTCTGTATTGTCTTCAGGTGATTGGTTTAAATTTTCAGTTGACACTTCAGGTGTTTTTAAAATTGATAAAAATTTTTTACAACAACTTGGGGTTTCTACAAACGACTTAAACCCAAAGAAAATCCACATTTATGGAAATGGAGGAAACCTCCTGCCAGTTTTGAATTCTGATTTTAGATACAATGATTTACAAGAGAATGCCATCTATATCAAAGGTGAAAACGATGGCTCTTTTGATTCTTCAGATTTTATTCTTTTTTATGCCAAAGGGGCACATGATTGGATAGTAGACACAGAGCAGAATACAGCAAAGCATCGACAAAACATCTACTCTAATGAAGCATATTACTTTCTTACAGTTTCGAACACAGACGGGAAAAGAGTTCAGCAAAAAAGTCTACTAACAGCAAATGCAATCTCCCAAATAACAACTTTTAATGACTATGTTTTTCTTGAGAAAGAAGAAATAAATATTTTAGCAGCAGGAACACAATGGTTTTTTGATGATGATTTTAATATAGAAAATACACAGCATTTTAAGATTCCTTTTCCTAATGCCATTTCAAATGATCCAGTTTCTATAAGGGTTAGAGGAGTTTCTATGTCTTTTGGTTCAACAACTATGGCAGTAAAAGTAAATGGTGAAGCTCTTTATGATCTTAACTTTTCTTCTTTAAACCCAGGTTCACTAACCAAGGTATCTGTATCAGAAAGAACAGCAGAAGTGCAAAATTCAGGAGATATAATTGATGTTTCTATAACCTATGATAATCGAGGGAACCCCTCAGCAAAGGCCTTTTTAGATTTTATTGAAGTAGTTGGTAAAAAGGAACTAATAGCCAACGGAAATCAGTTTTCTTTTAGAAGTTTTGAGCAGGCAAACACTAGTGGGCCTGTAAAATATAAAATTCAAGATAATTCAACTATTTTTCAAGTTTGGGATGTAAGCAATCCATTAGAGCCTAAAAATATTACAAACGAAGAAGATAATACGAGTGATTTTACTTTTAAAGACAATGGCGGAGTTTTAAATGAGTATGTAGTATTGAGTCAAAATGATTATTACACGCCTAAATTACTTCAAAACGGAAAGGTTGTCAATCAAAATTTACATGCTTTACAAGATATTAATTATTTAGTAATTACAAATTCTGAATTACTCTCTGAGGCACAAAGACTGGCGGATTATCATCAGAACAATTCAAATCTTTCAACGAAAGTGGTGCTTCTAGACGAGATCTATAACGAGTTTTCTTCTGGTTCTAAAGACATTACCGGTATTAGAGATTTTATCAAGCATGTGCATACTACTAATTCTACAGTAGAAAAAAAATTAAAATATGTTTGTTTTTTTGGAGATGCTTCTTATGACTATAAAGATAGAATAACGGGCAATAACAACATCGTTCCGGTAAAGCTATCTGAAAAAAGCTTCAATCTAGCAACTTCCTATGTTACTGATGATTTTTTTGTAATGTTAGATGACGATGAAGGCGAAATGTCCTCAAGGCATTCAATAGACGTAGCATCAAGTCGGATTCCAGTTTCAACAATTGTTCAAGCAAAAGAAGTAGTAGACAAAATATTAACCTACTATAATAAAGACGCGATTGGAGATTGGCGAAATACAATCACTTTTTTAGCAGATGATATCGATGCAAATGGAGAACAGGTTATCGAACAAGGTGTAGAATCTATTGCAGATGAAATTAAAGTAAACAAACCTATTTTTAACGTCAATAAAATTTATTTAGATTCTTATGTACAGGAGAATTCTTCCGGTGGTGAGCGGTATCCAGAAGTAAAAGAAGCCATTACAAATGCCATTGAAAAAGGAACTTTAGTCTTTGATTATTTTGGTCATGGAGGTGAAGACGGTTTTGCTTCAGAACGAATTTTAGATAAATCACAAATACAGAATTTTAACAATCCAAATACATTGCCACTTTTGATCACTGTTACCTGTGATTTCTCACGGTTTGACAATCCGTCAAGAACTACTGCTGGAGAGCTGACATTTTGGAATTCTACAGGAGGGGCTGCAAGTATGATTACCACAACTAGAGAAGTTTACATATCCGTTGGTCAAAAATTTAACCTTCAGTTGATTAGAATATTATTGGAGTTTGAGAATGAAGATTTAACCATTGCAGAATCTTTAATGAAGACTAAAAATGAGTTTTCCAATACACAAAAATTTTTTATATATCATTTTGGTGATCCAGCGATGAAATTATCAGTTCCCAAACCAAACGTCTTAATAACAAAAATGAATGGCAAAGAGCTATCCCAACCTATAGATACTTTAAAAGCATTGTCTAAAGTCAGTTTTGAGGGCGTTGTTGTAGATAATACAAATGTTGTTCTAAATGATTTTAACGGCTCACTTTCAACCACAGTGTTTGACAAGCGAATAGATAAAACAACACTTGATAATGATGGCTTTGGCATTAAAATGATATTTGATACCCAAGATAGTAAGTTGTTTAGAGGGAAGTCTACAGTTGAAAATGGAACCTTTAAATTTGATTTTATTGTACCTAAAGATATTAAAATTGCCTACGGAAAAGGAAAATTAAGCTTTTATGCAGAAAATGGTGAAATAGACAAAGCAGGATATAATTTTGATGTGGTAGTTGGAGGAATCGATAAAAATGCCCCTGAAGATACCGTTGGTCCAGAAATAAACCTATTCATGAATGATGAGTCATTTATAGATGGTGCTAACACCAATGCATCTCCGAATTTAATCGCAGTTTTATCAGATTCAAGTGGAATCAATACTTCTATAACCGCTGTAGATCATGATATTGTTGGTATTTTAGACGGCGACACAACGAATCCAATTACGTTAAATGATTTTTATCAAACGGAATTGAATGATTATACAAAAGGAAAAGTAAACTACAAATTAAGAGATTTAGAAGTAGGTCCTCATTCCATAAAAATTAAAGCGTGGGATACTTATAATAATTCTTCTGAAACTACGTTGAACTTTACAGTTGTTAGTGACGCTATTTTAAACCTAGAAAATGTTTTAAACTACCCGAATCCTTTTGTGAATTATACAGAATTTTGGTTCAATCATAACAAACCAAATGAAGCGTTAGAGGTTCAGGTTCAGGTACTTACTATTTCTGGTAAGTTGATTAAAACAATCAATCAAAACATAATTACAACAGGTAATTTGTCAAGAAGTATTTCTTGGAATGGTTTGGATGATTTTGGAAACAAAATTGGGAAAGGGGTCTACATTTATAAATTAAAAGTAAAATCAACAATAAGTAATTTAACATCAGAAAAGTTCGAGAAATTAGTAATACTCTAATAAAAAATTATATTTGTAAAATAAATAAACAAACAACAATAAAAAACCATGAAAAAATTAGGTATTTATTTTTTAATTTCTGCGTTATGTGTTTTTAAAATGCAAGCCCAAGAAAATGCAATAACAACCGCAGCTCCATTTTTATTAATTGTACCTGATGCAAGGTCCGGTGGTATGGGAGATATGGGGGTTGCAACATCTGCAGATGCTTTCTCCTTATTTCATAACCCTTCTAAAATGGTATTTAGCGATAGGCAAGTAAAATTTGGAATCACATATTCTCCTTGGCTACGTAACTTAACGGATGATATTTTTATAGGAAGTGCTGCTTATACGAATAGATTCAGTGAAAATGCTGCTTGGGGTGCAGAATTTAGATATTTTTCTTTAGGGCAGATAGACTTAACAGACAGTGGTGGTAATCCCAACGGAACAATAAATCCTAATGAATTTGTTTTCACAGGATCTTATGCTTTAAAATTAAGTGAAACTTTTTCTGGAGGTGTTTCTCTAAAATATATTAGATCCAACCTTGCTTTTAATGGAACAGTTGGTAATTCATTACAACCTATAAATTCTTTTGCGGTAGATGTTTCTGGGTATTATCAGTCATTAGAAGAAAACTACGGAGATTTTAATGGTCGTTATAGAATAGGTTTTAATATTTCCAATATTGGGCCAAAAGTGTCTTACACCATAGGGAATGAGGATTTTATTCCAACTAATTTGAAATTAGGTGGTGGTTTTGATTTTATTTTAGACGATTACAACACAATTTCGACAACTGTAGAATTTACAAAATTATTAGTACCAACTCCACCAACTAGAGATTTTAATGATGAGGATGGAGATGGGAATACAACCGAAATACTTTCTGGTAAAGATGACAACGTTGGATGGGTAAGTGGACTTTTTCAATCTTTTGGTGACGCACCAGGTGGATTTAGTGAAGAGATAAAGGAATTCACATATGCTTTAGGAGCAGAGTATTTATACAACAATGCATTTGCTATTAGAGGAGGGTATTTTCATGAGAGCCAAGACAAAGGAAATAGACAGTATTTTACTATGGGTGGTGGCTTCAAAACCAATGCTTTAAATATAGATTTATCCTACCTAATCAATTCTTCAGATGTAAATAACCCTTTAGAAAACTCTTTGCGATTTTCCTTATCATTTGATTTAGGTGAAGTTTTCGAGGATTATTAAAACTCATTTTTTTTTAGTATGTTTATAAAAAATTTAAAAGCAGTCTAGTTAGACTGCTTTTTTTGACCAACAAAGTTTTTATGAAAAAAATTGAAATTTCAACTTCTGCGATCGTTTATAAAGACATCTCCGAGCTTTCAGCAGAAGACAATCTATTGATGAAAAAAGCAATAGAAGCTAGAAAAAAAGCATACGCTCCCTATTCTAAATTTTATGTTGGTGCTGCTTTATTGTTAGAGAATGGTGAAATTATTGAAGGAAATAATCAAGAAAGTGCGGCATATCCATCTGGGATGTGTGCAGAAAGAGTTGCTATATGGAAAGCGAGTTCAACCTATCCAAATGTAAAAATTATTAAATTGGCCATTTCTGCAAGTTCAACTATTGCAAAAGTAAATACTCCCATCGGACCTTGTGGAGCTTGTAGGCAAACCCTTTCTGAATACGAAATCAATCAAAAAGTGCCTTTTAAAGTCCTTTTTATGGGGGAAGTTGGTGAGATTGTAAAAACATCCTCATTACTGTCATTACTGCCCTTTTCTTTCGATAGCTCTTATTTGTAAAATAGGATTCATAAATTACAGTCAACAAGTACTTTATGTAAACCATTTTTAAAACATGAAACTAGACACTGCTTTTAGAAAGAACATTTCACCATTTGGATATCGTATTTTTCAAACAAATGAGATCGTGTATTTAACTGATACTTCTGAAAGAATGAAGTCTAGAGCCCACTCTATAGCGACAGTTATGCAATTAAAGTTGCATTAATATGAGAGAAAACAAAAGTTATTTCCGTTGTTAGATTTCGTTTTTTTATTCGATTTGACCTCAGTTTCATAATTAAACTCCGTATTTTTAAAAAATTAATAATAATTTAAAAAAATGATCGCATCAAAAATTACTGGTACAGGGACTTTTATTCCATCTTTAAAAAAAGAGAATGCCGATTTTTTACGAGATGAATTTTTAAATAATGACGGTTCAAGCTTTTCAGCTGATAATACTGTTATTATCGAAAAATTTAAATCAATTACAGGTATTTCAGAAAGACGATATGCAAAAGATGAATACACAACTTCAGATTTAGCCTCTTTTGCAGCCCAAAAAGCGATAGAAGATGCGAACATAGACAAAGAGGAATTAGATTATATCATTGTTGCACATAATTTTGGTGATGTAAAGCAAGGAACGATTCAAGCAGATACTTTACCCAGTATAGCAACACGGGTAAAGTACAAATTAGAAATTGAGAATCCCAATTGTGTCGCTTATGATATTCTATTTGGATGTCCTGGATGGATAGAAGGTGTTATTCAAGCACAAGCCTTTATAAAATCGGGTATTGCTAAAAAATGTTTGGTTATTGGTGCAGAGACTTTGTCGAGAGTCATTGATGAGTATGATCGAGACTCAATGATTTATAGTGATGGAGCAGGAGCTTGTATTGTAGAAAAAACGGAAGAATCAGATTCAGGTATTTTAAGCCACGCAACACAAACTTTTGCCAAGAAGGAAGCCTATTTTTTACATTATGGTGGGTCTTATAACCAAGATGAAGATCAAAATGTGCGGTACATAAAAATGTTTGGACGTAAAATTTATGAATTTGCCATTACAAATGTACCAGCTGCAATGAAAGTCGCTTTAGAAAAAAGTGGTCTCGAAATTGATGATGTAAAGAAAATATTAATTCATCAAGCAAATGAAAAGATGGATGAAGCCATTATTAAACGTTTTTATAGATTGTATAAAAAACAAGTTCCAGAAGGGGTAATGCCTATGAGTATTCATAAATTAGGAAATAGTTCTGTGGCTACAGTGCCAACTTTATTAGACCTTGTTTTAAAAGGAAAAATTGAAAATCAGCAGATTTATAAGGGAGATGTTATTCTGTTAGCTTCAGTGGGAGCAGGAATGAATATCAATGCAATCGTTTATAAGTTCTAGGGTTGCTTGGGCTAGAAATTTATGTAGATCAGAAATTTTTTTCTAGGAATTCTATTATATTGTAATGAATTCTAATTTATCCTAAAAAATATCAATTTCAGTATTTAAAATTTAATCTGAAATAGTATTTTTGCGCATGCAACAACACAACGTACTTAT
>ERZ1046568.1568-NODE-1568-length-16027-cov-13.409967_pt1 | contig 16027 bp, 14 predicted proteins | sample MGYA00383092_ERZ1046568 | MGnify/ENA primary metagenome ERZ1046568 (study PRJEB29581, sample SAMEA5548362) | metagenome | biome: marine; feature: coastal; material: water | depth 1 m | study: Short-term variability in the microbial, nano- and picoplankton... | reverse complement strand
GTAATGTGGTTAAATCTGAATCAGCAAAAGTTTCAATTATCTGAGCTTTGGCCCATAAAGAACTGAAAATCATGATTGATAGAATTACTAGATTTCTCATCAGATTAATAGATGCGAGCCACATTAACTATTCTTGTGATCGCAGTTCAAGCAAATCTAAACTATAAAAAGCTTGCTCAGATGGAATTGATGCTATTTTTTAGAATATCATACTCTACATTTGTGAAATCTTAATCAATTAAATCAGAATCATTAATGAAAAATTCAATCAAATTAATTCCATTGTTAGCCATTGTTATGTTATTCTCATCTTGCGGGTACAATGAAATGGTTAACCAGCAAGAAGGTGTTGATAAGGCTTGGGCTAATGTTCAGTCATCGTACCAGCGAAGAGCAGATTTAATACCAAACTTGGTTAATACAGTGAAAGGTTATGCGGATTTTGAGCAGGAGACTTTAACCAAAGTAATAGAAGCGAGATCTAAAGCTACACAAACAACGATAGATCCTAGCAATCTTACACCAGAGAAATTGAAGCAGTTTCAACAAGCTCAAGGACAACTGAGTGGTGCACTTTCTCGACTACTTGTAACAGTGGAGAGATACCCAGATCTAAAGGCAAATCAGAATTTTTTGGAGTTGCAAGCACAATTAGAAGGTACTGAAAACCGTATCAATGTAGAGAGGAACAAATACAATACTGCTGCTCAACAATACAATACCTATATCCGACAATTTCCCAGAGTTATTTACGCTGGTTGGTTTGATTTTACCAAAAAGCCCTATTTCGAAGCTGATCCAGGATCTGAAGAAGCTCCAAGTGTAAAATTTTAGTCGATAGCTAAGATGTCATTTCTGAAATGGGAACCTCTGAGTTCTGAAGAAGAGCAGAAAGTCTTATATGCTATTTCTGAGGCAGAATTAAAGACCTCTGGTGAGATTCGTGTGCACATAGATAAATGGTGCAAGACTGACCCTGTCTTCAAAGCAAACAATCTGTTTCTTCACCTGAAAATGGATAAGACTGCCAATAAAAACGGGGTCTTAATTTACGTGGCCAAGAAAGAGAAAAAATTTGCTATTGTCGGAGATGTAGGAATTGATGCTGTGGTCCCTAATGACTTTTGGGACGAAGCAAAGGAGCATATGACTAATTCTTTTAGGAGTGACGACTTAGTGGGAGGACTTTGCAAAGGGATTCAATTGGTAGGAGAGCAGCTTAAAGAGTTTTTCCCATATGAAAATGGAGATATTAACGAATTGCCAGATGAGATAAGCTATGGTTAGAATCAGTTCTTTATTTCTTAGTATCTCAATCACGCTTATTGCTTTTGGAAAGCAAGTGCCAGACCCACCTACAGATAGGCGGTGGGTGCAGGATTATGCTAAAGTACTAGATGCAGATCAAGAATTATTTCTTCTAAAAAAACTAAAGGCTTATTATGACAGCACATCAACTGAGATAGTGGTTGTGACTGAACGTTCACTTGAAGGAGATGACATCTTTGACTACTCTTACCGTCTTGCACAGAAATGGGGTATTGGTAAGGAAGGAAAAGACAATGGTTTACTATTCTATGCAGCTATTAATGATCGGAAGATTTATATACAAGTGGGATATGGGGCAGAGGGAGCTTTGCCAGATATATATGCCAAGCGTATTATCGAAAAACAGATTAAGCCTAATTTTAGGAATAAGCAATATGGTAAAGGTTTCAACGAAGGTATAGATGTAGCTATCCAACACCTTGAAGGTGAGTTTGTGGATGATGGAGAAGACAAAAAGGGTGATGGTATTCCATTTTGGGTGATTATTTTGATTTTCTTCTTGATTCTAATCATATTTGGCGGTGGAAGTAATGACGGTAAAACATACACTTTTGATAACCTAGGACATAGGAGAAGGGCAGGAAGGCCTCCTATTTGGATAGGTGGAGGTAGTCGAGGTCGTGGAGGTTTTTCTGGAGGTGGATTCGGTGGCGGATTTGGAGGAGGAAGTTTCGGTGGTGGCGGAGCTGGTGGTAGTTGGTAACTAAGATGGAAGATATATTATTTATAGATATAGAAACCGTACCACAAGCTGAATCGTACGGTGCACTAAGTGATAGATGGAAATCCCTATGGGATATAAAGGCCTCAAAGCTAGCCAGTGATGATGAAAGCCCTGAAGACCTTTATGCAAGAGCGGGGATATATGCTGAGTTCGGAAAAATTATTTGTATCTCAGTCGGGTTTTTGTCTGACAATGAAGGAAAAAGGAGTTTTAGAACAAAGAGTTTCTATGGGCACGATGAGTCAAAATTACTAAGTGAATTTTCTGACTTACTCTCGAATAATTTTTATGCCAAGTCTCATTATTTATGTGCTCACAATGGTAAAGAATTTGATTTTCCGTATTTGTGTAGAAGGATTTTAGTAAATAAACTTATTATGCCGGACATCTTAGATTTAGCAGGAAAAAAGCCTTGGGACATAAGGCACTTAGATACCATGCAGCTATGGAAGTTTGGTGACTTTAAGAGTTACACATCATTAGATCTTTTATCTGCAACCCTAGGGCTGCCTAGTCCAAAGGAGAACATGGATGGAAGTATGGTGTGCGATATTTATTACAAAGACCAAGATTTGGAGAGAATACAAAATTACTGCCAAGATGATGTTGTGACGTTGGTAAGTGTATTCCTCAGAATGAATAATCAGAAGCAACTGGAAAAAGAAGAAATAGTAAGGATATGATAGAAGCAATATTTCCAGTGAATTGGAATGGCGAGTACGAATTGATAGATTCTGGAGATGGAGCTAAGTTGGAAAAATTTGGTCACCACATTCTTTCTAGACCTGAGCCTCAAGCGATATGGAGTCCAAGACTTACTAAAGAAGAATGGGAAGGAATGGCTACTGGTCAGTTTTCTCAGAAGGGCAGTCACAAAGGAGATTGGCAGCTAAAGGGTAAGGCTAAGCCTTGGTTTATAAAGTATAATCTGAAAGAAGATTCTATCAAAATGAAATTGAACTTCACACAGTTTAAACACGTAGGAGTCTTTCCAGAGCAAGCTGCAAACTGGGATTATATCTATCAAAAATCAAAATCTTTCAAAGGCAAATCAAGTGTTCTTAACCTCTTCGCATACACAGGTGGTGCATCACTAGCTGCTAAAGCTGCAGGGGTGGATGTAGTGCACGTGGATTCAATAAAGCAGGTTGTAAATTGGGCAAATGAAAACCAAGAACAAAGCAAATTAAGGGATATCAGATGGGTAGTAGAAGATGCGTTGAAGTTTGTGAATCGAGAGGTGAAAAGAGGTAAAACATATCAAGGTATCATATTAGATCCCCCGGCATACGGAATTGGAACCAAAGGCGAACGATGGAAGTTGGAAGAGAAATTAGGAATGCTTCTTCAGCAGGTTTCCCAGCTCCTAAGTAGTGATGGATTTTTAGTTCTGAATGTATATTCACTTGGCTTATCCCCATACATTATTCAAAATTTGATGAATGATTACTTCCCAGACAGAGTGGTAGAGATTTCTGAGCTTTGTCTTCAATCTAGGACTGATCAGTTATTACCCCTTGGTATAGTTGCTCGTATATAAATGTTAGAATGTGGTACTCAACTTAGTGGGTAAATAGAACTCTCCTTAAAGATTTTTTTTAAGAATACTCTCAGAATTTGTCCAGATTAGCTCTTCCTCTCGCTATTATTTTGAAGGGGGCATTAGCTCAATCATCTAAAGATTTACATTCCAAAGACCATAAGCTTGGATTCCTACATTGAGAAAGACTATCTTTGGAGTTATTTTGCGAATGCGGAGCAGTTTAGCTATATCTTTTTTGATTCTTTTTTCCTTGATGGGAAATGCTCAAGCTCCCACTTCGCACGCTACAGGCTTAGCCGTATCAGACATTTATTGCTCGTCGGTTACTCTAAATTGGACCAACGGAAATGGTGGGTTTAGATTAGTGATTGCCTTTGAAGGCACAGCAATCACTGACCTGCCAGTAGACAATGTCTTTTATTTTGGGAATAAGGACTATGGGGTAGGATCTGCTCTAGGAGCTAATCAATATGTCGTTTACAATGGGAGTGGTAACCGTGTAGTAGTAGATAATTTAAAAAAGAACACCATATATCACTTTGCGGTAATCGAGTTCAATGGCGGAGGTACTGCTTATAATTACTACACAGAAGCAGGTTACGCTACTATTTCGGCTGCTACTCGAAATATTTCGGTAGACTTTATCATAGATGATCCCTATCAATGTGAAAATGTAAATCTGTTTACATATACTTCTTCAGCATCTCAAGACGCTAGTACTCCGTTAGACTATCTTTGGAAATTTGGAGATGGTACTACAGCTACTACGGGAAATGCTGCACACACTTATTCAGATTATGCCATTTATGACGTGTCGCTAGAAGTGTCTTCATTCAAGTGTAATGACACGATGATTCGTCAAGATACAGTAGCTCCTTTGCCCGAGTTTACACTCGGACTGTTGCAGGATTCTGTTGACCGAGGATATACCCAAGATCAGTGCTTCTTTAGACCAGATGGCAAGACAAATTTTTATTATTTCAAAGCAGACATATCTTTCAAACCCTTGAGAGGAGCTGTATATGACGAAACATCACAATTTTGGAAATTCGGAGATGGGAATACAGACAATATAGGGTTGTCCAATAGGCATTCTTATGTTGAACCTGGGAATTATACGGTGAGATTAATACAGTCTACCACAAATAATAGGAGAGAATTTTGTGTTGACTCTTCTGAAGTTATTGTTCGTGTTTTTCCTTCACCTATTGATACTACCTTAATTCAGTTTGATAGTATACAGTGTTTTGAGAATAATGTGTTTATGTTTGAGCACAATAACCCTAATCCTGATGTTGTAAATCAATGGGATTTTGGTGATGGGAATTCGGATGTGGGAAACCAAGTTTCTCATAGCTTTAGTAATTCAGGTATTTATGATTTCGAACTGAGAGCATCCGATCAGAATGGATGTCTAGATACTTTCACAAATTTTGTGGATGTAGTACCCCAACCTAATAATGAAATAACAGGTATCAATCCAAGATATTGTGAGGGAGATGAGGATGTGACCTTAGGCTTAACTACCCCTACTGGACAATGGTTGACAAACCTCGTAAACGCAAATACAAACGTGTTTAGTCCAATTGGATTAGGAGAGAATGTCCTACGTTATGCCGTAGACGTAGACGGGTGCAAGGATACTGCAGAAGTCTCTACAACCATTTTCCCTGTCCCGAGATTTGAACTTGGGAGAGATACCTCTGTATGTCGAGGGGAGAGTATTTTACTAAGTATTGGTAAGGATTCCTCTACCGTGTCTTGGAGCACCGGTGCATCCGACTCCTTTACATCCGTAACTGAGGGTGGAATTTTATGGGCTGAGAAGCTTTCTAATGGTTGCCGATGGAGGGATAGTATAAATGTACAACAGATCTCAGCTCCTAACATAGATTTAGGTGCAGACTCGCTATTGTGTGGGGATGGAGTTAGAAGTATCTCAATTCAGGCTGCAGAGGCTACATATACTTGGGAAGATGGATATACAGGAGGAGGACAACGTGATATCACCTCTTCAGGTACTTACAAGCTTGTAGCTGAGAATAAGTGCGGAAAAGATTCGGCAGAAGTGACATTGGAGTTCCTTCCATATGTATGCGATATTTTTATACCAAATGCATTTACTCCGAACGGAGATGGTGTCAATGATATCTTTAGACCTTCAGGTAATGTGGAGATACGATCTATGGAAATCTTCAATAGATGGGGAGAGAAACTCTATGCCAGTTACAATGTTGAGGATGGTTTTTCTTGGGATGGTATTTATCAAGATAAGAAAGCTCAAGGAGGTCACTATTTCTTCATCATAAGATATCTTTTGCCTGGTGATTCAGGCGTAAGCCAGGAAGTAGCAAGTGGGGAATTTTATCTGATAGAATAGTCCTCAGAAAGACTATAAAATATGTCTAAGACCAAGCCTTAAACTAGCATTGTATAAGCGAATAGTAGGTTCGGAAATAGTCGTAATAGTCACAGGTAAAGTAAGTTTAAATCCACCAATTAAAATCAAGTCTGGAAGTATTTTATAATTCATGTCACCAGTGAGAATACCATTAAAAAGGAAAGGTTGTACCTCTATACCAGTGCTGTCTCTTATTATTTGAGTATAATCATTGTTTATGGCGAAGGCCTCTGTACGCACTCTTATATCATCCTGAAGTAAGTAATAAGCTCCAAGTCCGCCTCCTAGTTCCACGGTGAGTTTAGCATCTCCAGTATTTACTTGTAGCCTTTTAGCATATAGGATTTGTGTACCTATATATTTTTGTCTGTATCTTAGATAGGCTTTTTTTTCAGCAGTTTGTCCAAAATCTCTTACCTCAGGTAGTTGTGGGTGAATTACATCTAAGAATTGTAAGTCTTCTTTTACCAGTAATAGATTTGTTTGAGTATAGCCAGGGATAAATGTTATGCTATTGTATCGGTCTATTTGATTTCTAATCTTTATCCCAAGACCTAATGAGTAGTCGTGCGAACGAAGACTTTTTAAAGAATCACTTTGAGAAGATGGTAAGGTGCCTATTGAAGACAAATTTAAGGTAGGCTCAGCAATAATTCCAACAGATACTTGAGCAATGGAAAAGCTGGCATAAAAAAAGGCAAAGCAGATTACGATAATTCTCATGACTTACGAAGTAAATAATAAAATCTATAACTAAGCACTACAGCAGAAAGTGTAAGCCCTACAGATAGCCCGATCCAAATACCTTCTACGCCATTTGCAAAATGAGAGGTTTCTGTGTTGTTAGCGAGCCAATAACCGAATGGCATAGCAATTACCCAATAGGCAACAAATACAAAAAGACTTGGAAGTTTAACATCTGATATACCTCTCAGCACACCAACAGATACAGCCTGTATACCATCGCCTAGTTGGAATATAGCCGCAAGTATGAGTAGGTTAGATCCTAACATAATAACTCTACTATCCTCAGAAAACATGGCAGCTAGAGGTCTATTGAATAATAAGAACAAAATAGCGAAAAAAGCCATAACTACCAGTCCGAGAATATGGCTGTTGATCCCGTATTTTTTAACATTGTTCATATTGTCATTGCCGTGAGCTTTTGCAACACAGATACTACTACCTGCAGATATCCCCCCGGCAAACATATAGGTAAGTGAAGCCAAGGTAATGGCTAAATTGTGTGCAGCAAGTTCTTGAGCTCCTAACCAACCTGCCATTATAGCTGCTCCTGCAAATGCAGCTATTTCAAAGAAATATTGAAGACCAGTAGGAAAACCAAGTACGATTATTTTTTTGTAAAAGTAGATTCTAGATTTTTTGAAAAAACTCTGGAAAAAGGTGGATGAATCTATAGGGATTTTCTTAGAAATGAGTAAAACAGCGACCATACTCACCGCCAAGTATATTCTGGAAATTATAGTGGCATATCCAGCTCCATCTAACCCGTATGCTTCGAATCCTAGATTCCCAAAAATCAAAACCCAATTTAGAAAAACATTAATAGCTAATGCAGAAAGTGTAACCACCATTCCCGCCAATGTAAATCCAAATCCATCGCAAATGTTCTTTGCAAAAAAGAAGATCATCATAGGAGTGAGGGACCAAAGCAAAAGCATTAGATAAGATATTGCTAATTCAGACACCCCATTAGTCTGGTCAAATAGCTGAAAATTAAATATGAACCAGTACATTACTAAGCAAGCAATTATTGACAACACAATGTTAGTAAGAAAGCTATCTCGAGCAAGTAAGTAGTAAGAGGATGTTTTATTTTTTCCTTGCAGAATACCTACTATGGTAGCATACGACATGGTGACACCTAATGGGAATATGGCTACAAAAAAATATATGCTATTGCTTACTCCCGCAGCTGCTAGTTCGTCTGTGCCTAGTTTGCCGACCATCAAAGTGTCGAAGAAGCCAGTGAATACCATACCCAGTTGACCAATGATTATTGGCCAACTGATTTTGATTATATCTTTGAGGTATTGGTTCACTTTTTCTAAAAAGAGTGCAAATGAACTTCAATTTATGAGTAAAAAGAAATTAGTTGTTTTGAGCGGGGCTGGGGTCAGTGCTGAGAGTGGTATTGCTATATTCAGAGGGAGCGGTGGGCTTTGGGAAGGTTATGATATTATGGAAGTTGCATAACCTGAAGGATGGGCAAAGGATTTTAAAAATGTTTTAAATTTCTATAATGCAAGGAGGAGAAATATTGCAGGAGTAAAGCCCAATGCCGTATACATCATATTGGCAGAATTAGAAGAGTGGTTTGATGTCGAGGTGATTACACAGAATATAGACAATCTTCACGAGTAAGCAGGAAGTTCTAAAGTGATTCATTTGCATGGTGAGATCACAAAAGCTTGCAGCGTAGAGAGAAAAAATAATGTGAAGGATATTGGGTTTCAAGACATTTTACCGGGTCAGCTATGTAAAGATGGTCACCAGCTCAGACCCTTTATTGTGTGGTTTAGAGAGGATGTCCCATTAATTCCCTTAGCTGCTGACATAGTCAGCACAGTAGATATAGTGCTTGTCATAGGGACAAGTCTGGAGGTTTATCCAGCAGCTGGACTAGTCAATTTTACCAGCGATGAAGTTCCTATTTATATGATAGATCCTGAGAGCTTGGCTGATAAATTGCCGCTCGGTAAAAAAGTCATCCATATCGGAGAAAAAGCAACTTACGGAATGAAAGAGTTTAAGAGGCAGATGGAATTTTTGAGGTAATCAGCTCACCTTTCCAAATTCCAATTTCCTTTGATGGAACCAGAAGCATTGGACCAAGTACCGTTTGCAGTTGAGTCTGAGAATTGCCCAATAAAAGTGGTTTTCAGATTAGACTCTGCACCGTCCAGAGAACCATCAGTGTTTAGATTTCCGCTTAAAGTAAAAAACTGTTGAATATTAGCAGAATATCCTCTTCCAGTTATAGTGCTACTATCTGAAACGGTCATCTCAAGAAGTCCTTCGTCACCTCCTTCAAATTCTCCAAACCAAACACCGCTATAATCTAAAGGTGCTGAATTTGGACTTGGATCTCCAGAATCGTCGTCTCACATACGAAAATGAAAATGAATAAAGAAGCAAATAGTAAGTGTCTGATTTTCATAATTGGTCTTTTCTCAAAAAAAACTACTTTTTGTCAAGAAGTCCTATTTCTATCAGTCTCTCTGTAAGAAACTGGCCTGCAGAAATGTCGTTGTACTTTTTTGGATTACTTTCTGTCAAGCAATTTTCAAGACAATCGAGTCTCATCTCTGATTCAGGATGTAGAAAGAATGGAATAGAAAATCGAGTAGTTCCCCATTCTTCTTTAGGTGGATTTACAACACGATGAGTTGTGCTTCTTAATTTATCATTTGTAAGTCTCTGGAGCATATCTCCTACATTGACTACCAGTTGGTTTGGTAGAGCAGTAATCGCGATCCAATTTCCTAGTTTATCTAGCACTTCTAATCCAGATGCACTAGCTCCCATAAGGAGTGTAATTAGGTTTATATCTTCGTGCTGCCCAGCTCTTACCGCATTTTTCGGAGCATCTTTAATCGGTCCATAATGGATAGGTCTTAGTATACTATTCCCATATTTAATATACTTGTCAAAGTAAAACTCATCCAAATCTAGATATAAGGCTATAGCTCTTAGCATGTATTTGCCCGTTTCTTGTAGATCGGCATAAGCTTTTAAGGCATAAGTGTTAAAGTCTGGGACTTCTTGAACCAATATATTCTGGTGATAGTCATATTTAGATTTCAGTTCATCAGGAATAGTCTGTCCGAAATGATAAAACTCTTTTAAATCTCCAACGGAGCTATTTTTACTATGTTCTGTTCCCCAAGAAGTAAGTCCACGTTGCCCTGCTATTCCTTCCTTATGATATTTCATTTTGATCTGCTTGGGAAGAGCATAAAACTCCTTGGTGTATTTGTACAGATTTTCAGAAGTGTCATCAGATAATTGATGGTTGTAAATAGCTACAAAGCCTATTTTTTCGTAAGCTTCTCCTAAGTCACGAACAAATTTTGTTCTTTGAGAGGAATTGCCATTTTTAAATTCATTTAGGTTAAGTGAAATTATTCCGGTACTCATTTCTGTTTAATTAGTATTTCAAATTTACAAAATGTAAGATACATCGTTCTCTACTAAAATCATTGTATTGAAATATTTACATTCATTTGCGTTTCTACAAACTAAGATGAAGTTACAAATCACTTATAATCAAAACAGTATTAGAATATATATTCTTGTGATTGTGGCATGTTTCACCATCTTTAGTGCCGATGCGGCATTGGGAAATAAAAATAAGAGTGACTACGAAGTATCCTACGAGAGATTAGTTTTACCAAGAAGCAAGAGTTGGCAAGAGCTTCTGAACAACATAAGCCAAGTCTAAGAAATAAGTTGGGTTTTATTCTATTCTCTTATGGCGACTTTGATCAAGCTATAAGCCTCTACGAAGAGAATATAAGAGTATTGGATACATCTGCTTGTAACAGTGAAAGAATTAGATCATTGGTTTGCTTGGAGTACCTAAGACTGCTAAGAGGTGGAGATAGGTTTGAAAAATCAAAAGTAAGTCGTTCGCTAGATTGTGTAAACTCTTTGGAAGATCCAGAGTTAAAAGCTGACGTTGAGTTTATTCTTGGTTTGGTCAATACACACTTGGGCAGGTATGATGAAGGGTATAGACATTTTGTGAGTGTGAAGGAGCACTATCAAAGTATTCAAGATTCTATTGGTCAAATCGAAGCATTACTAGAGTTGGGGCACTTATTTTATCTAAATGAAGAGTATGATAAGTCAATTTCTCTTTTACAAGATGTCAAGAGTAAGGCTGACATTTTGAGCATCAAAAGATTCAATTGCAAAGCAAATGTATTGTTAGCATCTAATTATATTGAGTTACAAGATTACTCGAAGTCAAAGCTATTAATTGCGGAGTCACTTTCTACAGCTTCGGAAATAGAGGATAAATATATTGAGGTTCTAGCATTGTTCAATCAGCTTCAGTTGAGTCTTAGAGAAAAGGATTTAGCCAAGGCTAGAGTACTACTTTCCACGTTGCATTCAGAAATAAAGGCGAATGATATGATTGGCTTGAAAAATACACTGAGACTAAGTGAAGCAGAATTTTTAATGGTTGAGAGCGACTATGAAAAAGTACTTAGTATTCTAGACAAAGACATTCCGATTGATAATCATGTTCTCCCCCTAGCTTTACTTAAAAAAGCTATCAAGCTAAAGGTAGACGCTCTTTATGCTTTGGGTGAGTATAAGTCTGCATATGATATAAAGGCGTTTTACGAAGGGATATGGAAAAAGACTATTTTAAAAAAGTCTTTAGTTGAAACAGAGAATAAACTATCGGCAGTAAACGGCGAAAATGCTTATGGAGAGGACACAAATAGTTGGTTTATTGGAATTGCGGGAGGTGCGATGCTTCTATTCTTTACTCTCTTTCTCTATACCAACGATAGATTTAGGCAAAAGATCAGATTGATCAATAGGCTTTCGGATAGAATGATATTTTATTTAAACAAAATCAAGATTTGAGTGCTATGAATTCGGTACTGGAAGACTCTCGTAAACGAATAGAGGAGGAGGCTAAAGAAAGGGAAGATCTTCTTAGAGCAGCCTCGATTGATATCAGGAAAAAAATGAAGTAATACGACAAGAGATTAACAATCTACAGTCCACTGCATTGTTGGACGAGCAGTCGATCTGTTTAACATCTATTAAAGAAAACGCTAATCAAATGAGAGGGACTCTCTTAAGAATGAAAGAGTCTTCGAATCAATAAAAGAAGCTAAGTAAGGTGAAGTACAGTTTGATTAAACTGGATATTTTTTTGAAAGAAACAATTGCACTATTTGCTTCTAAGTGCCAAGAGCGGAATATTGATTTAGAGTATAAAATTCTAGAATCTATGGATAAGGTTTTTAGAGGCGACTCACTAAGGATACGTCAAATCTTAATTAATCTAATTGATTTTATCTTAAACAATGTAGACGAAGGTAAAGTCAGGATAATTATTGAGCGTGATGAGTTATTAAGGGTAAGATTGTCAGATTCTCAACTTGCCAGGATTAGCTTTTCTGTAGTATCTAACAAGTTGAATCTTTCTGATGTCCAATTAGAAAAAAAATTACGGATTCCAAGTAAGTACTCCTCAGAATTGGAGAGCGAACTATTACTGACAAAGGGTCTAGTTGAAGTGATGGGTGGGGAATTGAGTCAAGTTAATTTTCATAGTGAAGAAAAAGGATACGCTTTCAAGTTTAAAGTACAGATTCCAAGTAGAAATACTCCCAATCTATTCCTCGAATCGGAGACTGACAATAGTGTCAGAGAAAATCAAAACGAGCTTTTTGCTAAGCGACACCCTCTTAAGATTTTATTGGCTGAGGACAACCTTTTCAATAAATTATACCTAGACAAAACTCTAAGCAATCTTGGTTACGAGAATACTGTCCACGCTGAAAATGGTTATCAGGTCATGCGAAGAATGGAAGATATTCACTTTGATATCATATTTTTAGATATCAATATGCCTGAAATGGACGGTATAGAAGTGACTATGGAAATCCTAAAAAGATATGGCAGTAACAGACTTAAGATTATTGCAGTTTCTGCAGATATTGGTGCAGGTGCAGCTGAACGCTTTTGGGCTGCTATTATGGATAGTTATTTGAGTAAGCCGTTTACTGAAAAGGAGATAATGAGTATTATCAGAAGGTTTAGTAAGACGAATCGTTTAGCATCTCAGTAATCGCTTTTGTCTTCAGTCTGACCTCATTCCATTCTTCCTCTGGAATAGAGTCTATGGTAATAGCACCACCAGCACAATAATGAATCTTATTGTTTATCTCGTCGCAAATAACACTTCGAATTACTACGTTGAAATCAAAGTCTCCATCTGGGCTAATATATCCGGTAGAGCCACTGTACCATCCTCGTTGGAAGCTTTCAAGAATCTCTATATACTTCATCGCAGCTATCTTGGGAGCTCCTGTCATACTACCCATAGGGAAGGCTGCATATAGAATATCTGAAAACTTTAGGCCTTTTTTGAGCTTGCTTTGTACTGTGGAAATCATCTGATGGACCTGAAGGTAGCTATAGATTCCGAAAAGTTCAGATACTTTTATTGAGCCTGATTCTGAAATTCTCGCTAAATCATTTCTTACTAAGTCCACAATCATTACGTTCTCTGCTTTATCTTTCTGAGAAGATTCAAGTTCTTTAATCATTTCCTGATCTTCCGCAGAGTCAGAACCTTTTCTTATCGTACCTTTTATAGGTTGAGAGGTTAGGGTGTCACCAGTTTTAGCTAGAAAACGTTCCATACTGGCCCCACATAAAGAAGTAGGTCCATTTTTATAGAAGGAAGCCATAGGGACAGGCGATTTTTTTATTAACTCTTTCTGAAAATCCGAAGGATTAAATGAGCTATAGCTATGAGAGAAAGGAACACAATAGTTGAGCTCATAGACCTCGCCGGCTCTTATAAGCTCATGAATTTCGTCTATCTTATCTAGGTAGATTTGACGGTTCACAGGAGATGAAACACTACTTACAGATGTTTTTTGAGTCTTCATCTGGCAACTCCAAAATTCTTCAGGGAGCTTTCCTTTAAGTAATTTGGTTTTGCCTGACTTGTCTATCGAAAGGATCGCCTCAGGCACAAAAAAATCTACTGGTTGGGTTTTATATAACGCTGTATTAGAGCTAGATAAATTCTCAAATTTGTTTTTTAATTCGTACCCAAGAGTTCCAAACACCCAATTGGAATGAGAATCTAAACACTGTTGAAGTGAATCTAGATCTTGCACTATTTGTTCAGCACCATAGGCAGCAAGAAAATCATATTTGCCGGCATTCACACCAGTGTGAAGTGAGCAGCTATCTAGAATGCAACTATTCTCAAAGTTCTTAGTAAAATCATATGCCCTTTCCTTAAAAGACTCTAGACCAAACTCATTTATATAATCACTTATTTTCTTCATCTTGAAAATGTTTTTTTACAATTAGAGCTTTGCTAGGTCCTATAGCATTTGCCAAATCTTCTTGGCTTGTTTTTTTTATCCTACTTACTGATTTGAATATACGAAGTAATTCAGCAGCCGTTTCGGAGCCTATACCTTTTATTTCAGTTAGTTGACTTACTATAGTGCCTTTACTTCGTCTGTTTCTATGATGTGTAATACCAAAACGGTGAGCTTCATCTCTCATATGCTGAATTACTTTTAAAGATTCAGACTTTTTGTCTATGTAGAGTGGTAAGCTATCTCCAGGATAATAGATTTCTTCTAGTCTCTTTGCTATTCCGACGATGGCAATCTTGCCGTAAAGGTCCAAATCTTTAAGAGCTTGTACAGAGCTGGATAATTGACCTTTTCCACCATCTATTATTATGAGTTGAGGCAATGGTTGCTCTTCTTTCAATAATCTTGAATATCTTCTTGTCAAGGCTTCATACATACTAGCAAAATCATTTGGTCCTTCTACAGTTTTGATATTGAAGTGCCTATAATCTCTCTTACTTGGCTTCCCATTCTTAAAAACAACACAAGCACTTACTGGGAAAGCACCTTGTATATTAGAGTTATCAAAACACTCCATATGATAAGGTAGCTCAGTTAACCGGAGATCGGATTTTATAGTCTTTAGGAGACGTTCTACTTTCAAGTCTGGATCTAGTTTTTCATATTGCTTAGTTTTCTCAGACATAAAAAGCATAGCATTTTTCTTACTAAGCTCTAAGAGTTTTTTCTTATCTCCAGCTTGAGGTACAGTAAATTTACCTTCGAGATTCAATGACATTGGGACGATTACTTCAGTCGTATTTGCATTATGAATGGAGATTTCACCGTATGCGATTTCTAGGAGGTCTTCTAGAGGTTCATCCATTTTCTTTTTCATCTCTATATTCCTAGATTGTATGATGATACCTCCTGATACTCTTAAGTAATTTATATAAGCATAACGCTCATTCTGTGAAATATTTATAACGTCTACATCTGTTATGCGAGGATTTACGACTGTACTTCTATTCTGATATTTTGTCAGTAAATCAAGTCTATATTTATATCTGTTTGCATCTTCAAATTTCCAATCAGCCGAAGCTCTTTCCATTTTTTTTTGAAGATGTTCCTTAACGACCTTTAGATTTCCGCGAAGAATCTGTTTTATGTGTTGGAGACTTTCATTGTACTCCTCTTCGGACTCTAACCCTTCACAGGCTCCCCTACAATTGCCAATTTGGTACTCCAAGCATACCTTGAACTTTTTGGCAGCAATATTTTTTTCGGAAAGGGTGTAATTACAATTTCGAGTAGGATAGAGCTTTTTACATAGTTCGAGGACTATTTTCATCAACCTTACGTTCGCATATGGGCCATAGTATAAGCTACCATCTTTTACAGGGTTGCGAGTAGGATATATTTTTGAAAATCTTTCCTTGGTGATTTTTAGCGAAGGAAATGTCTTGTCGTCTTTTAATGCGATATTATACTTTGGTTGGAATTCCTTAATGAGGCTATTTTCAAGAAGAAGAGCATCCATTTCTGTGGGCACCACAGTAATATTCAGATCCCATATTTTACTGACAAGAAGCTTGGTCTTGGCATTTTCATAACGTTGTTTACTGAAGTAAGACCGAACTCTATTTTTTAAGTTTTTGGCCTTGCCTATGTACAGAATTTTACCTGCTTTGTCGAAGTATTTATAAACTCCTGGTTCTTCTGGAAGTAGCTTAAGTTTTTTCTGGATAGGTGCTATATCTGGTGGTTTTGGCAAGTAGGGCAAAGATAAATATATACTTAACTCTAATTAAATTCTTTCAGTCAATCTTATATTAAATAGGATTTTCATACTCTTAAAAAATGCTGAGTTGGAGATAGTGTTACTTTGAAATATGCTACCGAGTCTAATTGGAGTGATTCAATAAATTTTAAGT
>ERZ1046568.1567-NODE-1567-length-16027-cov-23.749750_pt1 | contig 16027 bp, 17 predicted proteins | sample MGYA00383092_ERZ1046568 | MGnify/ENA primary metagenome ERZ1046568 (study PRJEB29581, sample SAMEA5548362) | metagenome | biome: marine; feature: coastal; material: water | depth 1 m | study: Short-term variability in the microbial, nano- and picoplankton... | reverse complement strand
TAAAGTTAGGCAATTTAACAAACCAGAACGAAAGCGAAGAAGATAAACTTAAGTACAAAGAAAGGATTGTATTTGCTACAATGAAAGCTAATATCCCAAATTGGGAGAAGCCAAGCAACTGGGACACATTACCAGTCAATGAAAGGTTAGAAAGATTAAACAAATTAGAAACTATAAATTAATATTATGCACAGATTAGAAGCAAACATATTACACCACGCAAAGAAAAGAAGAGAGCAAAGAAAGTATTTTATTAATGACGTACTTAAGGCAGGATATAACATTGAGCCGTTAACCTGCTTAAATTGTAATAGTCAAGAGGTTACATTCAACCAACATTTAAACGATGCTTATTGCTCAGAGTGTGGAACATGGCAAACCGAATAAATTAATTTATATTAATCTTTTACCGTTCTTTATTAATAATATACCCCTTTAATTAGGGGTATTTTTATTCCTCACATTTTGTTATAGATCTAACATTCAGATGATTAGAATTAATTAAATAGTTAATATATATATTTTCTTTATCTTTATCAGCTATTAATAGCCATATACAAGCAATTCAGTACATATTTAACGTATCTTTATACCTCTTCTGGTAGTTACCCTTCATTTTAATTTAATAACGTCTTAGAACGCTTTAAAATCAATATAGATTATATTTTATAGTTATTAGTTCAATATATATACCCCCTCTAGGGGAATTGAAACACGCCTAAGGATATTACTCTACTCTCTATACACCTCTTACTTTCCATCTGACACTTGTATATCCCTTATGAATTCAATACCTTTATGAATCTAATACGGTATGGCTAGAAAAATTATACATGACGAGAACTATTTAAAAGCAATATCTTATTGCATGGACAATAACATAAAGATATATGCTGTGCCTAAGAGTAGCAAAGAATACTTTGTTGAGGTTAATGACAATGGAAATATATATCGTAGTCCTGAGGCATATAATTTAAAACAATGGAGTAATAAGATCATTGAGTTATATGTATTCTACTACTACAAACATAACCCAACCGACAAATAGTCAGATAATCTATGTTATATATATATTACATAGTGTATATATTACATAGTGTATTATATTACATAATGTATTATATTGCATAGTGTAATATAATACATAGTGTATTACATAGTGTAATATATAGTATGTAACATATACATATATAATACATATATAACTGACATATATTCAGTTGGAAAAAAGTAAAGTACAAAAACCAATTAAACTATTAATTATAATATGGCACTAAAACAAATAGAATTAGAAGTACCAACAACTCTATCTGACATTAAACTTTGGCAATACCAAAAGTATATGAAGATCATAGAGCAGAACAAAACAGAAGATGCCCAAGATGAAGAAAAGATTAATGATTTCTTGAATATGAAACTTGTAGAAATATTCTGTAACGTATCATTAAGAGATGTAGTAAAAATACCCTTAAAAGAATATAATAAAGTATTAGAAGTACTTAATAAAGCATTTGAACAAAAACCTAAGCTTATACAAAGATTTGACCTGTTAGACGTTGATATGGGTTTTATACCTAAGCTAGACGATATTACACTTGGAGAATATGTAGATATTGAAACTAACATTACTGATTGGCAAAAAATGCATAAAGCTATGGCTGTGTTGTATCGACCAGTAAATTTTAAGGCAAAAGATAAATATGGAATTATGCCTTATAAGGTAAATGAAGAAATACAAGAAGCGATGAAAGAGATGTCTTTAGATGTAGCAATAAGTTCAATGGTTTTTTTTTACGATTTAGGGAAGGAATTACTGGGAGCTATACCGAAATATTTAAAGCAGAATATGAAGAAAGAGGATATGCAGATGCTAGACAATCATTTGCAAAAAAATGGGGGTGGTATCAATCAATTTATGCACTCGCTAAGGGAGATGTCAGAAGCTTCGATGCAGTTACCGAACTTCCACTCTACCAATGTTTAAATTATTTGGCATTTGAAAAAGAGAAAACAGATATAGAACAACAAGAATTAAAAAAAGCATATAAGAGATGACAAGTTTTTACGACATACTAGATAAACTAAAAACATACTTAGAAGGAAACACAAACGTTAATTCAGTTACGTTTGGAGATATATTTGAAGTTGACTTAGCTAAACAAACTATCTTTCCATTATCACACATAATTGTAAATGGATGTACATTTCAAGATCATGTAGTTCAATTCAGCTTACAAATTATATGTATGGATATTGTGAACGAAACTAAAGAAGACGAAAAGGATTTGGATAATTATTTTCATAACATAAATAATAAACAAGATGTATTAAATACTCAGTTTGCTGTAGTTAATGGATTACAATCTGCACTAAGAAGAGGAGAATTATTTTCTGATTTATATCAAATAGACACGGATTATACTGCCAATATGTTTGAAGACAGATTCGAGAACTTACTTGCTGGTTGGAGTTTAGATATATCTATTACTGTAGCTAATAACCAAATATCAGATATTAATGCTAATGGTCAATCTACTTGCTAATGAGTTTTAGGTTTAAAAATACAGAAGCATATTTAAGTAATTACACAAAAAAATTAGTTGTATTAACTAGACAAGAAATATTAAAACCACAAGAAAGAACTTATAGAAGTAAGATGTTTGGTAATAGAACAATAAACTCTCCATTAAATGCTAGTGGTTCTTTAAGAAATAGTTTGCGTTTTAGAAAAGTAATAAAAAACACAGTTAATGAAAAAGGATTTAAAGCAACGCAATCTTTTAGGGTAGTAGGTAATGCTTATGGAGAAATGCTTGATGAAGGTGCTACAGGCAGTAAAGTTAATGTTTCAGAATCAGCACTAGAAAATTGGATCACTAACAAACCTGTTACACTACAGAAGGTAAAAGACGCCACAAAAGCCGCACAATACATGAAAAGAAAAATAGATAAGTATGGTATTCAAGGCACTGGATTTTTACAAAAAATAGTTGATAAACAATTTAATACTGTTTTAGGTGTTATACCAAGTTTAGTAAAAGACATAGAATTTAACCTAGAAGATATGTTTGTAGCTTTAGGTTGGGATAAACAAGGACAAGATACATTTGTAAGAAAAACATAATATGAGCACAATAATTAACACAAGAAGTCCATTTTATAAAAAGATAAATAATTCATCTTTACATACAGCAAAGCTAGAATTATATATTTGGACAGGTGTATATGCAGATAGAGTAGCTGCTGATAAAAGATACACACTAACTAAAGAAGAAATAGGAGGTAATAACTTTGTAACTTATGAATTGAGTAAGTTGATCAGAGATTATATGATTACAGAATATAATAATTATTCTACAGATTCTCTTTGGGTTGATGCTGTTGTAGAGATTAGAGATTCTTCTGGTAACATTGTTCAAGTTGGTGGTTCAAACACAACTACAACTACATATTTGGCAATAGATGGATATGGCTATTTTGAAGATGGTGCTAATCCTAGAAGTACAGAATATACAACTCCTATGTTATTGCAAAATAACACTACAATTTATTATAGTGACGGTCAAGATATACGAATACCTATATATGCTGAAGCTGCTACTGTAACCGCTACATTGTCTCCTACCGTTACTGATGTAGATGTTAAATGGAATTTAGCTGACATTTTCTGGCAAGCAGGTAGTAATACTTGGAATGGAGGTAATTCAAATTTATCTGTAACAGACAACGGTGATAGTGATCAAAAAATACAATATTTAATAATTATTGGAACACAGGATTTAGTTGACAATTCAACACTAACTCTATCTAGTAGTAATTCATCTTATTCTACTAATACAGTTATTACGCTTACAAAAGTGTGTGAACCTAAATATACTCCTTTAAGCATTATATTTTATAATAAATATGGTGCTTTACAAAATATGTGGTTCTTTAAGAAATCAACTACAAATATTAATATTACATCTGAGAAGTTTAAGAATAACATGATTGACTTCGATAACTCAGGAGGTACGCCAAGTTATGCACTTACTAAACACCAAGAGAAAAAGTTTGTAGCAAACGGTAAAGAATCTATTACAATTAACTCTGGGTTTTATAACGAATCATTTAATGAAGTTGTTAGACAAATGCTATTATCTGAACAAGTATGGATTTATGATGGTAGCAGCACCTTACCTATTAACTTAAGATCAAACACATTAAGGTTTCAGAAATCAGTTAATGATAAATTAATAAGCTATAACATATCATTCGAGTATGCCTTTGATAAAATAAACAATATCATATAGTGAGACAAGTCGTATTATACATAAAAGACAATAGTGGTAACTATCAGTTAACAGAAATGTTTAAAGATGAAACAATAACAATTACATCTAAAATACAAGACGTTAAAGATATATCTAAAGTGTTTACTGACTTTACACAACCATTTACAATTCCTGCATCTAAAGAAAATAATAAAATATTACAACACTGGTATAATTTTAATATTGACGTTACTTATGATACAGACGGTGTTATAACTACAGGATTTGATAATAGAATAAAAAGAGATGCTTTATTAGAATTAGATTATGCTCCATTTAAATCTGGTAAAATAGATTTAGAATCTGTTAATATGAGAAACGGTAAACCATTTTCATATACATTAATATTTTATGGCAATACAGTTTCGTTGAAGACATTAATGGGTGATGATAAATTAAATACGTTAAACTATCTTGATGATAATTATAATCATGATTATAATGCAACTGATATAAGAGCTGCTGTTAGAAATGGAAAGTTTTCTAAATCAATTATATATCCTTTAATATCACATACTAAAAGATTTTATTATGATAGCGAAAACAGTTTACCTCAGTATAGCGGTAATTTATATCATAATTCATCTAACTCTTCTGACAATCAAGGATTAGCTTGGACAGATGTAAAACCTGCTGTTAAATGTTTAAATGTAATAGAAGCTATAGAATCTAAATACAATATAACTTTTACTAGGGATTTTTTTAGCAATACAGCTTTTGATAATCTGTATTTATGGTTAAGCAGAAATAGAGGACCTATTGGTGGTGACGAAGAAGATGGTGTGCTTAAAACTAGAATATTAGGAGATTGGTCAAGAACATCTGGATATACAGGTTTTACTGTATCAGGTACAGTGTGGAGCTTTTCTACAGTTAGATTTACTAATACCTTTACAGGTCAACTAGATGTTACTGTAGATAGCGGAGATGCTTCTAAAGTATATACACTAAAAGCATTAGATTTAGAAAACGGATCAGTTGTAGCTGAAGCTACAGGTTTATCAGGAGATGAAACACTATCTGTTGAGTTTATATTTACTGGCACACATCAAATAAGATTTGTCATGGAATCTACAGAATCTATTTCTTTTAGTTCTACATTGGAAATTGAAGAATATATTTATGATACTGATACAACTAATACTGCTGTATATTCAACTGGCTCTATAAGTTCTACTGAACAGATTATAATATCAGAAAATGTTCCTGACATGAAGAATATAGATTTTCTTACAGGTTTGTTTAAGATGTTTAATCTTACCGCTTATTTTATAGATGATATATCTGACGTTAACTATGGTAAAATATATGTAGATACATTAGATAATTACTATTTATCAGGAACTTATTATGATGTAAGTAAAGACATTGATGTTACGACATCAGAAATAAATGCACCAACAAATTATAGCGGAATAGATTTTAAATATGAAGAACCAAGTACTTTATTATCTATAAATCATAAAGATCAGTTTAACGACATATTTGGAAATGCCAGTGTAAGAAGAACTAATATTGATAAAACTGAAATATATAAAGTAGAAGCTCCATTTGAGCACATGAAGTATGAAAGAATATTTGACAATAATAAAACATCTACAAGTCCCTATACATTAGTTACATCTCCTGCTGCATATATAACTGATATACAATGGGGTTATTCTGCTGACGGTGAATTTGATGGAAAGTTTAATCCTAAAGTACAAGGTTCAGCAACAAACACATTATCTGATAAATTAAAAGATACTAATAGAGAATTTGATAATAAAGTAGAGGTTGGAGATGTTGTAAGAAATCTTACAGATAACACTTCTGCTAAAGTTTTAGCTATTGACAGTACAGACACTCTTTCTTTGTCAAATAATATAATGGCTAGTGGAGAAAGTTATATGATATTAGGAGAATATACTGAACTAGGTAATTACGAACCTGTATTAACTAAACCATTAGTTTTTTATGGTATAAAAGAAACTTTAGGTGCAAACAAAAAAATTAATTGGATTAGCGGTGGTTCTGCTGGATTGTCTCAGTACTACCGACCATCTAACACTAATGTTGAAGGTTCTACTACCGTTCCTCCTGCTTATACTATAAACTTTGACAATGAAGTTTGTGAATGGAATTTAACAGATTATAGTAATCAAACCCCTCCTAAATCAACTAACTCTCTATTTAAAAACTTCTATGAGGATTATGTTGAGGATTTATTTGATGTAAAGAAAAGAATATTTAAAGTTAAAGCACATTTATCTATGGAGGTTATTATAAACCTTAAGTTAAACGATACTTTAGTTATAAACAATCAAGCTTTTAAGATAAACTCTATAACTACTAATTTACAAACAGAAATGAGTGAATTAGAACTATTAAATGTTGTAGATAATTATTTACCAATATCGTTACCATTAGATTTAATGTATCAAACATTTGGTGTTTATTCTACATATTACTATAGTAATTCTATAGGAATAGCTAGTAATCTAAGCGTAGGAGATACAATATATACAAACACTAATCAATTTACAACATTAAGTGCAGGAACTTATTATCAAGGAGGAGGTACTGAATCTACTAGATTTTGTGAATTTGGCGGACTGTTTACTGTTAATTCTTCTGGAGTAATAACTTACATTAGTTGTGCTCAACCATAAAAAATAAAATATGATAAAAAATATACTTGACTTATTAAATGCAGATCACTGGTACGGTGTTAGCGAGAATGTAGAAATTGCAAAAGGTAAATATGCAGGAGTAAAGGATTTTAAACAAATGAAAGAACAACTAAAAAGATTAAGACATGGCAAGTAAAAAGATATTAATTCAAGTTGATGTAACTACAAAATCTGCTGAAGTGCAGATTAACAAGGTTATTGCATCAATGGGTAAATTAGAAGGTGCTACAACTAAAGTTTCTACTGCACAAAAAAAGAACTCAGCATCAGCAGGTTTACATAATGCTATATTGATGGAATCAGGTCGTTTGGCATCTGACCTTAATTATGGATTTACAGCTATTGCAAATAACTTAGGTCAATTATTTAGTTTATTTCAAGCTAGTGCTGATAGTGCTGAAGGATTAGGCGCTGCATTTAAAAAATTATTATCAATACAAGCTTTGTTCTTAATTGGAGGTCAACTTGTAATACAAAACCTTGATAAAATTACAGCTTTCTTTAAAGATGTAGTATTTGGCATTAAAGATTTTGATAAAATATTTAATAAAGCATCTGATACAGTTAAAGAAGTAAACGGTAATTTTGAATTATATATAGCAACCTTAGAGGATGTTACAAAAAGTGAAGACGAGAAAGCTATTGCTATTGAAAAATTAAATGAAGAATATCCTGATTATATAGACAGTTTACAAAAAGCAGATGTTACTCTAAAAGATGTAAAAAATAGTACTGAAGCTGCTGGAATACAAAACGATTTATATAGGGATTCTATAATGGAACTTGCTATAGCTAGAGCAGCAGAAAATGAACTAGAAAAAATATCTTCAGAAATACTACAAGCTGAAATAGATTTGAAGAATGACCAACTTGAGATGGGTTTTAAAACTGAAGATCAAGTAAAAGAAAGAATAAAACTATTAGATGAACTTATAGCTACTGAAAAAGAAAATGAAAAACAAATAAAAAATAATCAACACGAGAACGATTTGATGACAAATATATATTCAGATCAAACTAGAACGATGACTAGCACTCTGTCTCAATTAGAAGATGAAAAAGCTGCTTTAGAGGGAACACAAAAAGCTTATGGTGGATTAGGAGAAAGTATAAAAGAAAGAATAGATAGGTTAAAAGAGGAAAGATTAAGTTATTTAGATTTTATAAACCTAAGAAAAACACAAGTTAAAGAAGATGTTGCTGTTGAAAAAGAATATACAGAAACTAAAATAGGTAATGTAGATAAAGAAGTTGCAGCAATAAAAGCTCTAGGTAGAATAAGAAGTAAGTTCTTTAAGAAAAATCAAGATCAAGATGTTAAAGATAAAGAGACAGCTTTAGAAAAATCAGAACTACAAAGAATACAGGCGTTAGCTGAAGTAGATGCTATAGCAGGTAATGAAATAGCTAAAAGACAAGCAAGATTAGAAATTAATGCTTTTTATGATAAAAAAGATATAGAAGCAACTAAAGAAACTGAAGAAGCTAAAGCTAAAATAGATAAACTAGCAAAAGAAGCAAAACTACAACAACTTGATGATATAGGAGAGGGACTTATGGCTGCATCTGAAATTGCAGGTAAAGCTACAGGATTAGGTAAAGGATTGGCAGTAGCCGCTACAACAATATCAACCTATGGTGCAGCACAAAAAGCTTATGATAGTCAATTAATAGTTGGTGATCCAACTTCTATTGTAAGAGCACAAATTGCAGCAGCATCAGCAGTATTACAAGGTTTAGCTAAAGTAAAAGCAATTATGTCTGTTAAAACTCCAGCCATGAAAGGTGGTGATTCTACAAGTGGAACATCAACAACTCCTGTTCAAGCTCCTGACTTTAATGTCGTAGGGCAATCAGCTACAAGTCAATTAGTAGGTGCTGTACAGAATCAATTTGGCACTGCATTAAGAGCTTATGTAGTAAGCGGAGATATATCCTCAGCTCAGGAATTAGATAGAAAAATAAACACAACATCCGTTATAGGTTAATTATATAAATAAATTTAATATGAAAATAGTAGAACTAATTATAGACGAAGAACAAGAATTATCTGGCATAGAAGCTATATCTATAGTAGATGAACCAGCAATAGAAGAAAATTTTATTGCATTATCTAAACAGCAAGAGATAAAACTAGCTGAAGTTAGTAAAGAAAAGAGAATATTAATGGGTGCTGCTTTAGTGCCTAATAAGAACATCTACAGAAGAAACGGTGAAGATGAATACTATATATTCTTTAGTGAAGATACGGTAAGACAAGCTTCACAATTATTTTTAATGAGAGGTAATCAAAACAAATCTACATTAGAACATCAAGCTGAATTATATGGTTTGTCTGTAGTAGAATCTTGGATCATAGAAGACGATGTACATGATAAGTCAAGAAAGTATGATATGAATTTACCAGTAGGAACTTGGATGGTATCTATGAAAGTTAATAATGATGATGTTTGGAATGATTATGTTAAAACAGGAAAAGTAAAAGGATTTTCTATAGAAGGTTATTTTACTGATAAAATTGCTATGAGTAAGATAGAAGAAATACATAATGAAGAAGAAGCAACTGAAATACTATTAGAAATTGCCAATTCAATATTAGATAACAAATATGAGTTTGCTACATATAGTGATTATGGAAGTGGTGTTAGAAACAACGCTAAAAGAGGTATTGAACTTAATAAAAAGGTAAACAATAAATGTGCTACAAGCGTAGGAAAAATTCGTGCACAGCAGTTGTCAAGAGGTGAAAAACTGAGTGTGTCAACTATAAAAAGAATGTATTCATACTTAAGTCGAGCAGAGACATATTACGATGCTGGAGACAGTAAAGCTTGCGGAACTATATCTTACTTATTATGGGGAGGTAAAGCAGGTTTAGGTTGGTCAAGAGGTAAGTTAAGAGAGCTTGGAGAACTAGATTTAAATGATGATGATCCATGTCAAGCAGGATATGAGCAAGTTGGAATGAAAGATAAAAATGGAAGAACAGTGCCTAATTGTGTACCAGAACAATAACTATGAGAAAAACAAATGAAACTGTAGGAAAAGCTGTACCTACAAATAAGAAAAGAGGTTGTCTATGTAAGAACGGAACATACTCAAAAAAGTGTTGTGACGGAACTTATAGAAGTCAAGGAGTTGGCAAAGTATAAAAATGCAACAACCTTTTTACATACAGTTAATTAGTAATAAATTAATTTAATAATCGAAATTTATGGAAAACACTAAAGCTACCTCGATTTTAAACGACATCATGGAAAAACTATCCTTAGTTAAAAAAGATGAAGTAAAAGAAGTCGAAGTAAAAAACGAAGTAAATCTTTCGGAACAAGTTAAAGAAGAAGAAAAATTATCTCAAGAATTAACTGAACTAGCTTGTGCTTGTGAAGATAAGAAAGAGGATTTAAATTCTGAAGAAGTTGTTTCTGAAGAGCTACAAGAAGAAATTCCTGCTATAGAGGAAGTTTCTGAAGAGATTGAAATGGATGAAACTAAATACGTTGGAAGAGACGAGTTTGATTCTAAAATATCTGAATTAAAAGGATTGATTGAAGAAATGAAATTAGGTTACAGTGAAGAAAAACTATCTATGGAAACTAAAATAGAGAAGTTATCTGCTGAACCAGCATCTGAACCAATCTCACACAACCCTGAAGGGGATGTAAAACAAAACTTTAAATCTTTTGGTCAAAACAGAGTAATGAACACTAGAGATAGAGTAATGAACAAAATTGCTAATTTAAAATAAACCAAACTAAAAACAATTAAAAAATGGCTACTACTACATCAATTACAAGTACTTATGCTGGCGAATTTGCTGGGAAGTACATCTCTGCTGCTTTATTATCAGGTGTTACACTTGATAGAGGTGGTATAGAAATTAAACCAAACGTAAAGTTTAAAGAAGTAATCAAAAAACTAGCTACTAGCAGTGATCTAATCGCTGATGGTACTTGTGACTTTTCTGCTACTTCAACTATAACGTTAACAGAAAGAGTTCTTCAACCAGAAGAGTTCCAAGTAAACTTACAATTATGTAAGCAAGATTTCAGATCAGATTGGGAAGCTGTACAAATGGGATATTCTGCATTTGACAACCTACCTCCTAAATTCAGTGACTACTTAATTGGTCATGTATCTGGATTAGTTGCTGAAAAAACAGAAAACACTATATGGAAAGGTGTTAACGGTAATGCTGGTGAATTCGATGGATTTACTACATTAATGGCTGCTGACGCAGACGTTATTGACGTTGCTAGTGCAACTATTACATCTTCTAATGTTATTGCAGAATTAGGAAAAATAGTTGACGCTGTTCCTTCTGTTTTATACGGAAAAGAAGATTTATTTATCTATGTATCTCAAAACATCGCAAGAGCTTATATTAGAGCTTTAGGTGGATTTGGAATACTACAGAATGCTGCTGGATCAGAAAATGTATCTGACATAGGAGCTAACGGTGTAAATGGACAAGGTACTATGTGGTGGCAAAATGGAGCATTATCTTTTGATGGTGTTAAATTATTTGTTGCTAACGGACTTGCTGACAACAAAGCTGTTGCTGCTCAAAAATCAAACTTATTCTTTGGAACTGGATTATTATCTGACCATAACGAAGTAAAAGTTATTGATATGGCTGACTTAGATGGTTCTCAAAACGTAAGAGTTGTTATGAGATTTACATCTGGTGTACAATACGGAATAGGATCAGAAATCGTTCTTTATTCTTAATAAATTAAATTAACCAAAAATTAGGGTAGGTAGGTAAATATCTACTTGCCCTTTTTTTATAATAAAATAATAAACTATGGCTTGCGATTTATCATTAGGTAGAAAAGAACCTTGTAAAGATGTTGTTGGAGGGATCAAAGCTGTTTATTTTGCTGACTTTGGAGATTTTAGCACTATTGCTTATAACAGTACCGATACAGATGTCATTGACACTTTAGGTTCATCACTTACTGTTTTACAATATGACGTTAAAGGTAATTCTTCGTTTGAACAAAATATAACATCTTCAAGAGAAAACGGAACAACATTCTTTGAACAAACATTAAATTTAACACTACATAAATTAACTAAAGAAGACAATAAAGAACTTAAGTTAATGGCTTATGGGCGACCACATATAATTGTCGAAGATTACAACAGTAATTTATTTGTAATGGGATTACAACATGGAGCTGACGTTTCTGGAGGAACAATAGTAACTGGTGCTGCTATGGGAGATTTAAGTGGTTATACACTTACGTTTTCTGGAATGGAAAAAGTACCTGCTAATTTTATAGAAAAAGCATCTGCATCTGAAAGTATTGATACTACTTTAACAAATGCTGGTATTTCAACTATAACTCAAGGTTCTAATTCATAATAACTAAATTTAATTAGGTTAATTAAAGGGATGCTTCGGTATCCCTTTTTTTGTTAAAACAAATACCAAATTATTTGTTATTTATAATATGGTAATATTAACTACATCAACAAACAGCCAGAGTTTTAAAGTAATTCCTAGAAGTGCACAAAGCTCAGTTACGTTTGAACTTACTGATAAATCTACAAGAAAAGTTAATACTGTTTCAGTTACAGTAACTAACTCTAATGGTTACATGACTGTTACAGGAACATTTGTAGATAATCAATCTAATAACTTAATGATTGAAGGCAGATTTTATTCATTTGCCATTAAGAATGGATCAACTATTATATATAGAGGTTCTATTTTCTGTACAGATCAAACTAATTTTAATACCTTTGATGTACATTCTGGAGAATACACTACAGAAAACACATACGATAACGATTTTGTAATAATATGAGAAAAGTAAATAAAATGGCAAAAAAGAGATTAGCTCGTAATCCTTTGCCTAAAGTAGAAAAAGGCAAGATACATATAGTTAATATGTCATCTTATACACGACCAGAGATTGTAGAACAATACAATAGAGATTGGGTAGAGTACGGAGAAGACAATAATTACTTTGATTATCTTATAGATAGATACAATGGAAGTGCTACAAATAATGCTGCTATAAATGGTATAGCAGAAATGATATACGGAAAAGGTATAGATGCTGTTGAAGAAGACACAAAAGGAAAAGATTATAAAGAGATGAAAGAACTATTTACTAAATCTTGTATGAAGAAGATATGCTATGACTATAAAATGATGGGACAAGCTGCACTTCAAATAATCTATTCTAAGGACCGCAAAAAGATTGTGCAAGTAGAACATATACCTGTAGAGACGTTAAGGGCAGAGAAAGCAAATAACAAGGGTGAAATACAAGGTTTTTACTACTCTAAAGATTGGTCAGAAGTAAGTTTTAAGAATACACCTAAAAGAATACCTGCATTTGGAACAAGTAAATCAGGATTAGAGATATTGTATATTAAACCTTATAGAGCTGGATTTTATTACTATTCTCCAGTTGATTATCAAGGAGGATTACAATATGCAGAACTAGAAGAAGAAATAGCTAATTATCATATAAATAATATACAAAATGGTTTGGCACCAAGTATGCTTATTAACTTTAACAATGGTGTTCCAACAGAGGAGCAAAGATCGCTTATAGAAAGTAATATCCAAGAAAAGTTTAGTGGTTCTTCTAATGCTGGTAGATTTATATTGGCATTTAATGATAGCAAAGAATTGTCTGCAAGTATTGAGCCAGTTATACTAAGTGATGCACACGAGCAATATAAATTCTTAAGTGATGAATCTATGAGAAAGGTTATGGTATCGCACAGAATTGTATCGCCTATGTTAGTAGGTATTAAAGATAATACTGGGTTAGGAAACAATGCTGAAGAATTACAGACAGCTTCATTACTTATGGATAATACAGTAATACGACCAATGCAAGTTACTATACTAGATGAATTAGAAAAAGTATTATTGTATAATGGAATCGAATTAGATATATACTTTAAAACACTACAACCTTTAGAATTTACTGATCTTACTAATGCTGTAACTGATGCAGAAGTAGAAAAAGAAACTGGTATAAAAAAAGATGATAGTGAAATAATAGAAGAAGAATCAATTAATACAGAAGAATAATGGCAAAAGCACTATTTATAAAAAGGTCAGATTTAGTAAAAAACACTGCACTAAATTCAAATGTAGATACAGATAAATTTATACAGTTTATTGATTTGGCTCAAGAAATACATATACAAAACTATCTAGGTACAGATTTATACGATAAAATAAGTGCTGATATATTAGCTGGTTCATTAACTGGAGATTACTTATCTTTAGTAAATGATTACATACAACCAATGCTTATTCACTACGCTATGGTAGAATACTTGCCGTTTGCTGCATATTCTATATCAAATGGAGGTGTATATAAGCACAACTCAGAGAACAGCTCTAATGCAAGCAAAGAAGAGATAGATTTCTTGATACAAAAGGAAAGAGATTTTGCAGAATACTATGCACAGAGATTTATAGATTATATGAGTTTTAACGCACCTTCTAAATTTGACGAATATTATAGTAATTCTAATCAAGATATTTACCCAGATAAAGATACAGGGTTTCATGGATGGGTAGTATAAAGAGGAATTACAAACCTAAAGAGGTTAACGTAAAAAAATTATTAACGTATTTAAAAAAGAAAGATAATGGCACACATAATAAATTGGGAAAAGATGTTTAATTCACAACCAACTTGTTTTGAATAATGGCATCACTTTCTAATACTAAAATAAAAGATACTTATCAATCACTTGTTAAGTTCAATGATAACGGAAACATAACAACGTCTCCTAAGCGTCTTACAGACGGTTTTGGGAACGTTTCTCCTTTTTATGTATCTACTACTCAAATAGGTATAGGAACGTCTCCTAACACAAGCTATGACCTTCACGTTTATGGTAACACTAAGATAGGTGCCAATTTAGATGTTTCTGGTAATTTAACAGTCAACGGTACTTTAACGTATTTAAATGTAACAGATTTAGAAGTTGATGATCCTTTAATACAATTAGCTGTAAATAATACTGCAAACATATTAGATATTGGTTTATTTGGTAAATATGCTGTTTCTACAAATGTTAAATACAAAGGATTCTTCAACGACGCTAGTGATGATAAGTTTAAACTATTTACAGGTTTAACAACAAAACCATTAACTACTGTTGACACATCTGATAGCGGATATACTGTTGCAACTCTTGTAGCTAATTTAGAGGGTAATGTAACTGGTGATTTAATTAATTGTGTTTTTCCTGATGATGTAGTAAAACTTACAACTGAACAAACGCTAACAAACAAAACATTAACATCTCCAACAATAACAGGAACTGGTGCAATAGCTGGAGCTTTTACAGGTAACATAACTGGAAATCTAACAGGAAACGTTTTAACAACTGCTGCTGACAATACAGTATCTACAGTTTTAAACTCTAATATTGGTAGTGATGATGCAGCTACGTTTACAGGAGATGTAACAGGTACTATAAGTTCCTTGTCCAATCATGATACAGATGATTTAATCGAAGGTACTACAAATTTATATTTTACAACCACTAGAGCTAGAGATAGTTTTACGGAAGGAACTGGTGTAACAATTACAGATGGAGAAATTGCTATTGGTCAAGCTGTTGCTACTGATAGCGATGTAACATTTGGTGATATTGATGGTAGTGCTATAAGCGGAACTACTGGAAGTTTTAGTGACACAATTACTAGCACAAAAGATGGTATTGCTTTACAAATGGATGGCGGTGCTAGTGCTGAGGGTATTAGAATGCAACCAAATGGTAGCGGTACTTATCCAGTATTTTTAAGATCAATAAATCCTAGTGGTAGTGGTGAAGCATCACCTTGGCTTTATCAAGAAAATTCACCACAATGGGGTATATGGCATAACAACCCCACAAATAGTTTTGATTTTACTAGATCAGGTTCAATGACTGGTGCAATAGCAACTGATGTTGGTGGCGAAACAAATAGTGTTATGATTCGTTTGAATAATACAGATGGCTCTGGTACTTTTGTTGGTAATATATCTGGTGCGGCAATATCTGGAA
>ERZ1046568.1566-NODE-1566-length-16039-cov-32.356607_pt1 | contig 16039 bp, 16 predicted proteins | sample MGYA00383092_ERZ1046568 | MGnify/ENA primary metagenome ERZ1046568 (study PRJEB29581, sample SAMEA5548362) | metagenome | biome: marine; feature: coastal; material: water | depth 1 m | study: Short-term variability in the microbial, nano- and picoplankton... | reverse complement strand
GTTTTGGAACAGGGCATCACGAAACAACCCACATGATGGTTCAGCATTTATTAGCATTAGATTTAGAAAACAAAAAGGTCTTAGATATGGGATGTGGAACTGGAATTTTAGCAATTTTTGCAGAAATGAAAGGGGCCAACCCAGTAGATGCGATTGATATTGATGCTTGGTGCTATGAAAACTCTTTGGAAAATATTGCCCGTAATAATTGTAGTCATATTACTGTTTTTGAAGGAGATTCGGCATTGTTAATCGATAAAAAGTATGATGTTATTATTGCAAATATTAACAGAAATATTTTATTAGAAGATATGAATATTTACGCAAATTGTTTACATGAAAATGGGGTATTACTGCTAAGTGGTTTTTATCAAGAAGATATTTCAATGATAGATGCTGAAGTTTCAAAATACAATTTAAAATTGGAGTCTTTTATAGAAAGAAATAATTGGGTTGCATTGAAATACAATAAGTTGTAATTTTACAGCCATGGGTGTAAAAGAAAAAATACAAGAACAAGTTGATGTCCTCGAACAAGAGGCTTATCAACATGAAATTGTCTTGCACAATGACGAAGTAAATACGTTTGATTTTGTTATTGAGTCATTGATTCGTGTTTGTGAGCATACTCTAGAACAAGCTGAACAGTGTACCATTCTTGTTCATTACAAAGGAAAATGTATTGTTAAATCGGGAGCCTATGAAGATTTAGAACCAAGGTGTTCAGAGTTATTGCGTTTAGGCTTGTCTGCAGAATTGGTGTAACCATGGAAAATATTTTCAAATATTATGAATTTTCAGACTTTTTTTTAGATGTATCAGGAGTTTTTTCTGAGAACGAAATTAGTTATTCGGTACTAAATGAAACACATTTTTTGATTTTTGAAAAAAAGAACAGCTCTTATAATTTATATGTTTCAAAATATCATCAAAAAAAGGATATTGGTGTCAGAAAACCAGAGATTTTAGAGCTATTAATCGAAAATTATAATAAAAGTATTCCAGCGCATCGTGTCGCGATAAAGCAATATTTCGATTAAAATTCATCTCACAGGAGTGCTTTTAAATTTATCGGATAATTTCATTTACAACCTTGTAAATCAAACTAGTTTCATATCCTTTTCGCATTAAAAAATCGGTCAGTTTTTTCTTCTTTTTAAATAGGTTTGTTTCTTTAATGAGCTCGTTTCTGTTTTTAGTAATTTTATAAAGCGTCTCTTGGTATTCGTCATCATCAATCTCTTTAAGCCCAGTTTTGATATTATATGCAGAAATTTCTTTAAATTTTAGTTCCCTAATAATGCGTTCTTTTCCCCATTGTTTTATTCTAAATTTACCCCTAGCAAAACTTTTAGCAAAACGTTCCTCATTTAAAAAATTATGCTGAATTAGATGAAGGAAAATCAGATCTTTTGCTTCTGGAATCAAGAGATATTCTTTCATTTTAGTGGCTACTTCTTTATGACATCGATCTTGATAGACACAATAGTGTTCTAGCTTTTTTTTAATTTCATCAACGGTAAAAGACTTTTTTAAGGTCATAAAAAATTCAATTTCAAGATTTTAAAAACAATCGATCAAACACAAAAAGGAGTCCTATGATTTTTCACTCCTTTTTGCCATTAGTAGTTTTAAGCAGCAATTTTATTGGATGCTGTATTGTTTTGAATCCACATTTTAAATTGTGTAATTAGATAGAATAAAATAGGGACCACAATTAAGGTTAAAAATGTTGCGATCACTAAACCGTAAATAACAGTCCATGCCAAAGGTCCCCAGAAAATTACATTATCCCCTCCAAAATAAATGTTTGCATCAAACTCGCTAAATAACGTAAAGAAATTTATATTGAGTCCAATGGCTAAGGGAATTAAGCCTAGGATGGTTGTAATTGCCGTTAGTAAAACAGGCCGTAAACGTGCCCCACCGGCTTTTACAATACTGTTAAATAATGCTTCTTTGGGTAGGTATTCACTTTCTTTTAAACCCAATTCAACCTTTTTTCTATCAATTAATAATTGTGCGTAATCTAGTAATACGACCCCATTGTTTACGACGATTCCTGCAAGAGAAATAATACCCATCATGGTCATCATAATTACAAAAGGGGCTCCAGAAATAACCAAACCACCAAAGACTCCTATAAAACTTAAGAAAATAGCCAGCATAATAATTCCTGGTTTAGAAACTGAATTAAATTGAAAAATTAAGATAAAGAAGATCAAGGCCAATCCTGTGAAAAACGCGCCAACTAAAAAGTTCATTTGTTTGTCCTGCTCTTCTAATTGTCCTGTATAATCAATTTTAATTCCTTTGGGAAGGTTTTTAAAGTTTTTCATTTCATCCCTAATTTTCCCTACAACAGCTCTGGCGTCTGTTTCTCCGGGAGCCAATGCAGAGTATACAGTAACGACGCGTTTAATTTTTTTGTGTTTTATAGCGCTAAAACCTGAATTGTTATTTTGGACTGCAACTGCAGAAACAGGAATCTCTTTTACTTTTCCAGAGGCCATGTCTCTAAAAATTATATTCTGATTAAAAATAGCACTTTTATTGTATCTATTTTTTTCATTAAAACGAACATAAATATCATAATCTTCACCATCTTCTTTGTAGATTCCCGCTTTATTTCCAAAGATAGAGGCTCTTAATTGCTGACCTACTTGACCAGTGCTCACCCCTAATTCTCCTGCTTTTTTTCTGTCGACAAGAACCTTCATTCCTGGTTTGTCTCTATTTACATCGATCTTTAATTCGTCGATCCCAGAGATACTTTTCGTATTGATATAGTCTCGCATGTTTTCAGCGACATTAATTAATTCGGCGTAATCATCTCCTTGAATTTCAATATTAATGGGTGCTCCAACTGGAGGGCCATTTGCATCTTTTTCAACAGAAATTAACACTCCAGGATAAATACCAACCAAAGCGCTTTGCACCTTTTGGCGTAATAGTTCACTATCCAAGCCTCTTCTGTACTTGTATTCTCTCATAGAGGCTGTGATTTTCCCTTTGTGAGGCATTTCTGCTGCAGATCCCCCATCTGTCTCTGGGTTTCCAGCACCTTCACCTACCTGAGAAACGATACTTTCTATCATAAAATTGAAATCACCATCCATATAATCATCACTATACAGAACCTCAGCAACTTTTTGCTCTATTTGTTGCGTAATGTTATTTGTTTTTTTGATATCGGTTCCTTCTGGGTATTCTATGTATACTATAATTTGATTTGGTTTGTTATCTGGGAAAAATTCTACTTTTGTTCGTTGAGATTTCAGAGACATTCCAAAGCCTGAAAAAGCGACAATCAGTAATACAAACGTCCCAACAATTAATAAATAAGGAGTCCAACCGGTCATGGCTCTTTTTAACTGTCTTTCGTACCAAGATTCTAAACGAGGTAACACCTTATTTTGAAAACTGTTTGCCCAGCCTCTTAGAAAGAATCGATATACCCAAAGCATTATTGCTGTAAAAACAATCAAACTACCAATAGCTTTGTAAGCTCCTCCCGTAAAAAAAATGAGCAGACCTAGTACAAACATTATACTGGTAAGAAGAATGATTTTTTTTAGGGGCATATTTTTATCCTCTACGCTCATGTATTGTGAAACCAGGACTGAATTAAAAAAGATTGCAACCAATAAAGAGGATCCTAAAACTGTTGACAGGGTAATGGGTAATAATTTCATAAAATCACCCATTATTCCAGGCCAAAGACCCAAAGGGATGAATGCTGCTACGGTTGTTGCTGTAGATATGATGATGGGATATGCAATTTCACTGATCCCTTTTTTTGCTGCACTAACCCTGTCCATTCCTTCTTCATCCATCAAACGATAGACGTTTTCAACAACAACGATTCCATTATCTACCAACATTCCGAGTCCCATAATCAATCCAAAAAGAATCATGGTATTCATGGTGTATCCCAAAAAGTTAAGGATCATTAAAGACATGAACATAGACATTGGGATTGCAAATCCAACAAATACAGCGTTCTTAAACCCTAAGAAAAACATCAGGACAACGACCACTAAAATAACACCAAAAATGATATTATTGACCAAATCATCTACTTGACCGATTGTTTTTGGTGACTGATCGTTGGTGATGCTAACATTTAAATCTTTTGGGAAAGTAGTTGCTATTGCTTCGTTGACAATTTTTTTTATTTTGTCTGCGGCAGCAACCATATTTTTACCCGCACGTTTTTTAACATCTAACATGACCACTGCGGCACCTTTTTCTCTTGCGTAGGTTGTTTTGTCTTTGTCTTTAAAAGCAACTGTAGCTACATCTTTTAAATATACAGGATTGTTAAATTCAGATTTTATTACAAAATTTTCTAAATCAGAGGGTTTGTCAATCTCCCCTATAATTCGAAGGGTTCTTCGTTGCCCACTTGTGATAAAATTCCCTGCAGACATTGTTATGTTCCCATTTCCAATTGCAGAAGTGATGTCATTAAAACTAACTTTAGCAGCCATCATTTTATAAATATCGACTGCAACTTCTACCTCTTTGTCTTGCGCACCTCTGATATCGGCTTTTTTAATTTCAGGGAGGTCTTCAATTTCATCCTGTAAATATTCACCGAACTCTTTTAATTTGTATACTGGGTAATCTCCAGAAATATTAATATTTAAGATGGGCATTTCTTCAGACATACTCAAATTAAAAACATTTGGCGCTATTTTAGCTCCGTTAAATGTCGGCCAATCCTCACTTGAAGTTTCGGTATCTATTTCATCCTTTATTTTTTGCTTTGCAAGTTCTACGGAAATGTTTTCGTCAAATTCAACAATAACAATCGAGTAATCTTCTTGAGATGTAGACGTAACTTCTACGACATTACTAACTGTTTTTACTTTGTCTTCTAAAGGGTCTGTAATTAACTTTTCTATATCTTCTGCAGTATTACCCGGGTAGACTGTACTTATATAAATCTTTGTTTCTTTTACCTCAGGGAAGTTTTCTCTAGCCATACTAAAATAAGCCGAAATTCCATAGAAAAAAAAGACACCCATGAGGGCATAGATCGTTGTTTTATTTCGAATTGCCCAAGATGATAATTTAAAATCTTTGTCTATTTTCTTTTGTTTTGTCATCATTTATCAATTTTATTTCTCGATAACTTTTACCTTCTGTCCGTTGTTTACACTTCGAGCACCTTCTTTTATGATTTCAGAGCCAACGGCTAAGTTTTCTATGACTTCAATCATATCTCCTTGTGTTTTCCCTGTTTTAATAATTAACTTCTGCGCTATTGCCTCTTGTTTTGAATTTTTATTTTTAATAATGTAAATAAATTCCTCTCCTTTAGAGTTTTCAGAAATGATACTTTGGGGAATTAAAATAGCTTTGGGATCTGTATAGTCATTGATTAAAAGTTTTGCCGTTAAATTAGGTTTGATATTCCCATTTTCATTGGCCACAGGAACCTCAATGTTAAAAGACCTGTTGTTCGGTTTTATATAATTACCAACTTGTCTTACAGAACTGCTTATTTTTTTTTCGAGCACAGGGAATTCTATAGAAACTTCTTTGCCTTTGGTGATGGTTGTCAAATATCTTTCTGGGACCTCTGCTTCAACATGCATGTTGTTTAAATTCATGATTCTAAAAACTTCTGAGCCCTGTCCTGGAGCAATAACTGTCCCAGGTTCTTTTATAACATCGTCTATAACTCCTGAAAAAGGAGCTCTTATTGATGCTTTTGAGAGTTGACTTTTCAATTGTTCCAAAGCATTTTTTTGAGATTCATAATTTGCTTTTGTTTGTAAAAATTGAATTTCGGAACCTATTTTTTGTTCCCACAAGCGTTTTTGACGTTCATAGGTGGTTTTGCTCAATTCAGTTGTTACCTCTAGTTGTGCTAGTTGATTGCTTAATCCACCATCATCTATGGTTGCTAGTAATTCGCCTTTTAAAACCTGTTGTCCTTCCTTCACAAAAACTGCCTTCAAAATACCTGGGATTTCAGGATAAATCAGAATATTTTGTTTTGTCGTTACATTTCCCTGAATTTCTAAGTAATGTTTAAATACCTCCTCTTTTGTAGTTATAGTCGTGATTAATGGAAGTTTTTGAAGCGTGTCTTTTTCGGCGATTGCAGCATCTATTTTTTTTAAATCGTTACTTTTCGCATCTATTTTTGCTGATAGTTCTTTCTTTTTGGCAATTAATTCTTTGAGGGTTCCCTTGGAAACGAGCGCTTCTATTGAAGCTGAATTTTTTTCTCCACAGGAGTTAAAGGCCAATACAAGTAGGAATAATGAGTATATTTTTTTCATCCGATTTTTTATTTAATTGGTAGGTTTAATGCGTTTTCTAATGTTGCTTTTTTGGATATGACATTCAACATCGATTGAATGTAATTTTGTTGTTGTGCATAGAGTTGATTTTGTGCTTGTAATAAATCGAAACTGGAGGAAATTCCTTCAAAGAACTTGATCCGTTGTTTTTTTTCTATTCTTTCTGCTAAACCAACATTTTTCTTAGCTGTTTTATAGTTCTCTATACTTAGTTGGTAATCACTTTTTGCTTTGTCAGCCATCAAACTCAGGCGTTCTTGTGTTTCTTTCAATTTAATATTGGACGTCTCAAGGGCTATCTTTGCTTGTGCTGTTTTAGAAGTTCTTAATAAACTTGAATAAATAGGGATTGTTAAACTGACTCCAAATTGAGAAGAAGCAAACCATTTTTGATTGCTGTCAAAAAATGAAAAATTATTTGAAAAACCTGAGTAACCATAATTTATAAATGCAGACAAACTAGGAAGCGCTTTGCTTTGTTCTAAACGAACAAGTAATTTCTTTGATTCTCTATCATTTTCGGCAATTTTAAAATCAATGTGATTTGAAACATCAAACGTTTTTAAATAAAATGACGAATGACTGTTTTTTTCTGCCAATCCATCTAACGAATCCGTTAAGATCACTTTTGTTTCAATGGGATACCCGATTGCGATGTTCAACATTTTGTATGAAATAGCATTCATCCTTTTCATTCCATTGAGTTCACTTATTAAATTTCCCAGTGTAATTTCTAATTGCTCAATATCCTCCTCTTCATTGAATCCGTTGTTGAATATTTTTCTTGCATCATTTAAACTCTCAGTTAGAATGCGTATGTTGCCTTTTAATATTGTTATGCTATTTTCTGTCACTAGGACATTTCCATAGGCATTGATCACGTTTTCTCTGGTGAGTAGTTCTATTTTTTCATTGGCTTTTTTAGAGATGTCTAAATAGGTTTTTGAAGCTTGAACTCCAACTAAAAATGATCCATCAAACAATAATTGACGAATAGTTGCAAAAGCATTAATACCTTGCCTTTTTCCAAAGATCAACTCTTCATCGATTCCATCTCCGTTAAAATCAGACAAATTAACTTGCTGTTGAATCCAGTTTTGGTAGTCCACTCTTCCTTCAATTTGAGGAAGGCCAACCGAAGTGGTTTCTTTGATTTTTTCGTAAGCAGATTTGATGTCATTTTTTGAAGTTTTGATAGTATAACTATGTTCGATAGCATGATCTATTGCTTCTTGCAGAGAGAGGCTTGTTTTTTCTTCTTGAGCAGTTGTTAAGGAGAAAAAAAACAGATGGATGATACTTGCCAGAATTATTTTTTTCATTTCAATTATATTTTCAGTTTTAATTGGGTTTCTAGATGTTGGAGCCCTTTTTTGGTACAAATGCCACGTAAATGATATTCTAAATAAAAGTTAGCAAGTGTTTTCATTGAATAATCATTTAGCGGGAATAAATCTTTGTCTTTAATTCCAATGGTTCCGTTAAAGTAAATTCTACAAATAAATTCTATGTCTATACAATCTCTATACAATCCAATTTCAATTCCTTTTTTTAAATTATTGGAAACAAAATCTTGCATAAGGTGAAATTGTTTTTCTGTTAAAGACTTATAAATTTTAGGATAATACTTTTGAAGTTGATACTGTGGAGATGATTTCTCGTTTTTAAGATTTTCCATTACAAGCTTGTTGATTGAAAAAAGTTCATGAATAGGATTCATTCCTACCTCACAAATTTCATCAATTCCAATACTTATAGTGTTGAACATGTCATGAGTGACAGTGTCTATGAGTTCTGTTTTGTTCTTAAAATATTTATAGATGGTTTTTTTTGAAACACCCATACTTCCGGCTATTTCGTCCATAGTGATGCTTTTAAACCCAAAGTTTAAAAAAAGATGCTTTGATTTTTCTAAAATTTTATCTTTCATCATTATGCTGCAAATTTAAGCATGGAAACTTAAAAAACACATAAAGTTTCCAAAGTTTTATAATTTTTTTAACATTTCTATGAAGAAGTCAGATTTCTTTGCATTATTTTTACAAAAAAATATAGATTTGGATATCTCAAATTATCAAAAAGATTTTATTAGCTATTTAGAATCAAAAAAATGGGTTAAAGAGCCGGCAAACCTTTACGAACCCATAGAATATATTCTTAAACTAGGGGGGAAGCGAATGCGACCTGTGTTAACGTTAATGGCTGCAGATATTTTTTCGGGAGCCTATCAAAAAGCCATGCCTGCTGCGCTTGCCATTGAGGTTTTTCATAACTTCACTCTAATTCATGATGATATTATGGATGATGCTCCTCTAAGACGAGGGAAAGATACAGTTCATGAAAAATGGAATCTCAATACAGGAATTCTTTCCGGTGATGCCATGTTAATCTTAGCTTATCAATATTTTGAAAATTATGAACCTCTTATTTTTCAGAAATTAGCCAAATTATTTAGCAAAACAGCTTTAGAAGTTTGTGATGGACAACAACTAGATGTAGATTTTGAAACTAGAAGTGATGTGACCATAGATGAGTACATCAACATGATTCGTTTAAAAACTTCTGTTTTAGTTGCTGCAGCCTTAAAAATGGGAGCGTTTGTCTCTAATACCACTGATGAAAATGCAAATTTAATATATGATTTTGGATTAAATTTAGGCTTGGCTTTTCAATTGCAAGATGATTATCTAGATGCTTTTGGAGATCCAGCAACTTTTGGAAAACAAGTAGGAGGGGACATCATAGAAAACAAAAAGACTTTTTTGTATTTAAAATCATTAGAGGTTTCTAATGAGGAAGATAGAAGTAAATTAGAGTTTTACTTCAATCAAAAGTTAGAAGATAATTCATATAAGATCACAGAAGTTCTTAGGATTTTTGAGCGAAATGATATCCCAATTCTTATCAAAGAGCAAATTAAAAAATATACAGAAAAAGCATTCAAGACCCTATTTTTGATTAATATTTCTGAAGAAAAAAAGGAGATTTTGAAGCGTTTTGGACTTTCGTTAATGAACAGATCTGTCTAAGTAATTAAAAGAAAAAAGTTGTGCTATGTTTAAAAAAAACAGTACATTTGTCGTCGTTATTGGTCCCATAGCTCAGTTGGTTAGAGCATCTGACTCATAATCAGAGGGTCCTTGGTTCGAGCCCAAGTGGGACCACTTAAAAAAAATTGCACAGTTTAAAATACTTTTTAACTTCAAACGGGGGCGTTATGAAAAATAAGAAATTGCTATTCAGTGGTATCTTTTTGTTGCTAGCCATTTATGGTATAGCTCAAGGACCACCACCACCACCACCAAATTATGGTTTGCCTATAGATGGAGGGTTGGTTTTTTTGTCTATTGTCGCTGTTTTATTTGGAATAAGAAAACTTAGACGCTAGTCAATCTGCTAACATATTTTCCGATCACATCAAATTCTAAATTTACAGGATCTCCTTTTTTAAGAAATTTAAAGGTTGTATTTTCTATGGTATAGGGTATAATGGCAACGCTAAATTCATTTTGTTTGGAATTTACTACTGTCAAGCTTACTCCATTGACCGTAATAGATCCCTTCTCTATGGTAACATTCTTATGCAAAGGACTATAGCTGAACGTAAAAATAGTACTTCCGTTTTCTTTGATTACATGGATACATGTACCTGTTTGATCAACGTGGCCCTGTACTATATGTCCATCGAGTCGATCTCCTAATTTCATACCTCTTTCAAGGTTTACAAAATGAGATGCAGATAAATTACCAATGGTGGTTTTGTCTAATGTCTCTTTGATGGCTGTAACAGTATATTCATTATTTTCAATGTTTATGACTGTGAGGCAAACACCATTATGAGCTACACTTTGATCAATTTTTAGTTCCTTGGTAAATTCACTTTCGATGGTAATGTGAACATTGTCTTGATCTTTGACAACCTTTTTAATAGTACCAAGTGTTTCTATAATTCCGGTAAACATATCTGTAAAATTTAGTTACTTTTGTAAAGTTCAAAAATAAGGATAATACGATAGTTACTATGGATAAATCTGATAAAATTATAGTTGGTATTTCAATAGGAGATTTAAATGGAATAGGAGTAGAGGTAATTCTTAAAACCTTTCAAGACAAAAGAATGCTAGATTTTTGTACGCCCCTTATTTTTGGGAGTACAAAAGCGATTTCTTATCATAAGACTGCATTGAATATAGAGGTGCCTATTCATGGAATAACCTCTTTAAATCAGATACATCATACGAAGATTAATGTGTTAAACATTTGGAAAGAAGAAGTTTCTATTACATTAGGAAAGCCCACAAAAGAAGCAGGAGACTATGCAGCAAAATCTCTTGAAGCTGGGGTGGAGTATCTAAAAAATAAAAAAATAGACGTTTTATTAACAGCACCTATTAATAAAGAAACAATTCAGTCAGATGATTTCAATTTTCCAGGTCATACAGAATATTTAGAAGATCAACTCAAAGGAGAGAGTTTAATGATTTTAATGACAGATGAATTAAAAATTGGACTCATTACCGGTCACATTCCAATTTCTAAAGTTGCAACAACAATTACCCCTTCTTTAATTAAAGACAAAGTAGAAACCTTGCATAGGTCACTTTTGGAAGACTTTGGGATTCAGAAACCAAAAATTGCAGTTTTAGCATTGAATCCTCATTGCGGAGATAGAGGGGTTATTGGAAAAGAAGATGATGAAATTTTAAAACCAACAATTGAAGAGATTAAAACTTCTGGGAAATTAGTTTTTGGACCTTATGCAGCAGACGGTTTTTTTGGATCTAAAACCTATCAATTATTTGATGGTGTTTTGGCAACTTATCACGATCAAGGGTTGGCTCCTTTTAAGGCTTTGTCCTTTGGAAAAGGAGTGAATTATACCGCAGGGCTAAGTGAAATTAGAACTTCACCAGATCACGGAACTGGATACGATATTGCTGGTAAAAATACTGCAAATCCTGCTTCTTTTAAAGAAGCATTGTTTACTGCGATTCAGGTTTTTAAAACAAGAAAAGAGTACAAAGAACTCACGAAAAATCCACTTCAAACCAAGTAAAAAACTTTTATCTTATTAGATTGTAGAATAATAATTTTTTATATCTTTGCACGCTCAATGGATGTTTGGTAATGAAAGACTTAAAAAAATTCAACATACAGTTTGTAGGATTAAAAGAAGGAAGTCATTTGTTCGAATATGAAATTGATAACACGTTCTTTGAAGCCTTTACTTATGATGAATTTGAAAGTTCATCAATTAAAGTGTCATTAGATTTTATAAAGAAGAGCACATTGTTTGAACTAGCTTTTACAGCAAACGGTTCTGTGTTAGTTCCTTGCGATCTTACCAATGAGTTGTATGATCAAAAGATTGAATCTGTATTTTCTTTGGTTGTAAAATTTGGACCAAAATATAATGATGATCATGAAGATATTTTAATAATACCTCATGAGGCATATGAGTTTAACGTTGCTCAGTTTATATATGAACTCATCGTACTATCAGTACCTAGTAAAAGAGTTCATCCGAAGGTTCTCGATGGAACCATGCACTCTGTAGCACTAGACAAATTGAAGGAATTAGAAATTAAAGAAGTAAAAACTGTTGAAGAAACAGACCCAAGGTGGGATAAATTAAAGAATTTAATAACAGAAAAAAAGACATAAAATGGCACATCCTAAAAGAAAAATATCTAAAACTAGAAGAGATAAAAGGAGAACGCATTATAAAGCAGCTTCTCAACAAATAGCGACAGATCCTACAACAGGAGAAGCGCACTTGTATCACAGAGCTCACTGGCACGAAGGTAAATTATATTACAGAGGACAGGTAGTATTAGAATCTGCAGCTGCAGAAGCATAAAATTATATCAAAAGTTACATAAAAACCCTCAATTATGAGGGTTTTTTTATGTTTTTTAGGTGAGAATTATCATTTTTGACAATTTTTACTTAAAAAAGTGAAATTAATTTCACTACTTTTGACGTTCGTAATTATATAGAAAATAACTAAAATTATGATTAAAATTACTGCAGCAATTACCGCAGTTGGTAAATATGTTCCAGAAGATGTTCTAACCAATAAAGAGTTAGAGAAGATGGTAGATACAAATGATGAGTGGATTACTACCAGAACTGGAATTAAAGAACGAAGAATTTTAAAAGAAGAAGGCCTAGGGACCTCTTATATGGCCATCAAAGCAGCAGAGGATTTGTTGCACAAATCAACTACCAATCCAGCTGAAATAGATCTTGTAATTGTAGCCACTGCTACCCCAGATTTACCCGTAGCATCAACAGCTGCATACGTAGCTTCTGAAATTGGATGTGTCAATGCTTTTGGATACGATTTGCAAGCAGCCTGTTCTAGTTTTTTATATGGAATGTCCAATGCAGCCAGCTATATTGAGTCTGGAAGATACAAAAAAGTGTTACTGATTGGTGCAGATAAAATGTCTTCCATTGTAGATTATAAAGATAGAGCTACTTGTATCATTTTTGGAGATGGAGCCGGTGCCGCCTTATTTGAGCCTAATCATGAAGGTTTGGGTCTGCAAGACGAGTATTTAAGAAGCGATGGAATTGGACGTGATTTCCTAAGAATAGAAGCAGGAGGGTCTATCATGCCTCCAACAATCAAAACAGTCGAAGAGAACAAGCATTTTATTTATCAAGAAGGTAAAACAGTGTTTAAATATGCCGTTTCTAATATGGCAGATGTGGCAGAAAAAATGCTAGTTAGAAATCATCTTAAAGAAGAAGATATTCAATGGTTAGCTCCTCATCAGGCAAACAAAAGAATTATTGAGGCAACTGCGAAAAGAGTGGGTGTTGGTTCCGAGAAAGTAATGATGAATATTCAAAAGTATGGAAATACAACCTCAGCAACTTTGCCTCTTTTACTAGCAGATTACGAACAACAATTAAAAAAAGGAGATAATATAATTTTTGCTGCATTTGGTGGTGGTTTCACATGGGGAGCTGCGTACGTAAAATGGGCATATAACTCATAAGTAATATAATTAAATAATAAGAAGTATGGATATTAAAGAAATTCAAAATCTTATCAAATTTGTAGCTAAATCTGGCGCTAGCGAGGTAAAGTTAGAAATGCAAGATGTAAAAATTACGATTAGAACTGGTGCTGGTAAAACAGAAACTACTATTTTACAAACAGCTCCAATGGGAGCCATGCCTCAAGTGGTAGCTCCACCTGCAGCTCCTCAACCAGCGGCTCCTGAAGCAGCAGCTCCTGTGGTTGAAACAGATGATGCTAAATATATTACTGTTAAATCTCCAATTATTGGAACATTTTACAGAAAACCTTCTCCAGACAAACCTAACTTTGTGGAAGTAGGTTCAGAGATTTCTGTGGGAGATACTGTATGTGTAATAGAAGCGATGAAATTATTTAATGAGATTGAATCTGAAATTTCAGGAAAAATTGTCAAAGTTTTAGTAGACGATTCTTCACCTGTAGAATTTGATCAACCTTTGTTTTTAGTAGATCCATCTTAGTTTAATTCGAAATTTATAAATAAATTTTCTTATTTATATGTTGTCAATTAGCTAGCTAATTAATTTAACAAAATAAAGATGTTTAAAAAAATATTAATTGCCAATAGAGGTGAAATAGCACTTCGTGTTATTAGAACCTGTAGAGAAATGGGGATCAAAACGGTTGCAGTTTATTCTACTGCAGATGAAGAAAGTTTGCATGTAAGATTTGCAGATGAAGCCGTTTGTATTGGTCCAGCTTCTAGTTCTGAGTCTTATTTAAAAATGTCTAATATCATCGCAGCTGCAGAAATTACCAATGCAGATGCCATTCACCCAGGATATGGATTTTTATCTGAAAATGCGAAGTTTTCTAAATTATGTGAAGAACATCACATTAAGTTTATTGGAGCTACTGCGGAAATGATAAACCAAATGGGAGACAAGGCGAATGCAAAATCGACCATGATCGCAGCAGGAGTTCCCTGTGTTCCAGGAAGCGAAGGTGTTATTGTAGATTTTAAAGATTGTGTTAAAGTAGCCGATGAAACGGGTTATCCAGTGATGCTAAAAGCCTCTGCAGGAGGTGGAGGTAAAGGGATGCGTGCAGTATGGAAAAAAGAAGACTTAAAAGAAGCTTGGGATTCTGCAAGACAAGAATCGAAAGCTGCTTTTGGAAATGATGACATGTATATGGAGAAGCTTATCGAAGAGCCAAGACATATAGAAATTCAAATTGTTGGAGATTCTTTTGGAAAAGCATGTCATTTATCAGAAAGAGATTGTTCTGTTCAACGTCGTCATCAGAAATTAACAGAAGAAACTCCTTCTCCTTTTATGACGGATGATTTAAGAAAAAGAATGGGAGATGCCGCTGTAAAAGCTTCTGAATTTATCAAATATGAAGGAGCAGGAACTGTGGAGTTTTTGGTAGATAAGCATCGAAATTTCTATTTTATGGAAATGAATACGCGTATTCAAGTAGAGCACCCAATTACAGAAGAAGTGGTGAATTACGACTTGATTAGAGAGCAAATTCTTGTTGCTGCGGGTGTGCCAATTTCTGGAAAAAATTATTTTCCTCAAATGCACTCTATAGAATGTAGAATTAATGCAGAAGATCCCATGAATAATTTTAGACCTGCTCCAGGTAAAATAACAACTTTTCATGCTCCAGGAGGTCACGGAGTTCGTATTGATACGCATGTATATGCTGGTTATATGATTCCTCCAAACTACGATTCTATGATAGCGAAGTTAATTACCACGGCTCAAAGTAGGGAAGAAGCCATTAATAAAATGAAACGAGCTCTTGATGAGTTTGTCATAGAAGGGATTAAAACAACCATTCCATTTCACAGACAATTAATGGATCATCCAGATTATGTATCCGGAAATTATACAACGAAGTTTATGGAAGACTTTGAAATGAAATAATAGTTATTGTTCATTAGATTTAAAAAGAGAATACGAATGTATTCTCTTTTTTTTATCAATATTTTGATGTTAAAATTTGGTAATGCTGCTCTGTATGATGAGCTGTCCACATAACAACCTCTCTAATTGTCATTTTTCCCATAAGAGGGTGGGGAAGTAGATAGGTATCTAAATCATGTTCCGTCCATTTTCGAAACTTTTCAATCAGTTTCTTTTTTTCCTTATCCAATTTGGTGATATATGAAGTTTTGTTGGCAAGTGTTGTAATGGGCATTTTTTTCGACATATTAGCGACGATGCTTGCATGTATCACGAGTTTATCGTGATATTTTTTTACCATTTCATCATAGGTTCGATTGGCTCTATTATTCACTCCAAATTTATATTTTAAAAAGAATTTAGGGAGCCATAATGCTCTGTTTACGGCTTGTTCACTTTGAATCAAATGAATGATATGCTCACCAGTATTCCATTTGTTTTGGGGCCCTTTTATCCAATTTTGATCTGGATGTTTATATAGCCATTCGTATAGTAATTGATGCTTAAGTTTGAGATCATCAATTATTTCTAGTTTTGTCATGGTTTGATATATGTTCGTAAGAGGCCTTTTGTATCTTTTAAAGATAAAAAAATCTTCTTAAAAAAAGTAATCGGGGTTCAATGTCTTGGAGATAGAGGGGGTGAAACGTTCGTATTCTGATCAGATTGTTCTATGGTAACTTTAATCAAATGATTTAATTGCTCACATAATAATCGATTTGTTCCGAACATTCTGAAGTTTCAGGGGT
>ERZ1046568.1563-NODE-1563-length-16069-cov-20.575809_pt1 | contig 16069 bp, 16 predicted proteins | sample MGYA00383092_ERZ1046568 | MGnify/ENA primary metagenome ERZ1046568 (study PRJEB29581, sample SAMEA5548362) | metagenome | biome: marine; feature: coastal; material: water | depth 1 m | study: Short-term variability in the microbial, nano- and picoplankton... | reverse complement strand
TGATTTTAATGGTGCCCCCACACGGACTCGAACCGCGGACCTACTGATTACAAATTAGTCGCCCTTAAAATAACATACCAGAGCATGAGCAGCATACATTATGAAATTATAGCATATTTATAACAATATACGTACTTGCTTTGAGGCATACGGGATCATAGGTTACATACAAGCGCAGTACAAATGTTTCCCCAAAGTTTCCCTCAGATATGTCCAGCAAACTCAAGTTTACCGATCAATGGCTAAAGACTTTGAAGGCTAGTCCCGATGGGGAGCAGCACTTCGGTGATATTGCCTGCAAGGGCTTGAGCTTGAAGCTAACCAAGAGGGGCGTAAAATCTTTCAGCTACACATTCAGACTGGGCTCTAAGACTGGCCGTGTAACGCTCGGACAGTATCCAGATGTAGGACTGGCAGAGACACGGGCTCGCGTTGAGGCGCTAAGAAAGCAGGTCGCTGCCGGAATAGACCCAAGGCATGTCAAAGCAGACGAGAGGTCTCAGCGCGAGCGCACTGTCAGCGAGATGGTCATGCAGTTCATCGACCGATACGCAAAACCAAAGAATAAGAGTTGGCAACAAGCAGAGAGCAACCTGCGCCTGTACTTGGTTTCAGCGTTAGGCTCCAAGCCCGTGTCCTCAGTAAAGCGGGGAGACATTCACGCTATCCTTGATCAGCTCATCAACGAAGAAAAAGGGCCAAGTGCAAACCGCGCACTCGCCCATATGCGGAAGTTCTTCGGTTGGCTGGTTGAGAGAGACTACCTTGAACATTCACCCGCAGACCACATTAAGAAACCATACGCTGAGAAGCGGCGAGAGCGTGTCCTGAGCGACCAAGAGATCAGGGCTATTTGGGATGCATCGGATTTTTTGAGCACGCCGTACAGAGCCTGGTTACGGCTCTCCTTGCTATGCGGCCAGCGGGAGATGGAGACAGCCTCTATACGGCGATCAAAGATCGAGGATGGTCTTTGGTATCTCTCATCAAACGAGACCAAGAATAAGCGCGAGAATATCCTGCCGCTGTCTACGCAAGCCATGGCAATAATCGAAGAGCTGATGGTTGATGAAAAGGAACACCTGTTGAGCAGTGGCCGTATCGGCGATGTGCCAATCAATGGATTTTCCAAGGCCAAAGTTCAGCTTGATAGGCATTCAGGCGTCAAAGATTGGCGACTACATGACCTTCGCGCTTCTGTCGCAACAAACCTGGGCAAGCTTGGGTACGACAGGTTCACGATTAAGCTCGTACTGAACCACAAAGACACCGGCGTGACAGCGGTTTATGACCGCTACACCTACCTCGCGGAGAAGCGGAAGGCGCTGCAAAAATGGGCGGATCGATTAGATGACATCATCAGATAAAGACACAGACACTAATACCTCTGATTGGGGTTTAAGCGACTGGCTGGACGACCTTCAGCTTCGGCTGGGAGCAACAGAAGATTTGTTGCAAACCTATTTCTCCAGAGATGGCAGCTACTTCACGAAATTGGCTAGTGATGAAGCTAAAGGCACAACAGAGAACTCGCCAGACCAGTTGCGCGACACCAACCGTCGCATCGTTCTTAGACAACTCATTCATAGTTTCCACCCTCTGAAAAAGATCTTACTTCAACTTGATCCGGAAATCCCCACCGCACCAATCGACTTATTGGTCGACGAACTCTGGGAGATTGAACGTGGTGGCCAAAATCGGTTTCTGGTCCGTCCCGCGGGTCAAGGGAGGGGAAGTCGGCCGAGCGTAGCGAAGTCTCTTCATAGAGCGCCTTTAGTAGTAGCATACGATCGCTTGTTAGAAGAAGGCCAAGCAAAGCAATCCGCGTTAGATAACCTCGCAGACAGCACCGGCCTAAAGTCGGCTACAATTGGAACGACGGTTAAAGACTTCCACGAGGGTCAGAAAGATGCTGATTCCCTTCAGCTTTATCAAAAACTTTCCCATGAAACGGGATCGTCTGACTACTTCATAAAGCTCTATATGCAGCGCATTGTGAACCAATGGGGTTAGTTCGCGAACTAGCTTAACGGCAGCAGTGCCAAGCTCCTATTAGGCCAAAATGAATTTGGCCGTATCGCAAAAGGAGCAATACAAAATGCCCTCAAGAATACTCAAAGCTAAAGAGGTCGCCGAACGCGTCTCTATCTCAACATCACAAGTATATCGCCTTGCCCGAGATGGCAGGTTTCCTGAACCAGTGAAGATTACTGAGAACCGATCAGGTTGGCTGGAAACAGAAGTCGATCAATGGATCGATGAATGCATCAGACGAAGCCGTTTAGGCTCCTAAAAAAAGGCGGCCAGCACCACAATGCCAAGCCGCCAAAAACAATTATAACATCAATGGAGGATACAATGTATTTCCCCAAAAATGAAGCTTTGGCTTCGCACTTAGATCATATTTCTAACACTATTAGAGAACATGTGATTTTCCAAAGCCACCATGATGCTGACGCGATAGCCGTTTGGATTATAGGCAGCTACTTGATGGACCACTGGTCCCGCTTTCCAAAGTTATTGATCGTATCGCCAGAGCGAGAATGCGGGAAAACGACCGCACTCCAGGCGATCGAGCTCTTTGCTCAAAACGCCAAGCTGGCTTCCAGCATTACACCATCAGCTGTCTACCGCCTCATTGAGCAGGAAGCCCCCACGCTTCTCATTGATGAAGCAGACCTCACCTTGAAGCACAGCGAAGAACTTCAAGCGATCGTAAACGCCGGCCATACCCGTCGAGGAGCAATGAAACTCATCTCGCGTCCGGTACCCTCGGGCAATTGGGTGCCGGTAGAAATGTCACTCTGGTGTCCACAGGTCATCGCTGGGATCGGTGAGTTTAGCGATACCTTAACCAGCCGATCAATTGTTATCGGGCTAAGGCGGAAGGGCGCCAATGAATGCGTATCCTATCTGTCAGATAGTTTGTATGAGGAGCTTTTGCCATTCCGTGAGAAGTTAATGGCATGCGTAGAGGCACTTGAAAACGAGCAGTTACTGCAAGCACCACCTATGCCAATAGAGGCGGTTAACCGGGTAGGTGATAACTGGATGCCACTCTTTCAGATTGCAGCTCTTGCCGGCAAGGTATGGACCGATAAAATCACTGACGCGTTTGAGGAGCTGGAGGTGCACCGTAAACAGTTCGGAGCAATCCCAACCTCCAGCGATTTGATGGCGGATATCCGAGAGGTACTGGAACATTACATTAGCCCGGAAATGCCCAGCAGTGAACTGCTTCAGAAGCTTTTGGCACTCTCTGAAGGTGACTGGCACAGGGCTAACAGCGGGCGCGAGATTACGTCTAAATGGCTTGTGGCTAAGCTTCGACCGTATGGGATTGTGCCTCGACGCAGAGCCAGCGGAAATGTCTACTTGCTTCCAGACTTAACGGATGCGTTTTCTCGATACCTACCCCCCCTTTAATCCCAGAAACCTACACAACATACACAAGCTACATCACAGTGTATGTTGTGTAGCTTGTGTAGCTTTCCTGCATATGGATGCAGCAAAGCCAAACTCAGCATGGCTCCGCAGGCGTTTCATTGTGCACAACGCGCGGAGTGCACTTTGCTACCGATCTAGCGTTTCATTCGGTTCCTGAGGTGAGAAAACACATAGTGACTACAACAAGGTTGTCTGGTCTGTCATCGTAGTATTTCTTTTAATTTCTTTGTTTTTCTTTTGATTTCATTTTGGGGCGGTTGTCTGAGCGCATCACCCTAATTGGACCCATGGGCGCTGACGTCAGACAGATGGATATACACGCCCTTGCCATACAGATGGGTACATCAATCGGCATGATTGAGAGGCATTACAGTCATCTCACGCCGCGCCTCAAGAAGGACATGCTCACGGGCAAGAGGTATGAGCTAAGCAGGGAGGAGTTTGAGGGACTGGGTATTGAGGATTTATGAACTGTGGGCGGGAAGCCGACTTTCGCCGCACCGTCTTGTCCCCCGAGCAAGAATAGCGAAAACAGACGCCCACTTATCGTTAGATCTTGTGTCTTCTTCATATTGGTATAGTTTGTTAGTCAATCAAAGAGGTGAACATGAGAGCAATTGATCTATACGCGGGCATTGGTGGCTGGAGCCTTGGGCTCAAACTCGCCGGTGTAGAGGTGGTTGGTTCATACGAGTGGTGGCAGCCTGCCATAGACACGCACAATGGCAACCATGGCACAGAGTTGGCATCGGTCAACATCCGCACGATGGACTTGGACAGCCTACCCGACAACATTGATCTCGTTGTGGGCAGTCCACCATGCACTCAATTTTCTTACTCAAATCGCGGTGGAAGCGGAGACTTGGCTGATGGGCAAGTTGATCTTGAGCGATTTTTCGCAATTGTTGATAGGTTGAAGCCGCGCGTTTGGGCAATGGAGAATGTTCCTAGGGTAGCAAAGTACTTGGAAATATGCTTCTCGGACCCAGACTCATCACTTTATAAGTATCGAAAATTAAAACCAAACATTGGTGTTTTCGATTTTTCAGAGTTCGGCTGCCCTCAGGCTCGCAAGAGATGCGTCGCGACCAACATTCCATTGGCTCAGATAAACCAGTTCAAGCCGCAATGCGCAAATTTGACGTTGGGAGACGTGACCGAGGCGCTTGAAGGTAAAGAGCGGGTGGTTGATCAGGTCTGGGGCATTGAACTTTCTCGGTTTCAAGTGACTGAGCTTGAGAAGGAAGAGCTGTTGAACGAAGAAGAGCTGCGCCTCAATCGTGAGTCCAAAATCTTCCACCCAGTTTATAACAATATGTCTTTCCCTGACCGCCTTGATGTCCCGGCGCGTACAGTTACAGCGACGTGTACGCGAGTATCGAGGGAGAGTATCGTTGTCGCTAGCGGAACAGGTTATCGGCGCTTGACGGTTCGAGAGCGGGCGACCTTGCAAGGTTTCCCCATTACGTATCAGTTTTTCGGTAAGTCATTTGCTGAGAAGGCAAAAATGATTGGGAACGCGATCCCACCGACGTTTAGCTATATACTAGCGTCATACGCTCTTGGGCGGAAAAGCGATGATTTCATTCCTCATAGTGAGGCAGGAGTTAACCTTTCTCTCCCTGCAAAAAATGCACCAGTCACCAAGGTAGATACCGCTGGTAAGACCTACCCCGAAAAGCGCCGGTTTCGTGCAGCTATTCCTCACCTTCGCTTTAAGAGTGGCATGAGGTTTGAATTTGCCAACGATGTTAGTGATGGTGATACCACTTGGTCGATGCGTTTTTATTCTGGTAATTCGAAGGATATTCGCACGCACCATTTGGACGCGAGCCTGACTTCTCGTCTTCAGAAGTGCAGCGAACTTGAAGGTATCGCTGTGCAGGAGACCTTAAGTCGCAAGAGCTTGGAAAGGCTGATTTCCTCTGTTGATGGAGTACGCCTCCAAGAGATTTGGACGAGGCGGACCAAAGGAGAAAGCCCATATCGCTGGGTTGATCTTCTGGGCGAAATTACCAGCGAAGTTCATGATGATCTCGTCGCCGCTTTGCCCGAAGAGGATGCCGAGCGTATTGTGCTTGAGCTAGTGGGACAGCGTCAGAGCAACGGTAAATTTGCGAATGAAGCAAAGCTCAAGCGGTATTCGCATCGGATAATTTCTGGAGCCATTGTTGGTGTTTGGTTTGGCCAGAAAAACTCGGCCAAGCAGCTTGTACGGGCGGCTTAAGGCCCGCCCCCTATAACAATGAGCGGTACACCTGGTATGCCTCTGCCTTGCCTTATGATGTTGCTCAGGTCCTTCTCAAAAAATGTGGGTCCGGAGGACATTTCGCGCTCCATACTCTTCATGGGCAATATTTCGATACCGACATCGATCTTACCCGCTGCAAAGAAGGCTAGATGCTTTACGTAGAGGTCGTGTGCGGCGAACGAGTACTTCCCAAATTGGACTTCAACGGCAACACGATCTTTAACAAAGTCCGTCTCATTGCTTGTCGGTAGCGCCTCGAACTCAGCATCTTCTATGAGCTTCTTTTGCTCCTTGGCAGGCAGGTTTTGGGAGCGACGTGTTGTGTCTTCATCTTCGCAAACATAATAGCCAAATTCTACCTTTTGCCACGGTGGCGAGCATTTTCCGAACTTATCCTTGAACTGTTTGTTCAGTTCCCGGGGAGCGTACACCGTGGCACCAAGTTTTCTTGCCTCCTCGGACTTCTTTGTCTTGCATGCAGGGCCATCCACTTTCGCAATCACACTTTTGATTTCCGCTCAAAGTGCGGGTTTTCGTGCCATCAGGTATTCTTCGCCGTTCAGGTGAGAGTAAATCTTGTGGATTTTCATGAGGTAACAAGGGCTTCTTGAAATTCAGTCTAACGGAATCGACTCGACTCCGGCGGGTATAAGGCGATTATCGTAGCCAAACCTGATGGAAACAATGATGTTAATTGAACTGCAGAAACAAGGCTACCAAGTCGAAGTCCTATCCCATGCAAGGGCGATTCTTGAGGTTGATTTTCCTGAGGTGGAAGCCGAACTGACCGAGGTACTCAAAGGCTTTAAGATTCCCGTAAAGGAACTAATCGCTGGGGGTGGAGGCGAAGCCAAAGGCACCCAAAGACTAAGGAATGCCTTAGCAGAAAGACACTGGCCAAAATTTCACTTCCACGTCGAGCGCAAAATCAACGGAAAGACTCTTGAGAGCCAATCTCATGAAGTCGACCATGTTCGGGAGCTTCCAGCTGGTCGGGTTGCCCTTGAGATAGAATGGAACAATAAGGACCCCTTCTTTGATCGTGATCTTGAGAATTACAAACGATTACATGCAGACGGCGCGATCTCGGTGGGGGTCATCATTACTCGTGGTAGCTCACTACATGAAAACATGAGGGACATGGTCGGGAGGTTCTTGGACGAGAATCAGATTCTTTCTCTCGATGGCCTTATACAGTGGGGTTATGAACCCACTTCACGCCAAAAAGCGGCGATCAGCAGCTTGACCGACCGAATTAAGGACCCGCTCACTTTTCGCGAAGCATTTTGCCGCAAGTTTGTTGCCGACAAATTTGGTGAAGCAACCACTCATTGGCGCAAACTTGAGGATCGTGTGCAAAGGGGAGTTGGAAACCCATGCCCACTATTGCTAATTGGGCTGCCAGATAGAATCGTCGATTTTACTTGAGTTATTTTGACGCCTTTTAATCTAGAACATCCATGCAATTTTGCCCAAGGTCGGCACTAGGGGCTGTATGAACCGCCCCGGTTTTACCGGAGACTGTGAGTTCGCCCCTCACAGGTTTTGCAGAAGCTGATGAAGTTGCTGTCAGCGTTACGCACTGTGATGTTTCTTGCTGCAACCCTTCAAGTCAACAATAAAACCACTCATGATGAACGCCTCGGCCCTTACCGTAGTTGCTCAGGCCAAGGACTGTGGTCGTTCTGGAACATCAGCCTATGAGCAACTCTGTTGTACTGAGCAGTAAGAAGGCAGTTGGTGGGACTTACACGATGAGCAGGGTCTGTCGCCTCATCTGCTTGGGTCTGACAGGATGAACCTGCACCCCACCACGCAATCACGGCTGACAGTGTCGACCCCGTAGAAGCTTCTTCATAAGACGGTTCAGGAACAAGTAAGAACAGTTGACCCCTTATGTCGTAGACCAAGCCATCAAAGACGATATGACTTCTACAGCCGCCTGAACCGCAGTATTCCATGTGGAGATGACCACACATCATGTCTCTGGACTGGATCAACTCAGCCTCGACACCTTCCTCCGTAAGTTGAACTTTACGGTAGCTGTTTTCGCCCATCATGAAGACAGGATCATAGTCGATGTTTGGCCTGTAATCTCTGACGCCTTCGTTCTCTTCGCACCCGTTAATTCTGTAGCCCTCAAGGACCTCAGACGCTGTGAATGAGATGTCATTCTCTGCAAGAAACTCTTCATATGGCACGGGGTCGGTTTCAGCCAAGGTGGGGGAGGCTAAGGCCATCAAGCAGATGAAGAGAGCATGGATGTATTTCATGGCTCTGATCTAGCCACGCTTATACCCAACACTCAAGTTGTCGCTTTTCATGCTCAGAAATTGGGAGATGACATAGATTTTTCTCTCGTCTACTAAACCTTGCTTCAGGTGCTTCTTGATTGTGGAATGTCCATACAAAGCACCTGCTATCTGCCCCGTCACAGCACCTACTGTATCGGCGTCATCCCCAAGGTTGACGGCCTTGAGTACCGCCGCCTCAAAATCGTCAGTGTTTATCACTGACCACAGTGCAGCATGAAGCGTCTTAATGACATAACCACTTGCAACAACGTCATCGACAGATTGTGTCTCATAGTTGTGATTGAAGAGGGACGTTACCGCTTGCCCCTGATCTCCATGAGATACGGATTGAAACGCTTCATCAAATGCTTGGCCTTCAATTAAGCGACACAACAGCTCAGCCAAAAGTTGGCAGCTTTGATCTGCTGGATGTGAGGCGTGTGTCGCTCTGGATTGCTGGCTGGCAAGAACACGAGCTTTGTCGATGTCCGGACAAGCGTAACAGGCCACAGGTGCTAACCTCATCAGTGACCCATTGCCGTCATTCTTAGCCCCAAACCGAAGGGCTTTAAGGTAACCATTGCGTCTGTAGTCGCCCAGCACTCGCAAGGTATTTTGCCCGATGCCAACGGCTATCCCAGTGCTGGTGTTGGAACCTATTTCAGCCCAATCGCAGAAAGTATCGAGCAGGTCAGTAACATTTAAACCGTCATTTTTAATGAGACTCTCAGCCAAACAAAGCGACATTGCAGTGTCGTCAGTCCATGCTCCTGCTGGCAGCTTAAAACGCCCCCCAGACCTGTATGCTGTGACGGGTGCAAAGGTTCCTCGTGGTGAAAACTCCACAGGTGCTCCAAGCGCATCGCCTATTGCCAACCCCACTAAAGCTCCTGCGATCCTATCATGTACCGGAGAGGTGTGGTGCGCCCAGTGGATGTTCGCTGCGTCCATTAGGTGGAAGCTTTCCCCCGCAAGTTCTTTGACCTTGCTATAAAACCAATCAGCCAGCTCCCAACTATGAAGTATCCGTAGGCTCTGTAGGGCTCGACTAATGCGAAGGTGATTGTGATCGAAACTCGACCTCCAATGATCATGAGCAGCCAGAAACTCTAGAAATCTTACTGCCATTGCCTCAAGAAACTCTGAGACATCAGTGCTCTCTGCCAGCCAAACTGCTGTGTCTAAGTCTAGCGCAGGAGCATTTGAGACCTGACGGGACGGTTCGGGTGTTGGGAAAGCCCACTGGATAAATCCGTGTTTGCTTTCAAATAACTCATCGGAAATCGAGAGTAGCTCGTTTCGGCGAAAGCCATCAGCAAGTGGCGCATTACCCTTGTGAAACATCCGAAACTTTAGATTGATACTATCTGAGTTAGCCACGCTTATACCCAACACTCAAGTTGTGGTCAGTCTCACAAGTATCACCTGAACAGCACTCGAAGATGTTCGACTTACAGACGGCACACTGCTCATGCCCGTGGACGACTACTGTGTTCAAGGGCAACTGACATCTGGGACATCGTTGCTTGTGTGCATTGGCTGGGTGCAGGGTGTTGTCCATATTAGTCATGGCATGAAATCACCTAGTTTGAAGACTGGCTCAGCTGACCCAATGCTGTTGAATGTCTTGGCGTTATCATCCCAGACGGCCACAGCATAACAACTTACGTTATTCGATGGTGTTTGACCGTTTGTGTTAACACATGCACCACCTGAACGTGGAACAATGACAACGGCACTGCCCTCACTGACGGCAACTGACACAGGCTTAAACCCCTCTATCTGAAAGCTGATCCCGTCTACGATTACATAAGATGTGCAACCGCTTGAACCGCACCATCCCGAGCCAATCTGTGGACAGCTAGGATTAGCATAGAGGACAGTCGCTTCCTTGCCGTCAGCTGTAATGTCGATGTTGTAAATGCTGCTCTCATCAAGCGTTATTCTAACGGCACTAAGGTCTTCCGCCTCTGACACAGGCTCCATCGACTCCTGTTGAGCAGCTACGCATTCGGCTTGGTAGTCGTCCAAGATGAATTGGAGGATGTTTTCTGTTGTCTCAGCATGGGTATGGGCTGGGAGAAGCAATGCCAGTATTACTAAATGCCTAAACATCGCATGGGCTCCTCAGTTTAACTCCCAATCTTACCAATGAGAGGAGGCCAATCACACTGATAGCCCTTCCTTGGAGCGCTTAGGTTAGCCTCAAAGTTGATGAGATCATACACCCCAGAGTTCTTCATCTTCCATGCTTTGACTGGTGGTTGATCCTCATCGAAGAACGACACATCAACAAGCTCAATCCAAGACGGTAGGTTATCTGTTCCCGTGAACATGTCTGACACAATCATGTCGGATTTCTCACCCTCGTTAGGGCCAACGTAACCAAACGAGATTAGATCGTGGATGATCGTATCCATGTCCTGACCTGACATTGTACCGAAAGCCATGAGTTCACCATCAAAGTTACGGTAGGGATCAACCTGAGCAAACAGATGCTTCCAGCCGTCTGTACTGATTGGCTGCTCCACGTATGGACGTAGGATCAGTGAGATGAACGAGAGGGTCTGGATAGCCATTAGGTTTTGCCTTTCGAAGCATCCCAGACAAAGCCGATATCATCTAGTCTTTGCTTACGTTCAGGGGACATGATGTCTTTTAGGGGTCTTTGTTTGTGAACCCAGCGTCCAAGCTTGAACCCATCTAGCTCTGACCGAAAAGGCACTCTGCAGTGGCCTTCTACTGTCTTAAATTGAAGTAGCTTACCGAAACCCTTCTCCCAAGCTTCGGTAAAGGCGTCCCAGATGAAGCCTATCTCATCTAATCTCTGCTTACGTTCAGAGGACATGCTGTCTTTAGCTTTTCGCTGTCCGTTGGCCCATTCTCCGAGATTATATTTCTCCAGCCTATAGCCACTCGGCACTCTGCAGTGACCTTCAGCCTCCTTGAACTGAAGCAACTTACTGAACCCATCTTCCCAAGCCTCAGCTAAAATGTTCCAGATGAAGCCTATCTCATCTAATCTTTGCCTACGTTCAGCGGACATGCTGTCTTTAGCTTTTCGCTGTCCGTTGGCCCATTCTCCGAGATTATAACCATCCAGCTTAAGAGTAGCAGGCACTCTGCAATGGCCTTCCAGTTCTTTAAACAGGAGCAGCTTATTTAAGCCCTGCTTCCACGCATAGGCGTTAACGTCCCAAACAAAGCCAATGCCATCTAGTCTCTGTCTACGTTCAGAGGACATGCTGTCTTTGGCTTCTCTTTGTGCACTAAGCCAAACTCCAAGGTTATAGCTGCCAAGCCTATAGCTAGTAGGCACTCTGCAGTGACCTTCAGCCTCCTTGAACTTAAGCAGCTTACTGAACCCGTCCTCCCATTGTTCAGCAATCGCATCCCAGACAAAGCCGATATCATCTAGTCTCTGCTTACGTTCAGGGGACATGATGTCTTGGGCTTTTCTTTGATTTCCGATCCATTGTCCTAGATTATGACCACAATATTTATGGCGCATCGGCACTCTGCAGTGACCTTCAGCCTCCTTGAACTGCTCCAACAATCCGAACCAAAACTCCCAAGACGCCGTACTTGCCTCAACCAACACAGTCCTGAGTGCTGATGAGAACTCCACATCAACGGACACAGGCATATCAAAGATGATCTTATCGCTGATACTCTCTCGGTTCTGAGAGGAGTTCTTAGCCATGTTGGTACGGTACTGATCCAATGTATCGGCCAACACTTCATCATGCGCCCTGAGAGCCTTCAGAACGTCCCAAACAGGCTTGAAGTTACTCGCCTCAATGGATGCCTCGTGGTCATCACCATCCTCAATGAAGACGGGCAGGACAATCGTACCCTTCTTCTGAACCTTAGCTCCACGGACCTTCCTGATTGCACGGCCAACAGCCTGAATGATCTCGACCTGACTGCCACGAGGATCAATGAAAGCAACACCATCAAGGGAGGGGACATCGACACCTTCAGCCAAGCATCGTGCATTGGTCAGGATGCCTCTGTCATAGCCCTCAAGGACTTTCAGCCTGTCGATCTTCTCCTTGCGATCTCCAGCTTTCATTGCTCCTGAAACGTAGTCAGACAGGAACGTGCCTTCAGGTCTATTGGCTGGCTCAATCAGGTTGGCAACATCAACCAATTCATCTGAGAACTTCTTGGCTCCAGCAACACGACTATGGAATGAGATGATCCGTCTAAGGTCGTAGTCTTTGACTGCTTTGAGCATCCCAATCTTGGCTGCGAGTGTTCTAGCATCTGTCTGGCTGTCAGGGTCTGTTGAGACAATCTCGTAGTTCTCAATCCACTCCCTCACCATTGGCTCATCAACACCAACGATGACCACTTGGTAGTCTGTTAGGAGTTCTTGTTCGATGGCTTGACCGAATGTCAGCTTGTGAATGACAGGACCAAAGACAGTCTCGTCGTCCATGCCAACAACAGCCAAGTCACGTGCTTTGGCTTCGTCTTTGATGGCCTTACCAAAGTACCTTGGTGTTGCTGTCGTGAAGAGACGTTTGGTTGCTCTGATCTTTTCACCATCAAGGATAGTGGCAAACCCTGCGTCAGCTTTCCCTGCACACCTATGAGCTTCATCAGCCACTGCCAGATCAAACGTAGGCACTGCATCATCAAGCTGGGCCTGAGCTATCAGGTCTGAGGACTGGTACGTACAAAAGACAACCTTTGGCTTTGGTTGCTTCAAGAACTTAGCAATCTCTTCCACCTCTGACGTCACAGGGAACGGAGCATCAGCAGGGTCCATGTCTTCTGTCTTCTTGCCAACAGACTTATCGGAGCAGACGTTCAGGATGTCGAAGTCAGTGTTACCTGCCCAAGCCCACTCCCGCATAGTCTGAGACAACAAGCTGAGGGACGGTAACAGGACCAATGTCGTGTGTGCCTCTAGGGCTTCCTTGATCCATAGAGTGGTGAAGGTCTTACCTGTGCCACAGGCCATGATCATCTGACCACGATCAGAAGTCTTTAAGCCAGAGGTGGCATCCTCAATAGCTTTAATCTGGTGAGTGTCTGGTTTTGGCTTGGGTTTTACCTTGGCCTCATAGAGATCAGCAAATGAATCTGGGTACTCAAGAGGAGCATCACGGAACGAGTTGAGGTTGAAGACTGTGACAGGCTTGTCTTGCCCTTTGAGGGTTTTGTCAGCCTTAGCTTCCATCTTGTTTGTAGTCTGCATCCACAGGCGACGATCAACTTCCTTGCGACCCGTATCAGCCAAGAAGGAGTTCATATCACCTTTGGTGGTCGTTCTATGTTCACCATAGCACTTGGCTTGGACTGCCCAGATCAGACCTTCGTTGTCTCTGAAGACAAGGTCAGTCCCTAAGTCCTGACGTTGCCATTTGTTTGGATAGTCATCCCACAGCCAGACCTTCTCGACTGCCTTTGACCACTCAGGGTCATTCTCTAAGAACCACTTGCAGAAGACCTCAAACTTCTTACCCGCACCTTGCTCACCGAACTCAGTTCGTATGGATGTGATGAACTCGTCGAAGGTAGCCAAAGTGATAATCCTGCTCGTTTGTTGACAGAATGTTGTCTCACATTGGTCAGGGGATCAAGTCGTGCTCACAGGGCAGCCGTAGAGGCGCTGGAGAGGCCGCTGGGTCAGGCGAGAACTTGGGCCTAAGCTGAGGTCGTTGACACGACCTAAACGATCTCAGCTCAACTACACGATTGAGCTTCTCCACACCTCGTGGGCTAGTTTTCTGGTGAAGCTGAGGTTAAAAATATGACAGACCACCGAGGAAGCTAAATGTTTAGATTTATGCGTCGAGCATCACCAGGAATGCAGTTGATTTACAAAATACTACTCGTGCTTTTTACAGTCATCTTCCTCACTATTTCTGCAATAGCGTGGTCTGTTTTGACTGACACAAGAGCCGTTGGCAGTTGCCCAGACTACCCTTATTGTTCCCATCAGTGACTACATCGTTGCTTGTGTGCCTTGGCTGAGTGGAGGGGAATGTCCACGGGTATGATTACCTAAAAAGGGATTACATCATTATCCAAAGTGTCGCTGCCTTCGAATGAACCATAGCCATCATCCTGGCCAGCTGCTGAATAGGATACATCAGCAATAGACCCATCTCTGGACACCTTCCAAGCCTTTACATCGGTATACCAGCGCCCATTGTATTCTCTACTTTCGAGATCAATGGACACCTGTACAGTCTCACCTTGCTGGATGGCGAACTGTTCGATTTTCTCACCCCAAGCCATAAAGCAAATCTTCTTTGGATACTGGCCATCTGTCTGCAAAACATACTCTTGCTTCCGCCACTCACCATTGGCTGACTGTCCCGATTTAACGGGTAGGCACTCTATAATTTCACCTGTGATTTCCATTAGTAATTTTACTCCAAGGTTCTGGTATCGGTCTCAGTCGATATGCTGTCCTAAAGATACTGACTCACTGTAGTGCATGCAGTCGGATTTAGCACTAACGAACCCCTGCTTCGCTTCAATATCGTCCGACATATTAACCGTGATTAGTCAGCTACACGAAGCAACAAAGACTCCTTCTGAATACACTCAAAGTCAACGGTTACGGAACGGTCACGCTGTATCTGCGCCACGTACAATTAGCACTTCAAAACAAAAGAACACTACGAACTTCGCAACATACAAACGGCTATCTGAAGGCTTCTAAGCATTGCGTACTTTTTGATAAAAAATGTTTCAGGACAATTACTTACAGTAACGAACAGCGAGTTTTTTGCCCCCCCTATCCCCGTTACATGCTTGCAATAAATAAAAAAGCCTAGCGAATGCGTTGCCCGCTTGTTCGTGGGCAACCAATCAACGCAAGATGTTTCCCTGGTGTTTCCCCGTAATGAAACGCGAGTAACAGAAAATCTCTAACCTATTGATTTTAATGGTGCCCCCACACGGACTCGAACCGCGGACCTACTGATTACAAATCAGTTGCTCTACCAGCTGAGCTATAGGGGCAAACGATGTAAGCTCTTAACAGTAATCACGGATGATCCCGCGCAGACCAAGCTATAATCGTCTTTGCGGCGTGGATAATAGTAAGAAAACGGTTTCGCAAGCCCCAAAATGTGCCTTTTTAAAGCAAAATTATTTTTTTCCACGTTCAACGGCAAATTTCACTTTCGCGACAGGACTAAAAATAAAAATTTGCACAGCCCAGCGCGGCCTAAACCCCTAGGCTCAAACGCCGATAGGATCTGCTGTGTGACTTTACGCGTACTAAACTATCATGCCATTTTGTAATGCCGCGGTTATCGTTAAAAATATATCCTCGCGTCGAAAACGGGTTGCCACAGCAGCGCTTTTTAAGTTGCTGGAATTCCATTTGCTTCGTTTGGAATGGATCGTTTTCATTGGCCGGACCAAGTGAAGCGGTTTGAGCGGTCGCTCACGCAACAGAAGTATTGCCGCGAACAAAGTTTTAGCGCCCTTTAAGTGGCCGATAGACACGGCTCGCAGCATCCCATAACGGTCCCACAACGGACATGCCTGTCAATCGTTTTGAAACTATATGAATTCATTCGCTTACTTTTGAAGACTAAATAGCCCAAACGCAAAATAAACTGAAAACCTCTTTTAACCAACTTTTTTTAAAATAGAAGGGTTCTAAAAAGAGTAAAAAATGACAGATAATTTAAGCGTAAGTTACTGATTTCATCTCGGGCCTAATAGTTCTTGGTCGCAGATCGAGACTAAATTATTTGACAAATTACACCACAAAACTCATCGGCAGTTCAAAAGTTGGCCAACTCCTTAAATCAGATCCTGACCTAAAGACATCACTTGTGAGTGAAGTAAAGACAAAAAAGCGTGCAATCATAACCATCCACTAGGTTTTCGTGGGTGACGGTGTTGATGAAGTATATCTAGAAAAGCAACGTCTCATAAAATTGCTTAATAGCTTAAAAGATACGACACCTGAGATAACTGACTTTCAGTGCGTTCTTTAAGAACGTCGAGGGGATGCACCACCAGACATCTGAAAAATGAAGTTTCGCTCAAATTAAGAAAATTTAGCCCGCTATAACAGCGGGCTGGTTACTTTTTT
>ERZ1046568.1559-NODE-1559-length-16095-cov-13.875062_pt1 | contig 16095 bp, 16 predicted proteins | sample MGYA00383092_ERZ1046568 | MGnify/ENA primary metagenome ERZ1046568 (study PRJEB29581, sample SAMEA5548362) | metagenome | biome: marine; feature: coastal; material: water | depth 1 m | study: Short-term variability in the microbial, nano- and picoplankton... | reverse complement strand
GTACTCAAAACCTAGACACAAGTTGGATAACTATCATTGATGAAGGACCAAGAATTAATAGCCCAATAGACTCAACTACGTTAACCTACAATAAGGTGATGAAAGCATTGGTGAGATATATGGTGAAGTTTGATGATCCACCCTTCTTTAGATTGTTTACAGAAAAAAAGACTGGAGTACTGAAAATTTCATTTTCCAGTAAATCAGCGGAACTAAGTTGGATATTGACCACCCGTTTATATGATTTGTTGTCTAATCATTATATCGGAAAAACTACCGGAGCTCAAAATCACAATTATGAACTCTTGACGCACAGGAAAGACTCTATTTATGCACTTCTTACAAGTGCAGAACGAGGTCTTGCACAAATAAATGACAGATCAAGAGGGTTTGTATTAGCACAAGATCAAGTCTCTGCTATTGAGAAACAACGGCAGGTACAAATTTATAGCCAAATGTATGCTGAGTTGCTTAGGCGACAGCAAACAGCTGAATTTTTATTGCTAACGAGCACACCGATTTTTCAAGTGCTAGATTATCCATTATTGCCCTTGAGTAATAGCAATAAGTTCAAGGTTATGAATGTTATTATCTTTGGTCTAGTTGGGTTATTGTTGATGTTACTCTTCTTTATTTTGCTTAAATTCTTGCGCGATAACTACGGAATGTATCTTGTTTAGAGGGTATAACATTTTTTGGTTGTTCTTCGCAATGGCAATAAATTTACACAACGGATAACACGGTTTCGTGATAAAGCTCATACATATGTTCATTAATTTTACACTGTATTCTTATGATAAAAAAAATCAGTAAGTTATTAAGAAAGTACTTTGATAAAAAAAATGAGGGTACAGGATTGGCTTATTACACCAATGAAATAAAGCCTTTACTTTAATGTCAGAGAAGCAAGTACAACTCATCAATCTTCCCAAAATACTGGATCCTCGTGGTAATCTTACCTTTCTTCAGTATTCAGATCAGGTCCCGTTTGAAATAAACCGAGTGTTTTGGATTTATGATATACCTGGTGGTAAAGTACGTGGAGGGCATGCATACAAAAAACAGTGTGAACTAATTATAGCAATGTCTGGTAGTTTTGACGTAGTGGTAAACGATGGCAAACAAGAGCAGCGATTCCATTTAAACAGATCTTACACAGGGCTCTATATTCCAGCCAAAGTATGGAGGCACATAGAAAATTTTTCTACCAATTCACTTTCATTGCATTTATCGGATTCTGCATACGATGCGGAAGATTATTTGTGGGATAAAAATAACTTCTTGAAAGAATGAAAAAGGCTAAACCTACAGTATACGACTGCACTACGGTACAATTGCCTCAAGTACATACAGAGGGGGGAAATATTACAGCAGTAAACAATCTTTCTGAAATACCTTTTGAAACCAAAAGGGTGTATTACTTGTACGATGTACCTGGAGGAGAAGCACGCGGAGGCCACGGACACAAAGAACTGCAGCAACTTATTGTGGCAGCCAGTGGAAGTTTTGATTTGATTGTAGATGACGGTAATATAAAACGAACATTTAGCCTTAATAGGCCTAACATGGGTGTATATATGCCTGCTGGTTTATGGCGGGAGCTGGATAATTTCTCAAGTGGATCAATCTGTCTAGTATTGGCGTCTTTAGAATATTCTGAAGAGGATTATATACGAGACTACGAGGAATTTAAAAAGTTTAAACAATGAAACCCAAAATACATTCTTTAGCGGATGTCCAATCTGTTAAAATTGGAGAAGAGACCATCATATGGCAGTTCGCTATTGTCCTTTCTGGTGCAGAAATTGGTGCAAGGTGCAATATTAATTGTCATACATTTATTGAAAACAATGTAATGGTTGGTGATAACGTAACTATAAAAAGTGGAGTTTATTTATGGGATGGCTTGAGGATTGAAGATAATGTATTTATTGGACCTAATGTTACCTTCACTAATGATAAGTACCCTAAATCAAAGCAGTATCCAGAGGATTTTCAGACAACAGTATTACAAAAAGGAGCATCTATAGGAGCAAATTCTACGATACTCGGAGGTGTTACTATTGGCGAAAATTCATTAATAGGTGCTGGTAGTGTTGTTACAAAATCAGTGCCGTCCAATGAACTTTGGATTGGTAATCCCGCAAAGTTTATAAAACGGTTAAAATGAAAATTCCTTTTTTAAATCTAAAACAAGTGAATGAGCCGTTCGAAAAAGATTTCGAACAAGCCTATCACGATTTTATAGAAAGTGGATGGTATATCTTAGGCGAAAAAGTTTCGGCATTTGAGAATGAGTATGCTCATTTCAATAAAGTGCAGCATACTATTGGCGTAGCCAACGGTCTAGATGCGTTAGTGTTGAGTTTGAAAGCTTTGGGCGTAGGAGCAGGAGATGAAGTCATTGTGCCAAGCAATACCTACATAGCCAGTTGGTTAGCTGTATCGTATGTAGGTGCAATTCCAATTCCCGTAGAACCACGCATAACTACCTATAATATCAATCCAGATTTAATAGAAGCTGCCATTACTTCCAAAACAAAAGCCATAATGCCTGTGCATCTCTATGGCCAAATTTGTGAAATGGAAGTCATTATGGCTATTGCAGAAAAATACAATCTGTTTGTGATAGAAGATAATGCCCAATCGCAAGGAGCTACTTACGATGGTAAAGTATCGGGATCTTGGGGGCATTGCAATGGCACCAGTTTCTATCCAGGCAAAAATTTAGGGGCATTGGGAGATGGAGGAGCGGTCACCACCAATGATGCTGAGATGGCTAGAAAAGTGAGTATAGTTAGAAATTACGGCTCTCAAAAAAAGTATTACAATGAAGTCATCGGAATGAATTCTAGATTGGATGAGTTGCAAGCTGCTTTCTTATCCATAAAACTAAAAAAACTAGCCTCAGATAACGCAAAAAGGAACGCAGTAGCGGATTTGTACAATGAGCAATTACAAGGTTTAGGTGATTTTCAGTTGCCTGAACTGGCAAGGGGAGCCACATCAGTTTACCATTTGTATGTTATCAGAACAAGTAAAAGAGACGAGCTTCAGAAGTATTTAAGCGAAAAAGGAATAGGTACGATGATTCACTATCCTGTTCCCCCGCACTTGCAAGCAGCCTATAAAGACTTGGGTTATAAAAAAGGGGATTTTCCAATTGCCGAAGAGATTGCGGAGACATGTTTGAGTTTGCCTATTTCTAGTTATGTTTCATCAGAAGAGATCATTTATATATCTAAAACAATAAAATCATTTTTTCAATAGAGCATTAATGTTAAGTGTAGTTAAAAGTATTATTCCTCTAAGATTACAAAAGTTAGATTTTCAACTAAAGACAAAGTTTGATACCTCTAATTTGAATTTGTGGCGAATACGAAAAAGACAGGAGAACTACTTGGAATATGTAAAATCCAAAGATAAAATAAACGTAGTTTTTTTGGTAATTCACGATTCTGTTTGGAAATATGAAATGGTTTATAAGCTATTTAAAGATGATAAACGGTTTAATGTTAAAGTTGCCATAATTCCCTTGGTAAGATTTGGAATTGCTCAGTTTGAAACATATACTCAGAGCTTAGATTATTTTGCAAGTAATGGCTATGAAGTTATTGAAACGTTTGATGGCAATACAAAGACTTGGATTGATGTAGAAACTGTTTTTGACCCAGATATTGTTTTTTTTACAAATCCGCATAAACTTACATTTGATAAATATTATATCGATGCGTTTAAGTATAAGCTTACCTGTTATGTGCCTTATGCATTTGTAGTTATTCACAGCATAGAGATGCATTATAATCAAGCAATATTTTTTAAATTGTGGAAATATTTCTTAGAGACACCATCTCACCTAGACTACGCTAAAAAGTATATGCCTGGTCAAACTAAACATTTAATGGTAACAGGTTATCCAAGTCTAGATAGAATATTCCAAGACGATTATAAACCAAAACAGGTGTGGAAAGAGTTAAAAGAAGAAACATTCAAAATTATTTGGGCACCGCATCATACTATTAGCGGGCAGGGTTCAGGTTTAGATTATTCCAGCTTTATGGCGTATTCAGAGTATTTCATTCAATTGCTTCAAGCCAGAAGTGATTTACAAATTGTATTTAAGCCTCATCCACTTCTCAAAGAGAAGTTGTACAAAGATAAAAGTTGGGGACAAGAAAAGACAGATAGCTACTATCAAAAGTGGGATATGTTAGAAAATGGACAATTGGAAGTAGGACCTTATATTGATTTATTTTACGAATCTGATGCTATGATTATGGATTCAGCGTCGTTTTTAGCCGAGTATCAATACTTTAATAAACCCATGTTGTTTACCACGATAGATGATGACGTGATTGGACGATTCAATTCTTTCGGACAGACTATTTTTGATATTGTATACAAAGGAAAAGATACTTCTGATATACGAAACTTCATCGATGATGTAGTTGTAAAAGGAAAGGATACTCTCAGGGGTGATCGCATGGCATTTTTCGACAAGTATATCCGACAAGATAGCAGTAAGACCGCAAGTGAAAAAATATACGAAGAACTAGTTAAGGTACTATGTTAAATAAAGGATCAACAGAGGATAGACTATCGGGAACTAAGGCTGAGACTTTAGCTGCGTTGGAATCCCAAGGCTACGAAGTCCCACCTACTTATTTTTTTAGTGTAAGTGAGTGGCTGGCAAATAGTGAAAAAGAGATTGCTACCATATTAAAAAAATACGGAGGTCAAAGTCTTGCAATAAGAAGCAGTACAAGAGCAGAAGACACAGCAGACTCATCAATGGCTGGGGCATTTGAAAGTTTACTAAATGTAGACTGTGATTCTGAGAGAGTCAAAACTGCGGTAAATGAAGTTATCGCATCGTTTGATGATGATAGTACAAATCAAGTCTTGGTACAACCCATGGTTCGCAATGTGGCGATGAGTGGAGTCCTTATGACTCAAGTGCTGGATGATGGCTCACCATATTATGTAATTAATTACGATGATCGTTCGGGACTTACGGATACCGTTACCAGTGGAAACAGTATCAACAAGACAGTGTATGTATACAATGGTGTGGATGAGAAAGATTTTGATTCGCCATTTTTGCTAACTCTCCTGAGGTTAACAAAAAGACTGCAAGTCACATTCCCAAACATTCCATTGGATGTAGAGTTTGCCATAGACCGCGACGTTCAAACGCACTTACTACAGGTTAGAAAAATAACCACGATTAATAATTGGAAAGAGGAAGTCATTGCGAATGTATCTTCTCGTATGACCCAGCTAAAAGAATACGTTCAAGATTTGATGGGTGAGCGGCCATACATCTATGGTAAGACTACACTCTTAGGCTTTATGCCAGATTGGAATCCTGCTGAGATGATTGGCGTAGTACCTAGACCAATGGCACTTTCTTTGTATCGCAAGTTGATTACGCAAAGCACATGGCGTATCGCTAGAGAAGATATGGGATACCGTAAAATGCCCAATGTGGAACTGATGGTATCGTTGTTTGGAAGAGTATACATAGACGTAAGAAATAGTATCAATTCCTTTATTCCGAGTGGGTTGAGTCCTGAGATTTCTATCAAAATAGTAAATGCCTATTTGCAACGATTGGATGAAAATCCGCACTTACATGATAAGATAGAGTTTGAAGTAGTACATACTGCTTTCGATTTTGACTTTGATACGACTTTTTCTGAACGATATGGAGATAAACTATCCAAGGGTGAAATTTCGGAGTATAGGTCGCTTTTAATTGATCTTACCCAACAGGCGATGCGATTGGATGAGGGTGGTTCTCTTAAGTCAGCATTGAAGGATATAGAACATTTGAGGTCTAAACAAGATGCCAAGTTTAACTTTAGCAATAAGACCTCATTCAGACTTGCAGATAAGATAAATACACTCATTGATGAATGCATCAATTACGGAACCCGTCCTTTCTCTATCTTAGCGAGACACGGGTTTATAGCTGAGGGACTTCTCAGGTCTGCATCAAACAAAGGGGTTATTAGTTCGGATAGGCTGCAACAGTTCAGAAGAGGAATAAGAACAGTAGCCAGTGATATGAGTGAAGATTTTTTCAAAGCAACAAATCAAGAAACTCTACAAACGGACTACATTCAAAAGTACGGACATCTGAGACCAAGTAGTTACGATATTCTATCGCCTAATTATGCCAATAGATCTAACCTTTTCGATGGAGCACCCAAAGAAAGCACGCATTCAGTAGAAGCGTTTCTTTGGACTGAAACCGAGAAGAATGAACTCAATAGGCTATTGACTACACTTAAAATAGATATTTCTGCAGAAGATTTATTCTTGTACTGTGAAGAGGCTATTGTAGGCAGGGAATATGCCAAATTTGTATTCACCAAGCATTTGAGTGAAATACTTGAACTGGCAGCAGAATGGGGCGAGTTTCATGATTTTGGACGCGATGAAATGTCTATGCTGACGATCGATGATATTCTGCACCAACTCTCATCACCACTGACTCATACTACCAAAGATTTTTACGACCATAAAATTGAGAATTCAAAACATAACTTTGATGTCGCTTCGTCCTTTAAGTTAAGCTATCTCATCAGATCGGTAAGAGATGTACACATCGTTCCGATGCAACGAAGTGCTGCCAACTATATTGGTGATAAAAGAATAGAAGCAGATGTGGTACATCTAACTCCATATACTAAAGGTACGGTAGTACTGGAAAATAAAATCGTATGTATTGAAGGTGCGGACCCTGGTTATGATTGGATATTTACCCGAAATATTGCGGGATTGATTACAAAATATGGGGGTACCAACTCTCACATGGCTATACGAAGTGCAGAGTACGGAATTGCTGCGGCTATTGGCTGTGGAGATCAACCTTTCAAAAGAATTGTGAAAGCAGGTAGTTGCCTTTTGGATTGCCAAGGCAAACGATTAGAGCCAATAGAATTATAAGGAAGATGAGTCTGAGAATTGGCATATCCATGCGTGAGACACGGGCTCAAGCCTATGTAGAGGATAGAGATACCTTAGCTAGAGATTGGGCCGTCTATATGACTAAAAGCTTCTCTGATTCCATGTGGATGTATATTCCAAACATAGAAGAAGATGCTGTTTCCTATTTTCAGAAGTGGGATCTTAATGTTCTTTTTTTAACAGGTGGAGATGATATCGGTATGTATCCATGTAGGGATAAGACCGAGCTCTTGCTTTTAAAACACGCCATTGATAATCAGATTCCTGTGATTGCAGTATGTCGGGGTATGCAACTAGTAAATACGTATTTCGGAGGCCATAATAATACTGGAGATAGTGCTTTTGCTGGTAGACATAGAGCTAAATTACATCAGATAAAAGTTCATGGTACTATGCGTATGGTAAACTCCTATCATAATAATTATATAGATGAAAATAGTCTATCAAGAGAGTTTGAAGTGATAGCCAGAGATAAAAACGATAGTAGTATAGAAGGATTTAAAGGGAAAGGAATACTAGCGATGATGTGGCACCCTGAAAGAAAAGGAAACGATGATGAATGGAATACCAGTTTAATTAAAAAATTTATAAAAGATACAATATGAGAGCACTAATACTAGCAGCAGGTAGAGGGTCCAGAATGGGTGAGAATACCGCGAGAAAGCCCAAATGCTTAAATGAAATAATGGGTCGTCCTCTTTTGCACTGGCAGCTGGACGCTTTGAAAACGGGAGGGATACGTGATATTACGGTAGTACGTGGATACCGATTTGAAATGTTGCAAGGTGATTTTAGTACGGTAAACAATGATAGGTGGTCTGAGACCAATATGGTTGGCTCACTTTTTTGTGCTCCATCCAGTGATGATGATACATTAATTTCGTATTCGGATATAGCCTATAGAAATGAGCATATCAAGCAATTGATGGAAGCCAACGGAGATATTATCATTACAGCAGATAAGGCATGGCATACGTTGTGGAGCGTACGATTTGAAGACCCACTGGACGATGCAGAGACTTTTAAAACGGATAAGGATAATAATCTAATCGCAATAGGCAACAAGACGGATGATCTCGCTGATATAGAAGCTCAATACATGGGACTGATCAAGTTATCCCAAAAAGGTTGGGACAATTTAAAAGGAGTGTATGATACCTTTTCTGCTGAGAAACAGGATAAAATGGATATGACGTCTATGCTCAATGAAATGCTAGTTAGAGGGCATAAAATCCATGTGGAGTACATTGATGGTGGATGGTGTGAAGCAGATAGTTACGAAGACATACTAGCCTATGAAGCGGAAATAGAGAAAAACCCCAATTGGAGTCATGACTGGAGAAAGTAGTCTTTACATTTACACGGATTCTAACGCTCCTAAAAAGAAAATTAATTACTCCTATTCCAAATATGGAGGAGAAGTCTTCTTGTTGGACTATGTAAATAGTAGAAACAAGGTTATTCAGGAGGTGGATTCCGCAGAATTTGTTTTATCCGAAGCACAGTATAATTCATCTATCGTATTTCAGTCATGGATAGAAGAAGGGGCAGATATTACAAGCCTAGATCTTTTAATCAAACGATTTGAAGTGACACGGAAGGTCTATTCAGCATACAATAATGAATTTCGCCCGATAGATAAGAACACAAGCTTTGTTGATTTTGAATGCTATGTGTTCTTAGCGTACCTGTTGATTACAGCGTATAAACGAAGTCCTAGATTGCAGTATGTGAATGCGTTGCTAAAACTAGATGATATTGTACTCAGTAATTGGAGAAAGCTAGATGAGAATGAAAAGAAATCATTTGCGTACTGTTTAAGGGAGGAGATGGAGATCATAGAAGCCTTAAGAGCATCACTCAGATGAAAAGGAAATTGAAAATACTATTGCTAGCTGGGAATACTTCTCGAGCCAAATCATATGCTCAAATCTTAGCTAAAAATACCAGTCAGAACGAAGTACAAGGCTTGTTTTTTGGACATGCAGAGAAGGAGTATGCGGTGCCCACATTGGATGAGCATACGTTAGACTTTCTTGAAAAGAATGGTCTATTTGTTCCTGATTTGTCTGAATCGTTGGATCATACTTTTCAAAAAAGGGAATGGTCATTTACGCACATACACACAGCAGATGCCAATGGAGAAGAAGTGTTGAGCATGATTGCTTCTACCCAGTGCGATATCGTTGTTTTTGCAGGATATGGAGGACAAATATTAAAAGAACCTCATTTTTATTTGGGTAAGAAGTACTTGCATATGCACCCTGGCGAATTACCAATAGAACGTGGTAGTACTACTATTTACTATAGCATACTTAACAAAAGGCAATGCAGCGTTACTGCATTTTATATGACTGAGAAAATAGATGCAGGCGAAGATGTTTTATGTCAGACTTATCCTCTTCCGAAAAGAGGAGTAAATATAGATGCTTGGTTCGACAATATAATACGAGCGGATTGTTTAGAAAGAACAATTGAAATAATTGGTAATCAAAATGATGTTTTGCAAAAAACAAATGCTAGATCAGAGGAGTATTATGTAATACATCCCGTTTTAAAGCATGTTGCTTTGCTGTCACTCAAATAATAACTTTAAACTATCTTTCTTCAATTTTGACTTCATTAAAAGATTCTGCAACTAAAGGTGTGATTTGGAGTGCTATCGAAAAATTTTCTGTACAAGGTGTACAGTTTGTTATTAGCATAGCTTTAGCAAGACTGTTAATGCCTAGCGATTTTGGTGTTATTGGCATGATAAGTATTTTTATAGCTATTTCTACCACATTTGTAAATAGTGGTATGTCTTCAGGCCTTATTCAAAGACAAAATCGAACAGAACTCGATTATTCTACAGTTTTTGTCTTTAATGCGGTAGTAAGTGTTCTTTTCTATGCATTACTCTACCTTACAGCTCCCTATATTGCTACATTTTATAAAACACCTTTACTAACTCCGATAATGCGAGTGATAGGTCTCAACATTGTTATTTCTGCATTTGCGGTCGTGCAACGTAGTCGACTTACTATTGATTTAGATTTTAAAACACTAGCAAAGGTCAATGTAAGTTCGGTTCTCGTTAGTGGAGGAATAGCTATATATTGTGCTTACACTGGCTTTGGCGTATGGTCATTGGTATATAAACAATTAGCTGCGGCATTAATTTCTGTTGCTTTATTGTGGTACTATAGTCGTTGGAAACCGTCACTTTCCTTTAGCAAAGAATCATTTAACAATCTGTTTGGATTTGGATCTAAGTTGCTTATAGCGGGCATTTATGCACAAGTATTTCAGAATATATATAATTTAGCTATTGGTAAGTATTATTCTTCTAAAGAATTAGGTCATTACACGCAGGCTAAATCTATCTCTGAAGTTGTCGCCGGCACTGTATCAAGTATTTTATCTCAGGTTACATTCCCGCTATTATCTGAGTTACAAGGCGATAAAAAGAGGATGATTAGTATCTTCACAAGAATCATAAGAATGAGTTCCTTTGTTATTTTTCCCGCCATGACGTGCTTGGCAGTGCTGGCTGATCCATTTGTCAACTTTTTTCTAGGTGCGAAATGGAGCGATACCATACCTTTACTACAGTTGATGTGTTTTGCTCGTATTTTTTATCCGTTAAGTGTACTTAATCTAAGCCTGCTAAATTCAAATGGCCGTTCAGATCTTTTTCTTAAAGTAGATTTGTCTAAGGCTCCTTTCATAATACTTGGCCTATGGATAACAATCCCTTTAGGTGTTGAGGCAATGGTAATTGCAAATCTTATTATAGCTGCAATAAGTTATTTAATTAATGCATATATGCCTGGCAAGTTATTTGGCTACGGTATTGTTTCTCAGCTAAAAGAAGTATGGCTTACATTGGTCTTGTCTGCTACCATGGGGCTTGTAGTTGTATTTATATTAAGTTTTTTTAATTCAGACCTTTTAAAACTTTTGGTTGGTGTATTTGCCAGTGCTCTATCGTATCTAGGCTTAAGTTACTTGTTTAAAGTAAGGGAGTTAGATATATTTTTTAATATGGCTAGAGATTTATTACGGAATAGATAAAGTACATGTTTTTACTACATATTTATGATTTTGCTTTGCAGTATTTTGGTGCTACAAGTTTTGGATTTTATTTTTTGGTAAGCTCTTTATAGTATGTATTGTTCTAGATCTAAATATCTATTTAGTTTTGATCAATCATTTTTAAGAATATTTGGGTTGCAGATTGCCTTAGGAATTGTATGTTTTGCGATATCCAAATTCGTTGCAACTCCTGGGAATTATGTTGTGGCTTTGCCATTTATAGGATTGTCCATTTGGTATTCATTTATAGAACTGGATAAGCGATTGGATTTGAAGGGTTTAATAATAAATTTTAAAAACAAAAAGGGTACTAAATAAAATGCCGAATCAAAAAGAAGTGTTGCAACCATTAGTCTCAATAATTGTAATCACCTATAATTCAGCTAAATATGTGATCGAAACACTCGAAAGTGCTAAAGAACAAACGTACCAGAATATAGAATTGATTGTAACGGATGATTGCTCTACGGATGAAACGGTATCCATATGCGAAACTTGGATTAGAAGAAATAGAACTCGTTTTGTAAACACGGAGCTAATTACGGTTAACGAAAATACTGGGATACCTTCAAATTGTAATAGAGGAATAGCAAGAGCAAAAGGTGAATGGGTTAAGCTGATTGCTGGGGATGATTGTTTAAAAAAAGATGCGATTGTAATCTATATGGATTACATTAATTTGAATCCACTGACAAAATTTTTACACGCAAAAATGGATATATTTATGGAATCTTTTTCTGTGAGTAACAAAATGCCTTATTTTGACTATGATGATTTTTCATTCAACAAAGAAACTATTTCTCCAAAAGAGCAATTCCAAATTCTTTTGAGAATAAATCCACTAAATGCACCGACATCCTTTATAAAAAGCGAGTTGTTCGTAAGGTTTGGAGTTTTTAACGAAGGGTATCGACTTTGGGAAGACAGACCAATGTGGTTGAAACTTACAGAAAATGGAATCAAGCTTAATTATATTGATTTTGTTACCGTGAGATATAGGCGATCGTCAGACTCTGTACAAGTCAAAAAAAACAACTCTAAAATTTTTGCAGAGTTTGAAATTTTAAAGGAAGGTTATATGATGGATTATAATAGCTATTTAGGTTCCATGGAGCGAATAATTAAGACTATTGAATACAATCGAAAAAAGATTTTAGATAAAGTTGGCCTCAATAAAATTGCTATTCTTCCTAGGATTATCAATGTTGTTACGGGATATTTTTTTATTAGATATATAAATCGTTTAAATGAGAAATACTATTTCATTAATATCGAGAATAATTTAATTGACAAAAAGTGATTTCATGCAATTGATTTATAGTGTAATAAGGAGAATCGGAAGTTCTCTGACATCAAGATTTAGTAAGTCTTACAGATGCTACGGGAAGCCATTTTTATCCCGGATATTTTTTAACTGATTAAAAGTTTAAACAACTTCGTTGAGATGATGCGAAGAAACAAGCTTTTTTTTAGGTGTAGTTTTACCTTCGACAAACTAAAAAATATGGTACAACATATGTTTCAGCTTAGAGTATTTTAGTCTAAAAAATGGTGAACAAAAAAAGTCTTAATATATCTGTAATAATGCCTGCATACAACGTAAGCAAATACATAGAAACGGCTATAGATTCATGTGTATATATGCCACAGGTAAGAGAGATAATAGTGGTAGAGGATGGCTCCCCAGATCAAACCTGGGAGATGTGCCAAAAGCTGGATGCTAAGTTTGATAAAATAAAACTATACAGACATGAAAATGGGAAGAACAAAGGAGCTGCTGAAACGCGAAATGTAGCTATAAAGCAAGCTACTCAAGAGTACATAGCATTTTTAGATGCTGACGATTGGTTTTTGCCGCATAGATTTGACGTAGATGCAGAGATATTCGAAAATTTTGAAGTGGATGGAGTGTATAGTGCAATATTAGCCTCTTACGATATAAAGAGACCTTTAAACAAACAAGCAGATGATTTGACAACAGTAGGATACGAAAGTGCATCGGTAAATCTGTTTTCTGCCTTGCTAGGTGTAGACAAACGAGGGTTTAGTCATTTTAGTCTTGATGGATTGACTGTAAAGCGAGAAGCTTTGATAAGATGTAATATTTCTTTTAATACCTTGTTGAGACTTCATCAAGATTCACACTTTTGTTTACAAATGGCTTATCACCTCAAATTAGTGCCCGGTAGTATAGTAGAGCCAGTATCTCGGTATAGAGTGCATGCAGAAAATAGGATAACAGCCAATAGTGCTCTCTCGCCAGCGTTTATGAAAAATAAACAGTTATTTTGGAGCGAATTAAGAAAGTGGACTAAAGACAAGAAACTAAAATCAAAAGAACGAATGATGATCTACTTAAATTACAAACTATACAGTTTAGAATCCTCAACTTCTCGCAGGGGCATAGTATACCGACTCTTAATAGAACTCCATAGGACTATTGCTACTCGTGATTATCGTAAGATGTTAAACTTCTTAGTGAACCAATTGAGATAGAAACATGAATCTGTCTGTTATTATTCCCGTGTATAATTGTGCTGCTTATCTCAGGGGCAATTTTAAATCCCTGAGCCCTTTATACGCTTCAAATATAGATTTTGAGATAATCTATGTGAACGACGGTTCTACGGATAACAGCCTCGCTACATTAAATAATATAGCCGACAACAATGAGTGTGTTAAAGTCATTAATCAAGAAAACCAAGGCTCTTCAGGAGCTCGAAATACGGCCATCGAAATTGCTCAAGGAGAGTACATTCAGTTTTTGGATGCAGATGACACGATAGAAGTCGGAAATATTATTAAATACCTATCTACTGCCACACAACAAGAGTTAGATCTCTATGGCTATTGGATGGATTTTGTGGATGAAAAAGGAGTTAAAATTACGGACAAAAAATACGATGCATTTCAGTATGATCAATTATATACGGGGAAAGAACTTTTAGTGGCTGGATACCAGCCATCGTCCATCTGTGTATTTTTATTTAAAAGACAGCTATTGATTAAAGAAAATCTTCGTATTGTCCCCAAGATTACGCACATGGATGTAGAATTTATGTCTCGTGTAATGCTTCAGGCAAACCGGGTGTTTTTTAGCAGTGAAGTAGGGTACCACTACACACAACGTTCGGGGTCTATTACCAAACCACAAACCCGTGAAAAATTAGAAAATTTTTTATTTGATGAGGTTATAGTCGCAGGATTAATCAAAGATAGTATCTCAGATAAACTCGACGCACGCGTACACGAAGCCATAATCAAAAACTACAACAGTGTCGTATGGAACTTACTATATCGACTTTGGACTAGAAAGGAGATGAGCCAGGCGTTTATATTGCAATGTAAAAAGGCATTAGAAAGTAAAAATTTGTACCCAATAAATGGGCCAATCAAAACACGGTATCAATATCTTACGAGAATTGTTATGAACAGGCGTATATTCTGGTTCTGGTTACAAAAAAGATGCGTTACTTAGAGGTGGTAAATTAGGTGAGAAATAATGTGCATAACACAACATTTTGAAGAAGTGCAAATCGAGGTGGTTTACTTGCTTGTAAAGGATATCGAAAATGCCTGAGAGCAAGAAATACAAGCAAAAATTAGTTTTTGTAGATCAAACATCTAGAGGAGATCACCACATGGTTTTCAATGGAGCTATTAGTGAAATTTTTTGCAAGGTATACCCGCAAGGTCATTTGTATTGCTATGGGATAGATAGTAGTCAGTCGAGTTTAAAACGATTTATGCCCAGTGAAGTCTTGGCAGCTGCAACGTTTGTACCCATACGCTACCCTAAAACTCCTAAATCATTGTTTTTAAAATTGTTTGTGTATCCTATTAAGGAGGTAATACGGTACAGAAATTTCAAGAAAATATTTAAATCTCTGAGCAAAGATGATGTTTTGCTTCTCTCCATTACTACATTCACTTCGTTTTATCTTTTTCGTAGAATGGCTCGTAAAAGTGAGGCTAAACTGATGGCTGTACTACATGGAGATATGGACTATGTGTATAAAACTCAAGGCATAGTAGAAAAGCTAAATGGTTGGGTTCACAAATGTATAATGCGAATTAGCCCACAAGAGAATTTTCGGTATATCACGCTAAATAAAGTTACTAAACCTATCTTGGTAAGCGATGGTTGGCTGGGTTGTAATGACGTGTTTGATATTTACCATCCAATAATGTCTGAGTTTGAAAATATTCCTTTTGAAAACAAAAGTGATATCCTTCGACTAGGTCACATAGGTAGTATGGAAGTCAGACGTAAAGGTTCTCAATTGCTCTATACGCTCGCAGAGATGCTGAAAGAAGAAAAGGTACTGAGTTTTGTTACGTTAGGACTGATATCACCTAGCGTATATGCCTATAAAAACGAGTATGTAGAGGAGATAGTAGGAAATACAGCTGATGGTAGACCTGCCTATCTAAGCCGAGAAAAGTACGTAGCTGAACTCAAAAAATTAGACTATGCTGTATTATTTTATCCTGCTGATGAGTATGTGATGCGAGCCAGTGGTGCGTTGAGTGATATCTTGGATTTCTTGATTCCTATTGTAGCCTTAAAGCATCCATATTTGGCGTATTATCAAAAAAAATATGGTGATATAGGGTATCTGTGTAAAGACCTAGAAGAAATGAAAAGCGTGCTAGTAGAGATGAAAAATAACCCTAAAAAAGCTCAAGATAGACGCAAAGTGCAAGTAGCTAATCTACTCAAAATAAAAGAGAACTCTGCCGTAGATGCCGTCGCTGAAGAACTAAGGCTACTGATGAAAAAAACTGGATGGTAAATCTTTTGAATTGTCTGTTAAAATGGGGATTTTATAAAATGTTATTGGTTTAAGTTGCTCGTATATTTATTACTCTTCCTTCTAGCGTCTTTGCCTGTCTTTATAAAGAAGAACAGCAAGATTATCAATGTATCTGTAATCACTATGATTTTGGTGGCTGGTTTTAGAGATATGATTGGTGGGTTCGACGTATACATTTATGGTGAAGTGTTTGAACTTCCTGTTATTCGTCTCCTATTGTTCGATC
>ERZ1046568.1547-NODE-1547-length-16207-cov-22.544638_pt1 | contig 16207 bp, 30 predicted proteins | sample MGYA00383092_ERZ1046568 | MGnify/ENA primary metagenome ERZ1046568 (study PRJEB29581, sample SAMEA5548362) | metagenome | biome: marine; feature: coastal; material: water | depth 1 m | study: Short-term variability in the microbial, nano- and picoplankton... | reverse complement strand
ACAACTTAAAAGCCTGCAAGCAAAAGGCAATGAGATGGACTTTGAAAACTAATGGATACAACAAAGATAGCAAGTGACATTGATGGCTTGACTGACCGCCAGATCAAAGCTGGTGGCGTGAAGCTTACGGCTGGTTCTATTATGGCTATATTTGCTTTCCTATCTACTATTGTTGGCGGCTTGTATGGCGGGTTTGTTTTGTATCAAAAGATAGAAGCTGTGGCAGGCTTGGATATAGAAGAATACCAGCAAAATATGGATGTAATGGATGCAAAGATTACAGGTATATCTGAAAAAGTAGAAGAAAGTGTAGAATACACCAGAGACATAAAGAATGGTCTGAAAGACGATATACTACGCATAGAGCAACAGACAGATCGCATTGAGGATATGGTGCGTGAATCTGAGGATAAGGTAAGGTCTATGATAGACGCTGCCGAGGTACGCTTTGAAAATCAGCGTGAACGTGTTAGGGTTTCCCAAAGTGGATCAATGAAAGAGCTAGAAGAAAGATTGATGGATAAATTACAAAGAGCATTGGATAACCCATTAGCAGAATAGGTGAAAATATGGATGAGTTTAAAAAGTTTGACGTGGATGGCAACGGGTCAATAGATCAAGCTGAATGGGATCGCATGGCGCTTGAAGATAGACGTTTACGAATGCAAGATGAAGACGCCCAACGTGATGCACAACGCAGAATGACATGGTACGCCCTGTCAGGGATGCTCCTATACCCCTTTGCGGTCATTCTAGCGGATGTGTTTAGTCTAACAGAAGCCGCCAAGATATTAGGTTCAATGGCTTCAATTTACTTTGTATCTGTTGCTGGCATAGTGTCAGTATTCTTTGGTGCAAACGCATTAGCGAAAGGTAAACAAAATGATGAGTCTCGTAAGTAACTTAGTTGGCCCTGTTACTGGCCTGCTAGATAAAGTTATAGAAGATAAAGACCAGAAGGCACAGTTGGCTCACGAAATAGCCACCATGTCAGATAACCATGCCCAGCAAGCTTTAATGGGTCAGTTGGAAATTAACAAAGCTGAAGCTGCGTCTGGCTCACTATTCAAAGGTGGATGGCGTCCATTCATAGGTTGGGTATGTGGTGTAGCTTTTGCTTATCACTTTGTGTTGCAGCCATTGATCGTGTTTGGCGTAACTGCTGCTGGCGTTGACATTCCAGAGCTACCAGAGTTTGATATGGGTAGCCTAATGACTGTAATGATGGGAATGCTTGGCCTTGGCGGTATGAGGTCGATTGAAAAACTAAAGAAAATTGAAAAATAGGAGATAATTTATGGAAAATACATTATATGGAAATATTGCAAGGAAACGTAAGCGCATTAAAGCTGGTAGTGGTGAGAAAATGCGTAAGCCTGGCACAAAAGGCGCGCCAACTGCGAGTGCTTTTAAAAAAGCCGCCAAGACTGCAAAGAAAAAGAAGAAATAGCTATGGGTGAAGCGATGAAAATACTCCAAGGTAAAATTGGAGTCGGTGCTGATGGGGCGTTTGGCCCTAATACAGCACGCGCAATATGTAAGCATTATAAACTTAGCCCAGAACGTGGCGCGCATTTACTTGGTCAAGCGTCACATGAAAGTGCTAGATTTAAATTAACACAAGAAAATTTAAATTATTCAGCAGAAAGCATGATGCGTGTATGGCCTAGCCGATTTCCAGATTTAGCATCATGTGAACCATATGCACGTAATCCTAAAGCATTAGCCGACAAAGTATATTCAAATAGAATGGGTAATGGTGAAGGTGAAGGAAGCCTATATATTGGAAGGGGCTTTCTACAGCTAACGGGTAAATCAAATTATAGATCATTTGCTAGTGATATGGAGTTGCCAGAAGTTATAACAGACCCAGACTTGGTATCATCTAACTATGCATTTGAAACAGCATTATGGTTTTTTAATAAAAACAATTTATTCGATATTGCGGATAAGGGTGTAAATGAAGAAATAATTAAAAAGATTACTAAAAGAGTTAATGGCGGTTATCATGGATTAGATGATCGCATAGAGCAAACAAATAAAATCTATGAATGGCTCAACGCATAGCAATAACATTGGTAGAGCTGGTGAATTTCTAGCTCTATCAAGATTATCATTCGCTGGTATTTCATGTATCTTAGTGCAACACGAAATTGATGATGCATACTTGAAGACGCCAAGCGGTAAATTACTGACCCTGCAAGTCAAAACAGCCAGCAAGAAAACAGGAAACAAGACGCAGTATCGCTGGAATACATCTGTGGTCGGAGATAATAAAAAGTCTGATGTGTATGCTTTGGTGGCATATGATATGAGAAAAATTTATTGGGCTAGGGGTGATGACCCAGCAATTAAAAAAACATCAACTCGCTTGTATCCACAACAGTTTGACAATGAAGATGAATTATTAATTCAAGTCATAAATAGCTTTGATGAGTGAATAAACTGCTTGTGTATAGCTCTTATAAAACATATTAAAACGTGTGGGCAATGTCGGGCAGATCGTTGCTCACACGAAATCAATGCATTGTACTACCATCAATTATACTTTGGTCATGTAGTTCAATAATTAATTCTGCCAATGCCTGCATTACTGTCCTTTGATCTGTAACAAGCAGTCTATCAGAAATATAATCACATAATAAATCTAATTCCTCATCAGCTTCTTGCGTGTTTTCGCATGTTAAATCTAATGTAAGTCTAATATTAAATTCTGACACAGCCTTGCCTTATAAAAGTGGGCTGTGCCGAAGAGGGAGGGAGAAAGGCACAGCCCTAGTAAAGCGGATTACACTGAGCAATCAAGTGTAGGAGGAGGAGAAAACCCGCTTAATTAAGCATAACCTAAGTATGCTACTCTTTGCAAGATTCAATCATCTCCGCAGCTAACGCAGCATAACCAGCTGCATCTGTGCTAGAATCAATATGGCCTCCATTACGCAATCTTGCCATTTTAAGTAAAACCATCATATTGCAAACATCAGATGCATCAATTTTATGCCCCATATAGCTTGTCCACATTTCTGCTATTGTGCAAAAGTTTTCCTTTGGCGTGCCGTAATCTTTTTCCCTATCACCATTAATTAAGTTTAAAGCCTGCATTAGAACATCTGATCTAATGTTATTATATTCTTTCATCATTCAATCCCTTGTTTAGCTTTTCCACTGTTGTCGGTAAACCACATGAACCCGTCATTCATTGCTATATGACCTGATCCTATAAGTGAAGTTAAAGCCTGCTTATAGCTTGTTTTGGGATTACTTGCACTACTGCATTTACCTATAAAGTGATCCTTTACAGTTTCTTCAGATATGATGTGGTAAGCTCTTGGTTCAGGCCAGCCAACACCACCAGGGTTTGGATTACCTAAACCTTCTGATCTAAGCTGTTTAAATACACTGCGTAACAAGGTTTGATTTTTACCTTTGATCTGCGGGCGACTTGCCTCTTCAATTTCATCTGATGATGCTTTTGTTATAACGCATGTTGTAACTGCATCCCCATCATCATCATGCCCTAACTCAATTACTTTTAATTTAAAATTAAACACCGCACCAGTTTCCATATCCCTTTGTTTGGTGGCCTTTGCAGTACGCAATCCAGTTTCTTCATTATAATCTAATTCAATTTCTGTATCAGTTGCAGCTCGCAAAGAACTATGCCCCCTTGCACCTGCTGCTTTATCTTTACCAGAGTGATGCACTGTAGCAACATGCGCTCCAGTAAGCTCACGTAACTTGTCACAGTTTCCAATAAACTTTGTCATATCTTCTGGGCTATTCTCATTTGCACCTGACATAGCTCTTGATAATGTATCAATCACAATCATTTTAACAGGGCCATGTATTCGTGAAACCTCACGACACAACTTAGCCAGCACATTCATATCTACATCTGCATCAAGCATATTTACTGGTGATGGCCTTACAGCCAATTTAACGTCCTTATGAAAGGAGTAATGCTGTCTCATGGCTACAACTCTATTATGAAATGCCATACCCCCTTCAGTAGCTAAATATAAAACACTACCACCAGAAACTTTATTATTATTCCACGCTTCATTGGCAGAGATGTGCCATGCTATATCTAAAACAAAGAAAGACTTACCTACATTAGATGGGCCATATATTACTGACATCTGGCCTTCACCAAACCAACCCTTCATAAGATAATTTTTGGATAACTGCGGTTTAGCATCATATGGAAAGAATACCTGGCTTATGACGCTTTCTATCTTTAATGCTTTTGCCGTTTCTTCTGGCCCACGCTCAAGCCACATATCAGAATAATCCCAACCTTCTATATCTGGTATAATATATTCTACATCGTGATCCTCTTGCGCTCTTTCACATGCTTTTATACCAGCTTCATCATTATCACCTGCTACAACAAACGTGCAATCAGGTTTAGCCTGCAAAAGATTATCAACAACTGCTGGTATATTGCCTGCGTTTAATCCAAACACTGCGGGTTTATTTGTTGCTTCATATATTGTGGCGGCTGTTGCCCAACCTTCAGCAACATATGCAAAGTCGACTATTGGCCCACCAACAACGCTAAAGTTACCTGTCACTGGCATTTGATATGAAAACTTCTTACGGCCTTCAGCCGTAATAAGTTGATGACCTACTCGTTTACCATTGGGATCAATAATGGGTATGCATAAATTATCACCATCAATGATTGCATTATTTAAATTTAATTTCTTTTTATCAAGGTAAGGATGTGTAATGCTCGTATCTCTTTCAGGCCATATTATATTATCTGTGCGTTCCACTTGTATAACACTTACATGATTTTCTGTAGGCCAAAGAGACATATCCCTCATTCTATCTTTTATCTCTTTAAAATCATTACATTGCCTGCAATGTACTAAAACCTCACCATTATGTTCTTTAATCCAAAATCTATCTTTGCCAGCACAACTAGGGCATGGGCCGTGATACTCACCTTTAGACGTTTTCTTTAATTCTAATCCCTGTATTATCTTTGTCCCAAATTCTGACCAAATTGCTGCTGGGAACTTGCTTTCTGTTTTATTATTATGTATCATCTATTTATTCCTTTTGTTTTGGGGTATTTCATGCCTCTTGCTTTTTTTAATGGACATTTTTAAAGCAAGAGGCATTTTTCATCTAAAACGGAATATCATCATCAAAAACATCATTAGAAGATGGGGCTTGTGAAGGGACACTTGCAGCAAATGGATCATAGTCTTGACCATTAACTGGTTTTGATGCTTGTGCTGGCTGTGCATTACTAAATATTGTATCTGAATTAGGTGACACAAAACCATCTACTTTATCAAATGGATCATCTCCACCTTCTAATTCAGCAAGCTCCAATACTTGTACTGCCCGCAAACGCAATGAAACACCATTTAAACTACCCGTATTATATGGCACTATCATGACTGCAACATTAACTTTAGAATTGGTTGTCAGCATAAAATCATCTGGCAATCTGTTGCGCGCTGCATCAACTTGCTTTGGTGGTTGTGTAACATCCCCACCATATGATCCTTTTAACTTACACTTACCAACAATATCATTATCTGCATTACGCTTGTATGGTAAATTAGTTGGCTTATCAGGCCACTTACGTTTTGTATCCATTGCCGCCGCATTTGCATATGCCTGCGAGCATACTTGATGTAACTCCTTTGCTTGTGCTTCATCTAATTTAAATGACATCTCAAAAGCTGCGCCCTCATCAAGTGCATGGCACTTAACGCTCTTATTCTCTTGTGTGTCAAATTTATATGTACCATTTAGTCTAGGGTACAGTGCGGTCACACCGCTTATCATATGTTGCATTTTACAACTCCTTTAAAATACGTGACACCCTCACGCTGGGATTAATTATATCTCGCCATCTAACCAAGGTGGCAGAGATATTGTATCTAAGTCAGGCCAGCCAGTGCTGTAATCATCAGTTTCTTTTGCTCGTCTGATCTTGTGTAATGTTTGCATAACCTCTTGGCGTGCATATCTTTCATATTTATCTGACAATTCATAACACGCAACTGCATGTGGTTTTTCTTTCTCAATTGCAATAAATATAAAGTTACTAATATTAATTCCCTCAATCTCTAAACAATATCTGTAAAAACTTTGTTGCATAGAATACTTGAAATTCCTTATAGCCTTCTCAAACCCATTGGGGCTTGCATCTTGGCAAGTCTTAACATCAATGACAAGGCCAGCAGATGATATAAAACCATCAGGTCTAGTCTTTAACCCTAATCCAGTTTCAGGACACGTAACAAAGAATGATGCTTCTGTTATCAACTCTTTATTAGACAGCAATTTAGCTCCCATAGAGTGCGATAAACATTGTTCTGCCATGTTACATGCTAAATCATAGTCAGCTTCGGTCAGGAGTAGCTTATTTTGCTTCTCTGCGTCTTCTTTGGCTTCATTCCAGGCTTTACCGCGCCTTGTCTCTGGCCCACGAACAATTAAGTCTTTCTCTGGCTCAAGTAGCATCGCATGTACTGCCGTACCTAAATCAAAAGCATGGCTTTCTTTGCGTACTTTACCTTTCCAGTGATGTAATGTTGTGCTGGCTACTGCCTTCAAATCACTTGATGAAATATTCTCATGTGCATGATATTCTTCATTGCTCATTTTATTACTTAAAATCATAGTCATAGACTATCCTCCTATCTTAGTTGTTCTGCTCCATATAATGCGATCAAAGCGGCTTCTGCACGTCCATCATCTTTGACCCTACTAAACAAATTTGCGTATGCTGGGAAACGCTCGGTTGCTTTACTTCTACTTACACCCTTGTCTCTATTTAAACCAAAGTGTTTCTTCCATTTTGCGGGCGTTACATAATGCAATGGATGCTTATTGGCTGCAATACATGCTTGTAACATTCCATAACCCTCACCAAACCTAAATACGCTTGATACACCCTGTCCTGGCATTGCACTCACACGCTCTACAACTGCAAACCTGTTTTTTGTTTCAGGCTCAAGCAGGTTAAGCAATGTATGACAGTCTATAATATTCTTACCAGCATGATTTAACATTATTGGCATATCGTGGATTTCGAGTTTATTGGCTTCAGGCCAATAAATCGCAATCGCACCACTATATCCTGGATCAATACCAAATATTGAAAGCATATTAATCTTCCTTTGGGGGGCTTACTTCAACACCTTGCTTTGTCACTTGTAATAATGCCGCCATACGAACATATGCTGTGAATGACAATCCGCTTTTATGTGCTGCCTCACTTATTGCTTGATCTTGGCTATCACTAAAACTTATTAATCTTTTCTTATCCATTTTGTTCTCCAATCTAAATTACAGTTACTTATATATACAATTAATATTGATGCAATATATTATTCATCATTTTTTTTAAAATAAACATATCTTAATGTTTTCTTACCACCAATTGATCCAATGAATGCTGGCTGTTTTTCATTATCTCTATGAATAAAACCTTGGTTAAAAAGTACATTTAATTGCGGTGCAACATATGAAACGCTTAAACCTGTATTTCTGGCAATCATGGATGTTGTATATCTGCCACCACGATCAATTGACTTTAAAATACGCTGTTGTTTAGCAATCTCATGCTTTGCGGGAAAGCTTTGTGAGTTTAACGCAATGTTTTTATTAATACTTGATGTAGATAAACTTTGAACCTTTCTTGCTTTGTGCATTGCTGTCCTAAAGCCTAACTTAATTTGCTGTTTTTCAAACTCTTGCAGCTTGTAAGAATATATTATCTCGTAATGGTGTTGCTTATCATTTTCTTTTAATCTTTCTTTAAGCTCTTGGATGGTTTTCGGTGGCTTCTCAGTCTCAACTCCATATTCTCCATTAAAGATTGTTGTTCCTCCAGAAACCATTTGTAATATTTCCTGTCCCTGGTTGGGTCTGGGTTTTTCATATCCTCTATCATCAGTGAGTTCATTTTCATTAGTCTCAATGTCATTTTGTGGGCTTCTGAAACGTGCATATTTTTCCTCATGGTTTATAAATTTTATATTATATAAAGCTTTGGCTCGTGCTATGTAGCTTTGGTTCATATCTAGCAGCCTTGACGCTTCAGCTTGTGTTAAGCCTTGTTCTGCTGCCATTCTAATTTGCCTTATGGTACGTGGATCAATCGGCATTATTCATACCTCACGAATTTACCATTTTCATCTAATGCAGGCATCTTTGTTCGCTCTGGCTTTTGTATTGTTTTAATGTGTTTTTTAAAAACTTCATTTAAAATATTATTGGTGTTTAAAACAATCTTTTTACCACCAACTATTATTGCTTTATCTTTATTCATAATTTTAACCCTTCTGGACGTAGTTTTGGTTTAATTGTTATTGATGAAATTTTATCTGTTTGCAGGCATTGCCCCATTGCATCAGGAAAATGTGGATAATATTCGTAATATATTGCTGGCAATGCATCCCCGCATTCTTTTGCGCTGGCATACATTTGCTCAAAGTTCGATCCACCTTCTAAAGTCAGGGAAATGCTTAAAAGTGTAAAAAAAGTCATTTGTTCAATTCCCTTTTTGGCTTGTAAAGTTTTTGTTCTGTTGCAACTTCCCATAGTTTAGATAGTGGTAACAATTCACTTTGCTCAATCATCCATCCTTTACCATGTCCCAAATCATTTTGAACGGCTTGCTCCAAAAACATAGTTTTTGTTGCAAAGCCAGCAACGTTCATTTTATCTTCATCAACTTTTGCCACCAATACAGAACAATTTGATTTAAATGATTTTTTGCTTTTAAACAGTAGCTTACCATGTGGGTAAAATGTGGATTTAACATCAATTGAGATATTATGTAAAAACATATCCGCCCCATCATCAACACCTAATTGAAATGGATTGAAATCTAAATCAAAAACCTTTGATACAGCTAGTTCTGCTTTTATACCTAAGAAATCTAAATCCTGGTCAGTTCTGCCTTTATCTTTTCTTTGATTAGTAACACCGCTTAACCTTGCCAATTGCCAGCGTAAAGTTGCAGCTTGTTTACAATCGCTTAATTCTTTACGTGATAATGTAACAATCATTTCATAAAACCCCTCTTTTCAACAAATAAATAATCATGTTTTAAATTAATAAGGCTTAAAGATTTCAACGCTTCATATTTAATATCTTTTAAATCTGTATTTAGCTTTAAACCGTATTCATCTAAATATTGTTTGATTTCGTTGACTGATTTTTTACCAATGTTTGGCATATTTTTAAAAAACTTTTCAGTTCTTAATATTACATCATAAAAATATATTTCACTCCAAAAATCTGTGTTATATGACTTTCCCCATCCTAAACTTTTATTTCCAGACATATAATTTAAAGCCTGCCAAACACGAGTGGAAAGGTTTTTTCTCTTAATTTTATTAAACAATAATTTATATAAATGTGGGTCAACACTTTCAAGATTATGGAATAAGAATATCTTTAACTTCAATTCGTCCATGTTTTCAATTAAAGATATTGTCATTTTTTGATCGTTGCTTATCATTTTAAATTACCTCCAAATCATCAAGTTCAATGTAATCTGTTATAAAATCCAATTCTCGTAATGATCTGAATTTCATAGGCGTCAAATCATCATTTACAATTGGCTTTCCTAATTCGTCTAATATGTGAAATGTTAATTCATCAACTTGAATTGAAAATTTATCCTGGACGGCCATATCATACCAAGGTTGAACGATTACTTTAGTTTTCATTTGCTTTGCTCCATGTTGCTTAAAATGTGTGATATTACGTCAACTGTCCAGCCGTTGCCCAACATCCTATATCTTTGGGTATTTGATACTGATTTAGTGTAACCATCTGGCACAGTTTGCAATCGCTCGCACTCTAACGGGGTAAGTTTACGCCATGACATATCTTCAACTAATATGCTGTCTTTAGTTACAGTCGTTAAACAATTTGAATTATTATCTTCTCTAACTTCAATCTGTGGCTGGTTTGGTATTGTTTTATCATAATCTTTACGTTTTCCATTTTCATCTAATCGTCGATTAACTAACCTTGCACCTTTAACAAGTATTTTAGGCTCAAGATTGCCACCAGAAGACGCGCATAAACTTGGGGCTTTACCTTCTGGTGAATATACGCGCCTTACATATCCATGACCTTTTAAGTCTGCGTCACCCACATGACATAAACCCTCATCGCTAAATATTAATTGGCGTCTATGTTTTTCAAAATATGATTTTAAATTACCACCTTTAAAATAATTCGCGTCAATGCAATGTGATTTTGTGCGGTCTGTCAAACCATCTTCAATAATATCTTTGAGATTTATTTTCTTATCTTTAGGCTGCGTAATATTTGGAATATTTGTCCAATATAATCTATATCTATTTTGGGCGCTAACAAGATTGCTATTTATTGCAATCGGTTGGACGCCTAAATATTCGCTAATTATATCTTGGCTTTCCTTTTTCATTCGCACGTTTTCCAATAAAAAATACTTTGGCTTTAACTCTTTTAGCAATCGCACATATTCAAAGAATAACTTTGACCTTGGATCATCAAAGTTTAATTGCTTGCCAGCAAAAGAAAAACCTTGGCATGGTGAACCGCCTAACAATAAATCAATTTTTGGTAATAGCTTGGCGTCAACTTTTGTAACATCTCCAATAAAATGTGTATTGGGATAATTGGTTTTTGTTACTTGCATTGCGTATTTATCAATCTCGCTAGCAAAATAAGTTGGCTTTATGCCTAATTTATCCAATGCTAATTGCCCGCATGACATTCCGTCGAATAATGAAACTACCCTCATTTGCTTTGCTCCTCTTTAATATAACAATCTTCCAAACCTATGTTTGATCGTTGCATATCTTTGCTGAATATACCGATCATGCTATCGTTTCTTGTAAAAATTACTGAATAAATGCCTGTTGTATCTTTAAAGCATTTATAACCGTCATTTGACCAACGAACATCTAAACCGCTGTCCAATACTTTGATTAATTCTTGTTTAGTCATTATGCCACCTCGCAATTTGTTGAATGAAATTCTATTGCGTTATCTATTAACTGCTCGTTAAGCTTGTTTAATGTATCCAGGCCTAAAAACTCGACTAATACTTTTTGCGCGTATCCATATGAACAAGCTGCATCATGCGCAATGTAACTTGTAAAAGCATTAATGACGAATGAACGTAACTTTTTGCGGTTGTTGTTGCATTCTGCAATAGCTGCAAGATTTTTTCTATAATGTGGTTCACCTAAATAAGAACCATCTAGCCAGCAAGAAAACATATTAATGGTATAATGATCGCCGCTTAATAAATCGCCTCGTAAATCTCTTATAATGTTTTGTTTAATTTCATTTGACATTGTTTTATTCCCTGTTTGTTTTGGTTAAAGTAAATTCTACAATTAGCATTTTAAAAAATGCTAATGTTAAAATTAACTTACTAACAAATTAATTCTTTTGTATTAATAAAACGCTGGCCATTTTTACTACAATATTGTGAAAAGTAAGTGCCAGACTTTTTAAATGGGTATTCTGTTACACGCCATTTATTGTCACATTGTTTATTTAAAAAAACGTTCATAGCGTTTGAGCTATTAAAGCATTTAACAGTATATCTATTATTTAAAGTTTGCAGGCTTGTTATTATTGAATATTTTTGCATTGTTTTATTCCCTGTTTGTTTTGTTATGTAACCTTATTAATATATATTATATATACTGTCAATAGGTAATATATAAATAAAATATAATAAATATATAATAATGTGTTGACAGCTGCATCAATATGCATTAATTATTATGTATAAATAAAATAAAGAGGGATAATAAAATGACTAATCAAGAAAAAACAGATTTAAAAAAAGCTTTACAAAACTTTTTTGAAAAACTTACTAAAAAAGAACAAGAAAAGTATTTAGCAATTTACTTAAAAAATCCAAGTGAATTTGTTAATTTAATTTGGAATTGAATTTTAATAAGATAAAGAGGGATAATAAAATGAATAATAGGGAATTAAGAACAATTAAACGCCAGAGAAAAATTAGGAATGAATTGATATTATTAGGCGTATATGATTTTGCTGGCCTGGTATGTTTAGTTGGTGCAATGGTTGGAACTGTTTATATAATTGCGGGGTGGATGTAATGGGCGTTGAAATAAAATCAAAAGATGATGCTTTAACTATGGCTTTATATTTATCAGTAACCGCCAAACATGAAAGCCAAGTAAAAGAATGTTTGGAAATGTCAAAGATTATCGCGCAAGGTATGACAGCAAAACAAGTTGACCTATGCAAGAAAGCTGTTGAATGCTTGTTACAATACGAGGAACAACACGCATAATATTAAATAACATTAATATAAAAAGCCTGTATCATTTGCGGGCTTTTATTGCGTTTAATGGGTGGGTTTAATCTTATATTATCACTAGCAAACAGTGTTTGAGAAATAATATTAATATATTTATCTCCGATAAATATATTAATATTATTTTAAACTGTCAAGTATCTTGGATATAATTAAATTAAACTTACCAAAAATAAGTAATAATAAATTAAACCCATGTTCCCTTTGCTGGCTAATGCTTGCATTGCAGCTGCATTACATTTGTATTGCATTGCTAAACATAGGCAAGGGAAGGCAAGCATTGAATGACATTGTTAAGCATAAGCAAAACGTGGTGCAAGATAAGACGTGGAAAGCATACGGACAACAAAGCGCGGGCGCGTGTGTGTATTGCTATGTTATAACATTGTCAATTAGTTTCGGATAATCCGAACAACGCATAGCTCATATTAAGCATATTCCAGGCATTATTGCGCTAAGTGTTTGATATTGCTTAACTAATGTCATTCTTGCTGCTTAGAGTCCGATAATCTATATTATGTTAACTTTCGGTTTAATAGAATTAAGCGATTGATTAGCGCTGGCAATATATGGATTAGCCCCCCCCATCTCGCTATATTTTACCCGTTACTATTATTATTACCCTCTCACACATACCCGACCCCCCCCCGTACCCCCTTGCATTATACCCCCATCCTGTCGTAAAATTTTGAAAAATTGGAGTATAGCAATGGCAGGTAGACCATTACGCAAACGTATATTGAATGAGATACAGCAGAAGGGCGGGGCAGATTACCTGTTTGAAGAGATTGCATCAGGTAATACTATAACACAGCTTGCGAAAGACTTTGGGTGCAACAGGCAATACTTGAGTACGACAATAAATAATGTGCCAGAGTATGCCCAAGCTTTAGGTAAAGCCAGGCAAGAGGCAGCAGATGCCCTAGTAGAGCAAGGTTTAACAATGGTAGATAATCTTGATGGAGGTAGTTCCAGCAGTGAGATAGCCGCCACACGCGAGAAGGTTCAGTGGCGTAAGTTTATGGCAGGCTCGTATAACCAGGAGCGATACGGGAATAGACCCCAGACAAACGTGACTATATCTGTGGGTGACATGCATTTAGACGCATTACGCAAAGTCAATTCCGATTTGGCGGCAATAGATCGTGAAGATCGTGAGCGTGAAGCAAAGACGATTGACGCAGATTATGAGGATGTATCTGATGAGTAGTAATCCATTACAAGAGTTTGTCCTACGCTATCGAGATGACCCAGTGCTATTTGTGAAGGAAGTACTAGGCGCTACACCATATGATTATCAAGCCGAATTTCTGGAGGCCATAGCAAATGGTGAGCGTAAAATGTCAGTGAGATCAGGTCATGGAACGGGCAAGTCTACATCTGCATCCTGGGCAATGTTATGGTACGTGTTGCTGCGTTTTCCTAATAAGGTTGTTGTCACAGCCCCCACGTCAAGCCAATTGTTTGACGCATTGTTTGCCGAGCTAAAGCGTTGGATAAATGAATTACCACCTAATCTACAGCAATTGCTAAATGTAAAATCAGACCGCGTTGAGCTTACGTCTGCCGCGTCTGAAGCGTTTATCTCCGCTAGAACTTCTCGCGCCGAGACGCCAGAAGCCCTAGCTGGGGTACACTCCGAGAATGTGTTGTTGGTGGTGGATGAAGCGTCAGGTGTGCCAGAAAAAGTGTTTGAAGCTGCGGCTGGGTCAATGTCAGGGCATAATGCAACCACGTTACTTTTATCTAACCCCACACGTTCATCAGGTACGTTTTATGAAAGCCAAACACGTATGGCTAAATCTTGGTGGACGCGCAGATGGTCGTGCGTAGATAGCCCACTTGTGTCAGATGAGTTTGTTGATGAAATGCGTGAGCGTTATGGTGAGGATAGCAATGCGTTTCGCATACGTGTATTGGGCGAGTTCCCATTAGCAGATGATGATACGATTATCCCATTTCATCTCGCAGAAAGCGCAATACATCGTGATATTGAGCTAATTGAAGATATAAGACCTATATGGGGTTTAGATGTTGCGCGATTTGGTACGGACAAGACTGCGTTGTGTAAACGATATGGTAGCGTTGTAACAGATATACAATCTTGGCAAGGCTTAGACTTAATGCAGACTGTAGGTAGGGTAATGGCAGAATATGAAGGATTATCCCCTAGCCTACGACCTAGCGAAATACTTGTTGATAGTATTGGTGTTGGCGGCGGTGTAGTTGATAGATTACGTGAATTAGGCGCGCCAGTACGTGGGGTGAACGTAAGTGAAGCCCCCGCTATGGGTCATACATATATGAATTTACGCAGTGAATTATGGTTTAAAACAAAAGGTTGGCTAGAGAATAGGTCATGCAAATTGCCTAAAGATGACCAATTGCTGGCAGAATTAACTGCAATTAGGTATTCTTTTACTTCATCAGGTAAAATGAAAGCTGAAAGTAAAGATGAAATGCGTAAACGTGGGTTAAGATCACCTGATTTAGCAGATGCATTGTGTTTAACTATGGCTTCAGACGCTACAACAGCGTTATCTGGGTCAGTTTCTACGTGGAAACAGCCAATTAAACGTAATTTAAAGGGTATTGCATGAAAAAAGCTGTATTTGATAAGTTAAGGCCAAGTATGAAAAATAAAATTATCACAAAGTGGATAAAATATTACGTTGGTCGCGGGCTAGATTTAAAAGATGCACAAAACGCAGCATATTACAAAGCTGGCAAATGGAAGTTGTCAGATAGAATGCGTAAGGTTCTGGATAAAGTTGATGAATTGTGATAGCGTGTAGCAAATATAGTAAATAGGCTAGGATAATGGCACAAAATAAATTTTTAAGTTTTTTAAACTCGTTAGATAAGGGTGCAAGCGATAGAAACAGCATCACCGAGTTTTTAGCTAACATTTTAACACCTGGCGACAATATGGAATATGTTGATGGTCAGTTATTAGGGTCTGGCGGTAAACCTGTAGAGAATATTGGCGATGAAACGTATTATGGCACGTTAGGCCAAGCTAACTTTGCTGGTAATGATCCAATAAAAGATGGTTTGCTGTCAAAGATGACATCTGCCCCACCAAAACTACGTCCATTAGGTTTGTTGAATAAGGGCGAAAGAAGACCAGATTCTATGGGTGTAGGATATAAAACAAACATGCGTCCTGATGCATTAGATATGCCAATGACAAGCGCACCTGATTTTGAATATGATTATCCAACATCTTTTCCAAATAGAGATATGCCAAGTAATAGACCAGATTCTATGGGTGTTGGGTATAGAACAGATATGAGGCCTGATGCATTAGATATGCCAATGACCAGCGCGCCTGATCCCGTAGGTAGTGGACGTGGCGATGGTGCTATGGAGCAACAAAGTAGAGAAGCTCAAGCTAAATTCAACGATTTTTTACAAAAATTAGACCCAAATATGGTTGATACTGCAATGAATAACCCAGAAATAATGGATATTATAAGAGATATGTTTTTCACAACATATCCTGGTTTAGTTAAGGGAATGGGTGGGTATAACTAATGCCAATTACAACATATGCAGAATTAAAGACAAACATTGCAGATTTTCTTAACCGAGATGACCTAACAACTGTATCATCTACGTTTGTCTCACTCGCAGAAGCAGATTTAAACAGGCAAATCCGTCATTGGCGGCAAGAAAAGCGCAGCACAGCCGAGATTGATACGCAATATAGCGCAATACCCGCAGATATGCTCGAAGTTATACGATTTTACATAACAAGCGGAGATACACGCCCACTTGAGTTAATTTCGCAAGCAGAAATGCTTGATCGCAAGTTTAGAAACCTAAACACAAGCGGGCAACCAGCATATTACGCTGTTACAGCAG
>ERZ1046568.1545-NODE-1545-length-16224-cov-5.442513_pt1 | contig 16224 bp, 24 predicted proteins | sample MGYA00383092_ERZ1046568 | MGnify/ENA primary metagenome ERZ1046568 (study PRJEB29581, sample SAMEA5548362) | metagenome | biome: marine; feature: coastal; material: water | depth 1 m | study: Short-term variability in the microbial, nano- and picoplankton... | reverse complement strand
ACAAGGGGTTAACAGTAGAATGCGATCCTAGATAGGATCGGGAATCCTAGATAGGATTGAAATTAAGTGTCCCCCCGAAGGGGGACTGATCACACCTACAAGGGGGAGGAGGATGCATTGCGCGATCACAGGCAGGTTATCCGCTCTACCCCTGCAACGCAAGGGGGAATAAATGTCTGATTTTGAATTAGTTTGTAGCAAGTTGGAGGGGATTCGGCGCAAGGGTAACAAGGCTATGGCCTTATGCCCTGCCCATGATGACAAGTCTCACTCACTCAGTATTCTATACCGCGAGGCAGATGATCGGGTATTGCTTCACTGCTTTGCGCAGGACTGTAGCGCAGAGTCCATTCTAAAGGCCGCAGGGCTTGCGTGGCGGGACATCTACCCGCAGGATGGGTCACCCTATACCCCCAAAGCAAGCAAGCATACACGCGAGGAGGTGAAGTCTGCCGAGTGGCTGCTAGAATTAGTGCCAGTATGGTCTCGCGAGGGGGTAGCATTTACTGAGAAGGATCGGGAAGATATTTACAATGCGCAGCGGATAGTTAATGGCGCGAAAGCGAGGGGGATACTATGAACGGATGGATAAGACTAGATCGGGCGATACAGGATAACTTCCTGTGGCAAGAACCCGAAGCGTTAAAGCTATGGATTTACTTGCTAATGGCTGCGTCCTTAACAGACAAAGCGACAGCGTTTAACGGCAAAATGCTCACGATTAAGCGGGGTCAACTGGTCTTCGGATTACATGCCGCGAGCGCCAGATTAAACATCTCAATTCGCCGTCTGCGCACGTTCCTAAGATGGTTTGAAACTGAGGACATGATTGCCAAGCAAATCACCAATAAATTCTCAATCATTTCAATAACTAACTACTCACAGTATCAAGATTCGGGCAAGCAAGCGACAAGCAAGAGTCAAGCAACTGACAAGCAAACGACAACAACTATACAAGTAACAAGTAACAACCAACAATCTATACCCCCGACAGTTGAGGAAGTTAGGGCGTATTGTGACTCTCGCAGCAATGGTCTAGACCCTGAAATGTTCATCGCGTTTTACGAGGCGCGAGGGTGGAAGATCGGCAAAGAGAAGATGAAATCATGGAAAGCCTGTGTGGTGACATGGGAGAAACGTAGGCAGGAGCAGACACCTACTCGCGAACAGTCATGGGGGGTGGAGCTATGAAGCTGCCGCAGGGGTTGGAATTAGAACAGTACCTTGAACTCACAGGCATGATGGAAGCCTCTCAAATCCACTCGGCGGGTCGGTGGCATGATGAGGTGGTCGAGCGATCCAAAGGCCAAAAGATATGGGGAGCTAAGCTACCGTGGCCTAAAACGCATGACACGTTTCGCTTAAGGCAGGGCGAGTTAACCATATTCGGTGGAGCTAATGCCTCAAAAAAATCCCTTATCTGTGGCGAGATAATCCTAAGCTTACTGAAGGAATCCAAGGTCTGCCTCGCGTCCCTTGAAATGAAGCCGAGCGAATCCCTGTACCGCATGCTAATGCAAGCCGCAGGTACACAGGATGGCACACCCGCCGAGTCCTTTATTTCGGAATTTTCAGCGTTCGTTGATAAGAACCTTGTTATCTTCGATCAGCTCGACACGGTTAAGCCGGAGCGAGTGCTATCGATTATCCATTATTGCGTGAAGGAATTGGGGTGCAAGTATGTCTTCGTTGATTCCCTCGCGAAATGTGGCACTGGCTTCCAAGATTATGTGGCTGAGACGGAGTTCGTCAACAAGCTACAGCACTGCGCCAAGACTTTGGATGTCGGGATTATCTTGGTGGCGCACATTCGGAAGCCTCCACAGGCTGATGACAACTGGATACCGGATAAGTATTCCATTCGCGGGGCAGGTACGCTTACTGATATGGCTGATAATGTCCTGCTAACTTGTAGCAACGCGAAGCGAAAACAGCTAAAGGAATTAGCTAAGATGACCGAGCTAGATGAGAAGCAGCAGGAATATTTAGCCAAACATAAAGACCAAAAACTCATCGTTGCCAAGCAAAGACACAGCGGTGGATGGGAAGGCACATACAATTTTTACTTTCACGACAACAGCTTACAGTTAACCGAGCAGGAGGATCGGCCTAGAAGATTTTATTTTAACACAATTGTTGACAAGGACATTTAATATAGATTACGATGATTACACATTCTGAGGAGGATGCTATGAAATACATTAAAGAGTGGCTCGCTGAGCCGACAACCGCAACGCAATATCTCATTGACGGTGACATTGATTGGGACGTAGTACCCCAAGATGACATCGAAAAGATGATCTTCTCTGTACTGCATGACGCAGATGCCAATGAGTATCTCTGTGACATCATGCTCTACCACGCCGACCCCGAAGTCCTTCGCGGCTGCATCCATAAGCTCACTACTAATAAAGCGGACACGCTGACTTACTCTGTCATTTTTAGGGGTGCGATGCGTGAGGCTGTCATGTCTTTTATTACTGACGTTGCCACTCGCGAGATCGGTATAGCTGAGACTGCACTAGCTGTTTACGGTCACGAGTATGCGACTTCCGAGCAGGTCATGCACCGCATTCGCGATGACCAACACGAACAAACATATTTCTAGGGGGATGATATGAAATTAATTTTAAACACTGAGCAAGAGCGGATAATATTCTCATCATTACTCAACACGCAAGTAGAGTGCAGAATGATCGGAGAGGATCAAGATGTTTTAGCAAAGTATCCCACACTGGTGGGCATGGCGCAGCTAACACACGGTGTAATTGGTGATGTATTAGATAAAATGTTAGATGAGGAGGGGGATGAAGATGAAACAGTCTGAATCAATAGCAAACCTATCAGCCGCGATGGCTGCGGCACAGGGTGAGATGGGGGCAGCGGTTAAAGGCTCTTCCAATCCATTCTTTAAGTCTAGCTACGCTGATCTTGGGGCTGTAATACAAGCAGTCAAAGCCCCATTCGCGAAGCATGGCCTGAGCTATGTGCAATTCCCTGTTAATGGGCAGGGTGGCATTGGGGTATCTACACGCCTAATGCATGCATCCGGTGAGTGGCTAGAGCAGGAGTTCTTAATACCTCTCGGCAAGTTAGATGCTCACGGTGCGGGTTCAGCTATCACCTACGCTAGACGGTACGCTTTACAGTCTATTGCGGGTATCCCTGCCGAGGATGACGATGGCAACGCTGCATCGACTAAGCCTAAGCATCCGCATCATCCTGCAAAAGCTACTGAGGATTTCTTCTAATGCGCCTGATTGAGTGCGAGCAGGGCAGTCCTGAGTGGCTGACTTCGAGGCTAGGAGTCCCATCGGCCTCACAGTTTTCTAAGATCGTCACCGGAAAGGGTGGTAAGTCTACGCAGGTTGAGGCTTACATCAATCAGCTAGTCGCTGAAGAGTTAACTGGCGAGACCACTTTTGTCTACGTCAACGAACACATGAAGCGAGGCACTGAGTTAGAACCAGATGCCCGTGAATTGTACGAAGCCCTGACGGGGAATACTGTTCAGGAGGTGGGATTCTGTCTGCACGATACTGTGAACGCAGGTTGTTCACCAGACGGATTAGTGGGAGGAGACTATGAGGGTGGTTTGGAAATCAAATGCCCTGCCCCTGCTACGCATGTTGAGTGGGTGAAGGCAGGAGTCGTGCCTTCTAAACACTTGCAGCAGATCATGGGTTGCCTATGGGTCACAGGCAGATCGTGGTGGGATTTCATGTCCTATCACCAGACCATGAAACCTTTGATCGTTCGTGTTGAACGCGATGAGGAGTACATAGCAGCATTGGCAGAACATGTAACCAATGCAGCATTAAGAATCAAACAAGATGTTAACCAATACTTTCAGTAGGGGGTGTTATGAAGGGAAGGAGGAGCTTAAACAATGCGCTTATAAGCATCGAAATAAATTACGATTGTGGAGAGGCTGAGGTTTATTTTGCTAATACATTCTTATCATTAGACCCACTGTTAAAAGCGGACATTTTGCAGGATTTAATGCATGACATGCAAGACCAATACCTTGTCTCTAGGATACAGATGCGCAAGGCTTACACTAAAATCGAAGATAGTTTTAACCCAAAAGAGGAGCAAGACAATGAGTGATTACGATGATACAAACCGTGGCGCGCTATTCAAGAACGAGCGCAAAGAAGCTGAGACACACGCCGACTACAACGGCACGATCAATGTAGCGGGTCAGGAGTACTGGCTGAATTCGTGGCTCAAGGAATCTAAGAACGGTAAGAAGTACATGAGCCTATCGGTTAAGCCGAAGGATGTTCAGTCTGCACCCGCACCCAAGGTGGAGATTGCTTCAGAAGATATACCCTTTTGATTTGTTGGGGGCGCAAGCCCCCTTGTCCTTGGAGGTAATATGCACATAGGCCACGCAATTAGATGCGCCCATGCAATTAATAATATCAAGCACATCAAAGTAGCCCAACAGATAGGGGTGAGTGCAGCTAACTACTCTCACTCCCTGACTCACAAGGGAATGACGGTGAAACGCTACAAAGAAATATGTGACGCGCTTGGCATGAGCATGGATGATGTATTTAAAATAGGAGAAGAGTATGCTGACGGCGACTCAAACTAATCAACAAGTAAGAGATAGATTGGAAAAAGACTTGGAGTTGTTTTTCAGCAAGGGCGGGGAAGTTCAACACTTCCCTCCCTGCACCTACTCCGAGCATATACTCACAGAGAAGCAGAGGTTTGATGCTCGCTTCGGTCAGAGGGGAAAGAAATGACTGATATTAATCAGGGGGATTTCTGGGTGGTTGATGATAGGCGTTCGCTTGAAGCCTTCATTAAGATGATGACTCAGATGTACGAGGAGAAGAAGTATCTGACACTCAAGATCAAGGGTGGCAAGACCAGAACATCTACACAGAACAACGCACTGCATGTGTACTGTCGGCTACTGGGCGAGAAGCTCAACGACTCAGGGTTTGATATGAAGCGAGTCATCAAGCAGGAGGTGGATATACCTTGGTCGCCCTCGCTTGTTAAAGAATACCTTTGGAAGCCCATCCAAAAGATTGTAGCGAACGAAGAGTCTACCGCGAAGGTAGGGTCAGATGATTACCACAAAACCTACTCTGTACTGAGCCGACATCTCAGCGATAAGTTTGGGGTGTTTGTTGAGTTCCCGAGCAAGAAATCATGATACTATTTGATGACTTTCAAGACGCATTAGAGGAGGCCGCTTGGTGTGCTGATAATGAGAAGCAAACTTATGCGGTTGCGGTCTACAAGACGGGATTTCGAGTTAGTAGGCTCTCTAGAATGTACCAATACAAAGGCACAATTTTAGAGGTCGGACACTGTGAGGAAGAAGTATGAATGATCAGCCACAGTACGATCCACCGGAAGATGTAAAGGCTGTCTCTGGGACATACTCTGTGATGTCTAAGCTGTTCAGCATTGCGCTAATCAAGCTGCGCTACGATAGAATGGATACAGCTAGCCAGATCCGATCTGAGAAAACCATGTTTGCATTGCTTCACGAGAGAAACTGGGATGCCAAGAGCGACAGATAGGCGAGCAAAGCGTAAGTCTAGGCCGAAGACTAAGACATCGGCACAGCTAAAGCAGGAGTGCTACAGGGCTATTCAGAAGCTCGCGAGGATAGCTGCGGCAGATGACGAGGGGTACTGTAGCTGTGTCTCTTGCGGCGTTACCAAGCACTACAAGGACATGCAGGGTGGACACTTTATCCCCAAGGGCAACTCATCCTACTGGGCATTAGAGATCGAAAACATTCACCCTCAGTGTGCGGGGTGTAACATGTGGGGTATGAGGCATGGTTCTGCTGCCCAAGAGTATACGATGTGGATGGAAGACATGTACGGGAGAGCATTTGTCAAGGACATGATTGCCAAAAAGTCGTCCCCTGTTAAGAGATACAAGGCAGATTACGAGCAGCTCCTCGCGGAGTTTACCGAGCTTATCCGTAAGCATGAGAGGAGAATATGTTAAGGGTTAAACTCAGTAATAAAGAACTATTTAATTGCCAACAAGCCGCAAACTTTCGATCAATGCTTGCTCGCGCTTCTGGTGTGACAAATCAGAGAAAAGACCCGACAAGGACAGATCAAGAGCTAGACTTGGTGGGAATTAAGGGTGAGTTAGCTGTATCTAAAGCATATCAGACAGACTTTAATGTCTTTGAGTTTGGCGTTGATGCAGGGACAGATATGTTTATTGGTGAGGTGGCGTTAGATGTTAAGACCACGAAGCATGTGTCAGGTGTATTATTGTTTAAAAGCGTTGAGTCATTTAAAGCCCCGATTGCTGTGCTATGCGTTGAGATAGACCAGAATACGATGGGAATTGCAGGATGGATAAATAGAAAAGACTTTGCTGCTAAATGCTGTGAATTTATCAATCCAAAAATTAAATATAAAACAGGGAGTGTATGTGTAAAGCAGGATCAACTGCAAACTCCTGAAAGTTTATGGCGTAAAACTACAGAATTGAGGCTTTCAAATGGATGACGAAATTTACATTGAGATGGTGTCCTCTGACGAGGCATACGATTGGCTGAACGACATGATACAAACCCTTGAGGGTCATGATCGTGATGTCATAGGCACAATAGCTTTGATGCTTGAAGACCTAACCGAGTTCGTAAACAAGAACGAGTTTACTAAAAAACATTTTATACAGTTCATCGAGAACAAACATGAAACCGAGGAGTTACTACATTGAGCGCAACAGACCACCAAGTAGCAGGTGACCACTACAAGAAGTTAAAGATCCAACCTATTGAATACATCCTCGCGAATGAGATGCAGTTCTGTGAGGGGGCGATCATCAAGTACATCTCTCGATGGAGAGACAAGGGTGGTATTGAGGATCTGCGAAAGATCAAACACTTTTGCGATTTCTTGATTGAGAACGAGGTTGTGGAAGCACCCCTCGCTCATCTAAGCGAGAGGCGTGTCCCGAAGTTTTAGTTATTGTTGCTCTTGTGGATTTGCGTTCTCATCACCATGTGTTGCTAGAGTTTTAGCCATCCATGCCCTCAAGACGGTTTGAGACTGCTTTGAAATTTCACTTTTGATGGGCTTTTCTAGTAACACTTTAAACAAATCGTCATTAAAGATAGCGTCTTCTAGCAATTTCACTTCTGCGTCAAAAACGCCGCCCTTGCCTAAAGTTTCAAAAATATTTGCTAACTGCTCAGGCGCTTGCAAAGTGCCTGTTCCAAGTTTTCTGCCAAGCGTACCGCCAGATATTCTTAGCAATGCTCTTTGCATAATATTTAAACCTTCTTGCTGAGCAAGCTCTATGGTTGGTCTTCCCATTACTTGTGCGGATAATGCTTGAGCAGTTCTGGCAGCTCTTTCAATTCTTGCTCTTTCTTCTTTAGAAAACAAAGAGATTATTGCTTGCTTGGTTTTAGGCTCTTGTATTGCCTCATTAAACCTAGTTCCGTCTATTATTTTTCTGCTTTGCCCTGTAGGAAGCCTTGTGTTTGCAACTGAATTATTAAACAGATATTCCATAAAACTTGTTTTTAGTCCTTGCAAAGCCTCGCCAGTATTATCTCTGTTTGTCATCTTTATAAGCGCTTTCATCTCTCGCGCAGGGCTATTAGACCCTAAAACAGATTTAAACGCTTGGTCTGTCCCTTGATTCATATAAATAATAGCTTTATTTATTTTTGGGTCTAAAAATGGTGTTCCTTTTTTGGTTTTTGATTCAGTTAATAATCTTGAATTATTTGTCCTAATAGCACTCTGAACTTCAGACTTTAAGGATGGCATTCTGTTCATTAGGTCTGAGTTAGAGTTTAAAAACTCTTGAGCTTGCCTTGGGTTGAATTCTTCTCCTTTGAAAAACTTAAACTTAATAAAATCTTCCATAGCATTTTGAACTTCTGGATTGCCAGATACTGCTTGCAAGATATCATCGTAAGCAACTCGATCTAACTTTTTCCCAGTTCCAAGAGTCGCAGATAGCGTGTTAGATGAATCAATACTTTCACCACCCCTTCTTTCGCGTTTTAATATTTTTGCAACGCTGCCTTTGCCAAATCTATCATTTAACTCTCTTGAAAACGCAATGGCGGTTGCTATAGGATTTTCGCTCCCAGGCTCTGCATAAATATTAGCAAGGTCTTCAGTTATAGAGTCAGCAAGCTCATCAGCAATTCTAGCTTTGTTAAAATTAGGGCTATCTCCTGACCTTGCTAATCTAGCTTCAGTTCTTAACTGGCTTTGAACGCCCCTAAGCTCAAAAATGGTATTTTGATGAGTAATTTCTGATTTACCTTTAACAGTCTTTTTCCCAAGATAGCTTGGTGACTTTGGGTCTAAGAATTTTGCCGCATTAGGCATATCTTGCTTTTGTGCAGCAGGTAAACTTTGAGCAAGCTCAAGCCTCGCAATTTTAGAAATATTTATATCAATTATTTCCTTTTGATTGATTGCTTGGTATAGCTGATCCTCGAAGGCTCTTGCTTCTTTTAAAGCAACTGACAATTGAGACCTTACTATTGGTTCAATGTTTTCCTTGAGGTCTGTCACTTGAATTTTAGAGATTTGCTTGTCAGCTCGATTGCCTGCTATTTGCAGCCTCGCGTCTAATAGGTTTCGGTAATGACTTATTTGGTTTTCAAAAAGAGACTGCACTTCTTCTGCGGAAGAGCCGCCAAAAGACAAGTCATCGCGAATAGCGTTGTTTGTGTCCTCTATCATTTGTGCAAATCTTTCAGAAAGCTCGCCGTCACTCGAGCCTTTAAGAATTGTTTGTTCCATTCGTGAGTATGTTGGGTCATCTGTTTTAAATGAAGCAGTAAATTTAGCATCTGGAGAAAAATCTCTAGGTTCTTGCAAGGCTTTTAACGCTCCCTCTCTGTCGCCTATTGATAGCAGCTCTGCTGCTCTTGCTTGAACTTTAACTTTTGCGGGAGAAACTTTATCTTTGATAAAATTATAAATTTTGTATGACGGCAGCATTTTGACTGATCTAGGCAGCAAGTCTGTACCAAAGCCACCCGCCACTTCTCCAATAAATCGTGCGGCAGGTAAGTCTGGGTATCTTTTTTCTAGCTCAAAGCCTGTAAAACCTCCAGTGCCGCCTGCAAAGGCTTCCCCAGTAGTCATCATGATTGGGTTTTGCTTAAACACTCTTCCATACTGGCTCAGCATATTTTGCAAGCCACTAATCACTCTACCTGCGCCACTGGCAGCTCTAGCTTGAGGTATTGCTTGAGCTGCAAACCCTAAACCAACAGCAAAAGGAATAGTGTCTGTAAACCCAGTCCCAAAAGCAATTCCGGGTGTTTCGATTTGATTTTCAGCAGGAATATCCGCTCTAGCAGCAACAGATTTAAGCCTATTCGCCTGATCCATAGACTGCTCTGCAATTTGAGCTTTAATTCTTGGGTCGCCTGAAACCATTGTTGCTAAATTGTTTTTAATTGTCGCATAAGCATCACCCAGAAATCCTTGGGACTGGTTTTGTTGTGCTAAAGCTTTTAATCTGTCAGCAGTTGTACTCATAAAAACACCAGTTTAATTTGTTAGTTTTTGAGTGATAATTTTTTCAAGATCAGAAGGAATACTGTTTAACTCTTCATCAGTGAAAGACTCAATTGTAAAAAGCAGTCTTGATTTGGACATACTATTAACAACATCGTTATTTAAAGAGTTTACATTTATCTTTTTAGGATAAATCCTTTGTTTAAAAGCAATAATATTTGATTTAGTTTTTAAATCTTCTGCCTTTTGCTTCGAATCAACTTCTGGGTCATTAATTCTATTTTGTATCGTCACTAGCTCATCATCTAAGAACTTGTCAATGCCTGCAACTCTTGCTGCCGCACCTTGTTTTCCTAATAGAAATTGCGGGTCAAAAGATAAATTTTCTATAATTCTTTCTTGTTCTGAGCCTATATATTTTGGGTTCACAGAAAAAGCTCGAATGGCTAAGCTTTGTACTTGTTTTAATCCTTGCTTGTATTCTGTTCGCTTTTCATCCGTAAATCCCTCAGACCCAGTAAGACCTTCTGCTATCCTGCCAAAAATTTCAGATGTCATTTGACCAAGGCCAGTGGTTTCGCTTAACATTTCTGAAATGCTAATATCATTTAACCCCGCTAGGTACGACTCATAATCTTCTTCGTTTCCTACTGGCGTTTCGACAGCGGGCATAGAAGAGATGACTCTAACTTCTTGATTAAGGACATCCACAAATGTGGCTTTTGTTGGATTGTTGGGGTCTGGTGTAATTTGTACTTTGTTGTCGGCAATTTTAATCGCGTAATCTCTTGCTTCCGCTTCAGTTTTAAATTGGCCGTTTTTCATCAGTATGGCTGTGTAATTATTAATTTTGTTAGCTCTTAAACTTTCTTCAGATGCTCCTGACATGTATTTTTCAGCCACGGCAGCAGCCCCATCTGGATCGCCAAAATACATAATTGGCATTAGCGCAGCAAAATTAGGATCTTGGCCTCTAACTACGCTTGCCGCTGAGTTTACCCTAGCTGCGTTAGTTAGCTGCTCATTTCTCGCCGCCGCTTTAGAGGCCGTTCTGCTTTCTTGGCTAGCTGTAATGGCCTCTAAATCTCTTGCAATGCTTGTAGAGGCTTGCTGTTTAGCCATCATATCTGACTGATTTCTTCGAGTTATTTCTGCTGCCATTTGACGCAAAGCCGCAGCACGAACAGGATCAGTAGACTGCAAAGCCTGTGCCGCTTGTAAAAGACTGTTAGGGTCTTCTGGGTCTAAGTTTTTAAGCTGGTCAGCCATCTTCTCACCAGTAGTCCTTGGATCGATCCCAAGCATAGGCTGTACTGCACGGCGCAAGTCTTCGTTACGCTGTACGCCTAGCTGACCTGCCATCTGGGCAAGAGGGGCTAATGCTCTGGCTCTGCCTGTCAGACCTGATGCTAGTAGCTGACCTTGAGCCATGCCTTGCTGCAATAGTTTCTGTTGTCGCTGTTCAGGAGTATCAATGATGTCCGCGAACAAAGTGCTTATATTAATAGCCATGATCCGCTCCTAGTAGCTTTGAGAAAGAATTTTAAGAATGTCTGCAGGAGTTGAACTGCTGTCTGCCTTAGCAGCTTGCTCGCCCTTCAACAGATCAAACAGTCCTTGGAACTGCTGCTGTCGTAGCGCATTAGCGAGTGCTGAGTAACCAAGCTGCGCCTCAAGCGTAGACTCTGCTAGCCCTGCGCCTATACCTAAGCCTGTGGACTGCAACCCTGCTCCAATACGAGAAGCCTCCAGAGATGGTGCTAGGTTCGCGAGGAGCTGATTCTGACCGCCGTAAGCAGCCGGCAAGGACTGTAACCCTAAGTCGCCCAGAAGGCCTAATCTAGCCCTTGTCTCGCCTAATCCCGCTAGGGTTTGCTGTGACTGCAACGCTTGCTCTTGACGCGCCTGACCCATAGCCTCTACGCCGAACATAGCATTCTGCTCTGCGATAGCTTTCTCTAACGCTAGCTGCTCAGGAGTGCCACCGTATTGGTTGGTCTGTAAGCCCAAACGTCCCTGTCCTAGCAGACGCTCCTCAAGAGCCATACGCTGACGCTCTTGCTCGGGAAGCTGAGTGGCTAGCATACGATCATAGATGCCCTGTTCGCGCGCAGCTTGATCTCCCGCGCCCTGAGTCAACATACCGATGATGTTTTCTTGCTCCTCCTGTCGTGCCGCAGGATCGCCAAGCATGCTAAAGGCATCGCGACCAAAGCTAAGCATTTGATTTTGCAGGGCTTGCTCTGTAGGGCTGAGCATTGTAGATAAGCTGCCGCTTTCTCCGAGCGTGGCGCGAGAGCCGGTAGGGGTGGTTACCGTAAACGGTTTGAACTTAGACTGTCTTCCAATCTCGCCCATTAAACCGCCACTCGCGGCCTCGGGAGGACGATCACCGTAGACGGTTCTTACGTCACGCTCACCTGCTTTTTCAATGTCGCTGATTGCTTTCTGTTGAGCGGCTGCGCTACCGATAGAAGATATCAAGCCACCCGTAGTGCCGCCAAATAAATTATCATACCAAGCCATTAGTAAGTACCTCCATCAATAGTACCGAACGTAGACGTACCACTAACGGTTAGATTAGCTGCGGTTACTGTTCCTGTGAATGTAGGAGACGCAGAGTTAGACTTGCTGTTTACTGCGACAGCAATTGCATCATACTCAGCCCCTACCTCAGAGCCTTTGATTACTTTAGCGGGGTTACCACTAACCAAAGTATCCTTGGCTGCGAAGTTTGTTATCTTCGTGTAGTTAGACATTACACAATCCTTCCCATTAGGGCTTGAATATTAATTTCTTGCAAGGCAATAGTCTTGCCGTCAACTGTGGTCTCTACGCCAACGGCTACTACCGTACCCTGCCCTGACGTATTGATTTTCTTTCTCGTTATCAATGCAATAGAGGAAGAATACTCTGCCTCTGTGTTAAATTCTGAGATATTGTATTGTCCCACATTGGACTTAGGCAAGGTATACGCTTGCTTCTTGTAAGCACCAGAGTAATCGTATGCCCAGTTCAATACCACCGTAGCCTCAGCCCCATCAAATGTAGTGAGGTTAATCTTTTTCAGGAACTTTAGATTAGATGTATCGCCAAAGCTAAGAGGGTGACTAAAGTAGCTAAGAAGATAACCTGTTGTTCCATCTTGAAATCCTGTGTATTGAGCAAGCCCTGTACTATTGCCAATGTATACAGCCTCGGTCGAGGTGTTAGCAAAGATTAAAGGATTGATATGCGACCATGTTGTAGCCCTAAAGCTCCCGTCCTGCAAGGGGAAGCGCGTATCAAAGCAGTATACTACAGCTAGTTCTGGGAAGTTTAGTAACACAAACGCCTCACGAGGCGAGTAGTGTAGGCTGATATTGCCTGTTTCTCCCGCGAAGAGGGACTTGATGTCGTTGTTTACGTTCTTAGAGATGTCACCGATAGGGGCTGACTTCTCTTGAATGGTTCTGGCTAGGCTTCTGACACCAGAGTCATCAAGGAAGATTAAGTCTTTACCAGTAGATACCACTGCGTCTCTGCTTACACAGCCTACGTTAGAGATTGTATCCGCGAGAGTCATGTTAGCAGGGCTTTCCGCTCCCTCGTATATCACAATAGAGTTCCTGCCGAAGATCACTAGGAATCCATTGTGAGCTGCAAGGGCAACAATTGTGTCGTATCCTGTAGGCCAGACCGTAGTTATGTCTATCGAGCCTGTAGAGCCTCCTGACCACGCTGTGCCGTCCAACAGATCAGACCAGTAGATCGTAGACTTATTGTTTGTGAAGTCTGCTACCCATAACCTACCGAACGCTGCGAGACACTCATTGCCCTGTGGCGGTGTGCCTGTCGAGTGTGTATGAGAAGACATTTTATCAACTGTACCCGCATGATCTGAGTACAGAAGCGGTTCTTGACCACGTTGAAACATAAACATATGGTCATTGAACGATACAAACTTCCAGTTATTAGCAGTGATCGTATAAGACGCAGGTGTGGCATCTACCAAGGTAGAAGTGCCTTTAAATATTTTGTTGTTACCTGCTGATAGGAATGTAATATCTCCATCATTCGCAACGAACTCGCCCATAGACTCGATGCCATCAGAGCTGCCTAGTACCGCAGCGCCGTTAGTAGACACCATACTATAGCCCTTCCTTGCGGCTATCCTGCCCTCCTTATCAATCACGCAGTTGTCCGCAACAGCAGCAAAGCTAGGCTCTTGCGCGAGAGGTGCGTCTTGGGTGTTTATCCCCGCAAATCCCGGCGCTGTAATGGTAATGCTTTGTAATTGTTGAGCCATCTACACCACCATGTAAGTTGTTTCTAAGGGGTATCTGTTAGCGTCTACTGCGATTGCATCTGACAATGCTGATGAGGCTATGGCAAACTGCTCGGCTGCTGACTGACCACCTGTCTCACCTCTTTCGCGAAGAGCCATAGCGTAGGCCATTTGTACGACAGGATGATATGGGGCTTTGATCTTAGTAGCATCTGCCGCTAGTAAAGCCTGTGGTGCAGCAACATCAAACCTTAGCGTGTACACAGCGTCAGGCTGTGGGTAGACCTTTACCTTCAAATCATCGTTGTCGTCTACTCCGCTAACAATGTAATCAGTAGGCACTGCACTAACAGGAGTTTGATTAAAGTACACGTTGTCAAAATACGGAACAGTGTTGAGACATAAAAACCCATGTCCACTACTGCTCATGGCTTGCTTAATAACTGCACTCTGACCTGACCCAGTAAGCGAGTATTCTGCTTGACCTATCACGGTATCAACTTCAATGGTACTGCGTAGTGCAGACCAGTTCCATGAGTCTTCGACTAGCTTCTTTGCGTCATTAACCAAGTCGCCTATCAAGGCAGAGTAGGAGGTTTCGTTCGTAGTGGTAACCTCGTCTTCTCTCAGCCTTCGGAGGACGCTGTTAATTGCTTCTAAGTATGTCATCTACCTGCCTCCAGTGGCTCGCATAAATCTTTCAAACATCCCAATAGGAATGTTGTCTAGTTTTGTAAACTTTGGCTCAAATAATAATGAGTCGGTAATAGGTGTGCTTGCTATTATTTGCATCATGCCTTGTTTCTTTTCTTCTTCTGGGTCAGGAACTTCCTGATTAATATTTGTTAAAGTATTAACATTAACGTTAGGGTTAACATTAGGATTAACATTAACGTTAGGGTTAACATTAGTATTAATGTTTGTATTAGCGTTAGTTGCTGCGTTTGTGGCAATGTTAGTTGCTGTATTTATATTAACCCCTGTATTAACAGCAGCGTTTACCGCTGCGTTAACAGCTACATTAACATTTGCTCCCGAGTTTATTGCAGTATTAACAGCAGACGTAATAGCGGTGTTTGCTGTAACTCCTGAGTTTATTGATGTTGTAACAGAGGAAGCAACAGCAGCATCTGCCGCAGCAATCTCTGCTGCTGTAGCAGCTTCGCCAGTAACAGTAAGTGAATTGATTGTTTGATTGTTAATTGTCTGACCTGCATCTTGCGCTGCTTGATTGACTTGCTTAATGGTCAACCCTGTTGCCTGAGCAACTTGAGCAGCAGATGCTCCGCTTTTGTTAGCAGCATAAACTACCGCAGCTATAGCGGCTGCTCCTACTCCAAATAAAGATGTTGCGGAATTAGCTACACTTGTAAGACCTTGCACTGTTTGTTGATTTGTGGGAGCAGGGGCTGTTCCAGTTGCGCCAGTAGTAGTAAGCCCTGCATCTTGAATTGCCTGTTCGATAGTAGCAATTTCATCTGTTGTTGCTTCTGCTACTGATTTAGGGTTGGTCGTTAAATCACGAGTAGTAGAAACTTCTGTAGAGTTTAATGATGATGCCGCAGTGTCACTTGTTAATAATTCGTTAGCAGTGGTCTCTCCTAAAGCGCTTGCATCATTAAGCTGAACTATTTCGTTGGAAGTTGGAGCTGATGCTCCGTCTCCATTTCCTTCGAAAGCAGAAATTCCTCCACCTGTTGCAGCTCCTGCTAATCCTTCAAGAACGGCATTGCCCACTACTCCTTGAAAACTTGTAACATCTGCTCCGACTTTTTGTAGAGCCTTATTTGTGGCGTATTGCTCCGAGCCGCCTTCTGCCATTTCGCCAAGGCTTTCGCCAAGCGCGCCCTTAACTATATTAGCAAATCCTTTATCACCAAGGTCGCGAAGAATATTAGCTGTTGCCTTTTCAACACCTGTAGAACCTGCAATTAAACCCGCTCCTGCGGATATTAAAATTTCGCCTAAATTATCGCCTGTATAAGATTGCGCCTCAGACGCAATTCTTTCAGCTTCTTCTGCGTCAGCTCCTTGATTTAGCATCTCTTGTTTAACAGAATCATAAATAGCGTTTTTGGCTGTTCCTGCGCCTGTTGCTGCTCCTGTTAAGCCTCCACCAATAACAGCGGCAGCACCTGCTGAGACAGGAGCAGTAGAAGCTATCGCCGCAGTTCCAAGCATGGCAGGAATAGAAGTTCCTAGCGCATTAGAAACAAAGTCAATAGGAGCAACGCCAAAAGCCTCTGCTGCCGCTTTAATTTCATTCATCAGCCCCGTGCCTTCGGCTTCAGACATAATCCGAGAAATCTCAATCTTATCTAGTTTGGATTGGTCAGACATTAAATCGCCAAGCGTAGACTGCCACTCATCTAATGTACGAGAAACAGTATTGTCTGCTCCTGCAACATTAGTTAGCATCTCTGTACCCATTAACGCGCCTTGAGCTATATTTAAAGG
>ERZ1046568.1538-NODE-1538-length-16262-cov-5.013389_pt1 | contig 16262 bp, 15 predicted proteins | sample MGYA00383092_ERZ1046568 | MGnify/ENA primary metagenome ERZ1046568 (study PRJEB29581, sample SAMEA5548362) | metagenome | biome: marine; feature: coastal; material: water | depth 1 m | study: Short-term variability in the microbial, nano- and picoplankton... | reverse complement strand
GCTCTAAAACAGGTGGCATGCCACCAACCAATGAAAATTGAGGAGCAAGAAATGAGTAACAAAACATCTATTATTGCTGCACTTGAAAAAGAGCAGATGAACAAAGAAATCCCTGATTTCAGCCCCGGTGATACCGTTGTTGTTCAGGTTAAAGTAAAAGAAGGTACCCGCGAGCGTCTGCAGGCTTTTGAAGGCGTGGTTTTGGCCAAGCGCAACCGCCAGCTGAACAGCGCGTTCACTGTGCGCAAAATCTCAAATGGCATCGGTGTAGAGCGTACGTTCCAGACCTACAGCCCTCTAGTTGATAGCATTGAAGTTAAGCGTCGCGGTGCTGTGCGTCGTGCCAAGCTTTACTACTTGCGCGAGCGTTCAGGTCGATCTGCACGTATCAAGGAAAAGTTGGGATAAGCTCCGGCTAATTCCAGTTAATAAAAAGGCGGCCCCTAGGGTCGCCTTTTTTGTTGGGCGATTGCTTGACTGTTATCGAGCATGGTCTACTCTTAAAAATGCCAGTGCATAAATGTGATGCCTGTCACATTTTTACTAAAGGCGGGCAGAGGCCATCCGGGAATGCATCCTCGATGACTGATACGGAGAGTTGGATGAGGGATCGCTTATGAAAAAGTTATTTTTGATAGCAGTTTTTTTGGTTTGGCCATTTGCCGTATCTCCTGTATTGGGAGATACGATTAATCTCCTAAGCATCTGGGAAGCAGATAAAAAGAATAACCCTGGTGGTGTTGATGAAGATGGCAATGGCACTATTGATCAAGGCTATGGATCCTGCGTTGTTCCCAACTGTCAGGTGAACACTGGTGATTTAAGTCAGATGACATCCGCTGAATTTTGGCAGGGCGGCGTTGCCAATGACCACCGAACTCCCGACATGGAAAATATGCTGGCATTTGAAGGTGTTAGTCTTGGCAGTCTTGATAAGGCCCTTGAGGTCTCACCAGCTAACACTAAAACCCTCTCCTCAAGTGCTAATTTCTCCGGCTATATCAGTGTAAAAGCCTCTACATCGGTATGGCTATATTTTGTCGAAGACATGGATGGCAATGGTGTGTCCATCACCATCGGCAATGCACTGGATGGCAAGTTACATGATATTTCCCACTATGCAGAATGGGCAGTGACTCAGGTGCCACTTCCAGCCGCGGCTTGGTTTTTTATTACCGGAATAGCGGGCCTGTTTGGTCTTCGCAGGCAGAAATATAGGCTGGTACAACAATAAAACGTTAACTGTTTCTCATTTTTGCTGATGAGAGATTCGCACAATAATCATTTATAGCTACACTTTTCGCTGAGCATTCAAAACTCGGCAGTTGTTCTAATATATGAAAGATCTATCAAGGATGGTGCGTCCAAAGTACGCAAAGATAAATGCGCTCTCCCGCTTGATTGATGCTGGGATTATCGGCTGTACTCTGGTCGCGCTGGTCTCGGTAATGCAGCTGGATTGGTTGCCTGTCTACAGCTGGCTATTGCTGATCGCCATTGTTCTATTTAGTTTTTTCACTGAATCCAGTCGCACCTACAAATCCTGGCGTGATATCAGCATTAGCGGAGAAATTTTTGCTGTTGGCAGCAACTGGGCCGCTATTGTCGCTATATTTTTAGCTATCCAATATTTTTTGCAGCCAGTGGATCTGTATAACCGGGAAGTGGTTATGTATTGGTTTGTGCTGACCCCGATCGAATTGATTTCCTGGCACTCCATTATGCGCATGGTACTGCGACTGTTTAGAGATACCGGTCTTAGTTCGCAAAAGGTGGCTATCTACGGCGCCACTGAACTGGGGGTTGGTTTAGAGAAACGTATTCAGTCTATGTCTTGGGCGGGTTATAACTTTGTTGGGTTTTTTGATGACCGTCGAACCAATGGTAACCGTCGTTTTATCTCTGATCAAAACCTAATCAAAGGTGGATCTCAGGATCTGATTAATCAGGCCAAAGAGGGCGGCATAGATGTAATTTTTATTACTCTGCCTCTAGCGGCGGAGGCGCGAATCAAGAGTCTACTCAATGACCTATCTGACACTACGGTATCCGCTTATATGATGTTGGATCTGTTTAGTTTTGACCTGCTTAATGCCAGCTGGCTGGATATTCAGGGCATGCCAGCGGTGAGTATCTTTGAGTCTCCCCACACCGGGCTGGATAATATTACTAAGCGCGCTCTATTCAGGTAATCAGAAAATGCTGCAATCCCTGGGTAATGCTGTGCTCGAGATATCCCCAGTATCCGGAATGATTTTTTATGAAATCCAAGAGGACAGTTTGTTGACGACAGGTGATATTGAATTTTCACCGCAATATTTAACTGAGCGTCTTATGTCCGGGGAGCCGGCTCTCATCGGCAATAGTTGGTATTTTTATGCCCCGATTACAATACAGCAGGGATTGCCGGTTGATTATGATGAATCAGAATCTGTTGAGTTCGAGGAGTTGGGTTGGGTTCTCTTGGCACTCAGTAATCAATCCATATTAGTCAAGCAGAGAGAAGATATATTTACCGCTCTGGTGGTGTCGCTAGCTCTGCTGGTAGCCGCATGGATACCAATGCGGATAGGCCGCAGTATTTCAAGGCCTCCAGAAGGGCTAACTCAAGTGGTTGAGGTAATGGAGGCTGGAGGTCTAGACTCCATTGCCAGCGAGGATGGCCCTATTGAATTTCGTAAACTTGCCTATGGGATCAATCAGTTAGCGACCGGTGTGCGTCAATCCAATGTACGCATGCAGAGTGAAATTGCCCGAGCGACGGCTCAGTTGCAGATTACCTTTATTGAGTTGGAAGAAGCGATGGAGGCCCAAGATCAGTTTCTTGCTCGCATGAGCCATGAATTGCGCACTCCATTGACCGCTGTTATTGGTTTTTCCAAATTACTCTCAACAGATGTCAGAGCTGATAAGCGGGAAGAGCACTTGCGCGTTATTGTGTGATCATCGACCATGCTCTTGACTATGATTGACGATATTTTAGAGTTCTCCAAGGCTAGTCAAGGAGGCTTTACTCTGGAGAATATCAACTTTGACTTGCATCAATGGGTTGAAGATTTAATGGCTATTCATTGGCCAATAGCAGAGGAGAAGAATCTGCAACTCAGCTGTGAGATTGCTGATAACATTCCTAAGGAAATAGCCGGTGACCCAGTGCGCTTGGCATAAATCATGAGTAATCTAATTAGTAATGCGATCAAGTTTACCGATGAAGGGTTTATCAAAGTAAGGATGCGTTGTACTTCTTTGGACAAGGGCATTATTGTCTTGGAATGCTCGGTCGCTGATTCAGGCAAAGGTATTGCCCAGGACAAAATTGCCAATCTATTCGATCCATTTGCACAAGAGGGCACCTCGATCAATCGCCGTTACGGGGGTGCTGGCTTAGGTCTAGCAATCTGTAAGCGCCTAGCCAACACAATGGGTGGTGACGTAAAAATTGATAGTGAGGTGGGGCGAGGGTCTACTATAAGCTTTACATGCCAGTTGTTTGAGGCTCAAGCTAAGAATGCCGCCACTGCAAATGCTGGCCAGTTAAGTCTCTCTGAACAGGTGCTTTCGGGCTTAACTATTCTGTTGGCCGAGGACAATCCATTTAATCAAAAGCTAATTGTGCGGTTGCTGAAAGGTTATGGTGCTATATGCATTGTCGCCAACAATGGGCGTGAGGCGATTGATATCGCTGAAAAATTACATGTGGATCTAATATTGATGGATATCCATATGCCGGTGATCGATGGCGTTACTGCCTGTGAAACCATTGTCCAGCAGTCGGGGGAAAGCCCGCCAATTTCGGGTTTAACTGCTGATATTACTCAGGCTGAGCAGCAGAGAATTATTACTGCTGGTGCTCTGGGGGTTCAATCTAAGCCGATAAAAGAGGTGGATCTGGTCAATGCTATTCTCAATGCCTTGAGTGATCAGCGTGAGGTTTTGGAAAAGGCCGATGGCGGCCTGCTTGCGTCAGTAATGCCGGTGGAGGAGTTAAAAGCTGCCCTCTATGACAACCTAGAAAAGCTAGAAGATCAGTTAAACACAGAGGAGAGAAGTAGCCTTCGGGATATTATCCATGACCTTATGAGCCTGTGCGGGCTTTACGGCATGGGTGAGTTGCGTGAGCTGGTGCTTGAATTTAGGGCCACATACGGTGCTTTAAGTGTGAAAGAAAACTTAATTAACATAAAAAAAATTCGTCAACATATTCAAGATTTCTTTGAAGCCCAGGCAGAGCCTGACTTTGGGGGCTAGCTAATACTTAAGTATTAATTCGTCAGTGTAATTTATCTCTTGCTCTAACTCCCTTATCTTACACTCTAGCATTGACTCCTTGGCATGAAGCTTTAACAGGGACTTTACTGGTAAAAATACACAGACCTACACTGCTGTAAGAAAGACAACACTGAAAAATGGATTTTTAAAGAGCAAGTTGACAGGGAGTTGACTTTAAAGGAATAAGGCTCGATCAGTTGTTAGATTTCGTTTGCTACCAGTTGTGCAGTACAGATGACTAGGAAGTCGTGCGCCACGGACGGCGCGAGTCAATCTTAGATTTTCACCTTACTCCACCTTTTTTGCATTTATCCTATTATCAAGCCTCGTTTTTACGAGGCTTTTTTTATGCGCTTTTTCTCTCTGAGTCTCTTTTTTTAACCATATATTTATCTGCGGGATTTAGCCCCTTATCCATTGCGAGTCAGCCGGTGGATATTTGTTTGTACACTTAGCTGTTTAAGACATAGACTGTGACAAATTACTAGCCGAAAAAATTATGTCAAAAAACCGCAAACAGTCAGATCCTTTCGCCAGTCGCGAAGCTGCCAAATATGACCGCCCCATACCCAGTCGTGAATTTATTCTCGACTATCTACGCGAGAGTGTTGGCCCCGTAACCCATGAAGAAATATGCACAGGACTTAACATTGTTGAGGAAGAACAGCTTGAGGCCATGCGCCGGCGTATGCGTGCTATGGAGCGAGATGGGCAGGTCGCCCGTAATCGCCGTGGAGGTTACGGTACCTTAGACAAGCTTAACCTGGTCAAAGGTCGAGTGATTGGCCACCCCGAAGGCTATGGCTTCGTTTCACCTGTTCAGGGAGAGGGTCAGGATATCTACCTGTCTAGCGGCCAGATGCGTCGAGTGTTTGATGGGGATATTGTCCTTGTGAAAATTGCTGGCTGGGATCGCCGTGGGCGGCCTGAAGGCAGTTTGGTGGATGTGGTTGAACGCAAGACCAGTCAGTTGGTGGGTCGTTACTTCCGAGAGAGCGGCATCAGTTTTGTGCGTCCGGACAACCCCCGCATCAGCCAAGATATTCTTATCCCCGGAGACAAGACGGTCAATGCCAAAGATGGCCAAATTGTGGTGGCCGATATTATTGAGCCGCCTTCCCGCAATAGCCTGCCTGTTGGTCATATTGCGGAAATACTCGGCGATCATCTCGACCCAGGTTTGGAGATTGAAATGTCGATCCGCAACTATGGTATTCCTCATGAATGGAACAATGAGGTGTTGGCAGAGACAGCTGCGATTCCAGATATCGTTGAGTCTGTGGAAGCGCGTGTGGATTTGCGGCAGATACCGCTAATAACCATCGACGGTGAAGATGCTCGGGATTTTGATGATGCGGTTTATTGCGAGCCAAAGCCTCGCGGGGGTTGGACTTTAATAGTGGCAATTGCCGATGTCTCACATTATGTTCAGGTCGGGTCTGCCCTTGATAATGAGGCGTTCCAGCGGGGTAATTCTGTTTACTTCCCCAACCATGTGGTACCCATGCTACCGGAAAAATTATCCAATGGTCTCTGCTCGCTAAATCCCGCGGAAGATCGCCTCTGCATGGTGTGCGAGATGCAGATTAGCGCAGAGGGCGAAATCAGCCGTTATCAATTTTATGAAGCAGTGATGCACTCCCATGCGCGGATGACCTATACCCAGGTTGCCCATATTATCGCTAACAAAGATTCAGAGAATACCTCTGGCGTGCGCAAACAATTTGCCTCCATATTGCCTCAGGTTGACGCGCTGACTGAGCTTTATCAGGTGCTTCATCGCCGCCGCAACAAGCGCGGGGCAATTGACTTTGATAGTCAGGAAACACGTATTCTGTTTGATGGCCAGCGTAAAATCAGTCAGATTATCCCCCTTGATCGAACAGCGGCCCACCGGCTCATTGAAGAGTGCATGCTTTGCGCCAACGTCTGCTCTGCTGAGTTTCTTGAGAAGGTTAAGATACCTGCATTGTATCGCGTTCATGAGGGTCCCAGTGAGGAGCGCCTCGTCTCTGTTAGAGAATTTTTAGGCGAGCTGGGTATTGGCCTTGGGGGTGGTGAGGATCCTCAACCAGAAGATTATCAGCGTGTATTGAGATCGGTTTCGGGCCGCGATGATGCTGCAGTGATTCAGTCAGTGATGTTGCGCTCTATGAGTCAAGCCATGTATCAGCCCGAGAACTTCGGTCACTTTGGATTAGCCTTCGATGCCTATACTCACTTTACCTCACCGATTCGCCGCTACGCAGACTTGTTAGTGCATCGCGCTATTAGAAGCCTGATTCGCAGCAAAAAGAAAATTTCTGCCGTGCGCCGCGCAGAGGGTGCCGGTGTTCTTGAGGCCGCCAGCATTTACCCTTACGAGACAGACCGTCTTAACCAAATTGGTGAACATCTGTCGGTGACTGAACGGCGCGCAGACGAAGCCACCAGGGATGTAGTCAACTGGTTGAAGTGTGAGTATCTAATGGATCATGTTGGCGAGCAATACAGCGGCGTAGTCAGCGCGGTCACGGGCTTTGGCCTATTTGTCATGCTCGACGACCTATATGTTGAGGGGTTGATACATGTTACTGGTTTGCCCAAAGATTATTATTATCACGAGGCGTCTCATCACCGCATGGTGGGTGAGCGCACAGGACGTATTTTCCGGCTGGGGCAAAAGCTTCAGGTCAAGGTGGTTCGGGTTAATCTGGAAGAGCGTAAAATTGATTTTGAACTGGTTGGCAAGGCAGTATCTGAGGATGATCAGAATATCAAAAAGCCACCCAGCAAGAAGGTAAAAGTATCTTCTAAGGCTTCTGAGCTAGCGCGCGAGCACGAGGAAAAACGTAAAAATCGGCCCCATAAAAAATCTGGAAACAAGGCCAAGAGCGCCAAAGGCAAGACCAAGGTGACGGCGAAAAGACGCAAGGCGGGAGGGCAAAAAACCGCTGGTGCTTCGAGAAAGAAGGGCCCGCCCAAAGGCTAGGCCAATACCATCACCTTTTATAGGTGATCTGGCAGTATTCGGTTAAGCACTTCGGCAATATAGCTTAAGAAAAGAGTGCCCATGCTGCTGCGATAAAAATTTGGGTCTGCATTGCCCACTGCAAGGATCCCGTAAAGACTGTTGTAACGTAGAGGTACGGCCGCTACCGAACCCACTTGTAGGCCTTTTTCGCCGAACAAAAAAGTCATTTCCTCTTCCCGCAATACACCGCACACTGCGCGGTTGGAGCCGAGTAGTGTGCCCACCTGTTCATTGGCTTTCTCAAGGCTGGAGACCCGAGCCATAGTGCGAGTTAATTCAGACTCATCCCCGAGCAAGGTCAGACTGTAGAACCCAATATCAAAGTCCTTACCTAGTCTGTCGTAGAGGGTTTCCACCATGCTAGGTAAATTTTTCGCTTCCAGTAAATTCAATACCAAGCGCTTGGTTTTTTCGAATAACAGATCATTGTCATGAGCAGTGGATAGCATGTTATCTATGCGCCCACGCATCTCTTTGTTGCGATCGCGCATCACTCCGACCTGACGTTCCACCAGAGATATAGCGCTGCCACTGTCGTGAGGCAGATTCATTAACTCAAGAATATCCGGGTTCTGGGCAAGAAACTCTGGGTTGTTGGTGAGATAGTCACGCACCATTTCCTGCTTTGAATCCACCTGCACTTCGTCGCTCATATTCTTATCCGCCCATGGAAAACACTGACTGCTGGTCCAGTCATTAAAAGAGGTTCAGCTTCGCCGGGCCAATCTATGATCAGATTACCGCACGTCAATTGAACAGTTACGGGAGAGTCTACCAGTTCCTGCTGTATGGCTGCCACCGCCGCCGCGCAGGCACCGGATCCGCAGGCCTGAGTTTCACCCGCGCCCCGTTCGAACACCCGCAACTTAATTGTTTGACGATTGAGTACCTGCATAAAGCCCACATTGACCTTTTCGGGGAATCGGCTGTGATTCTCCAAGGTTGGGCCAAGTTCGAGTATAGGCGCACTGTCAACATCATCGACCAACAGCACCGCGTGGGGATTGCCCATGGAGACGGCGGCTATTTGATAGTTGGAGCCATCGATCTCTATGGCATACAGATTGGCACGTTGGTTGGCTTCAAACGGCACCTTGGCGGGTTCCAGTTCGGGGTATCCCATATCGACTTGGACTAAATGATTGTTGTTCAGATGTAATTCCATAGTCCGGTTCATGGTCTTTACCCGAATCGGATTTTTGCCGCTTAACTGACGATCCTGAACATAGCGGGCAAGGCAGCGAGCGCCGTTGCCACATTGCTCAACCTCATCGCCGTTCTGGTTAAAGATTCTATAATTGAAATCTATGTCCGCGTCTGTGGGCGGCTCTATTACAAGCACCTGATCACAACCAATGCCAAGCGTGCGATTGGCCAAGCGACGAACCATTGACGCCGTCACCCGGACATTCTGGGTCACCGCATCAATAACGACAAAGTCGTTACCCAAGCCGTGCATTTTGGTGAATTTCATCAGCATACTGCTTTTGTCCTCAGTTTCTGTTACTGCCTGGAGAGCTGGTTAATCTGTTCAATTAAACGACTGGCAACAGCTGTTCGCCTCTAACAAGATCCGCTATGGTCTCTCGCGCTCGCACCAAATGCACGCGATCTCCCTCAACCATAATTTCAGGGGCTCTGGGTCGGCTGTTATAGTTGGAGCTCATAACAAAGCCGTAGGCACCTGCCGAAAAAAGACATAGTCGATCCCCAGCGGCAATAGCCAGAGGTCGATCTTTGGCTAGAAAGTCTCCGGTCTCGCAAACTGGGCCCACTACATCATATTGTTTTATATCTAGGTTGCTGTTGCTCTCTACTGGTTGAATATCCATCCAGGCCTGATAGAGCGCCGGACGCAACATATCATTCATCGCAGCGTCCACAATGGCAAAGTTTTTGTCGCCATTACTCTTGATGGATTGTACTTGGGTCAACATCACACCGGCATTGGCAGTGATGGATCGGCCTGGCTCCATAATCAAGGTCTCTGAGCGGCCCTGCAGAAGGGGCAGTAATTCGGCCAGATAGTCGGCTATGGACGGTGCATTTTCGTCCTGATAGCGCACACCTAGCCCACCGCCAATATCAATATGCTTAAGCTTTATATCCAATGTTTCCAATTGCTCAACCAATACGAGCAGGCGTTCCATAGCATCAATAAACGGCTTGATCTCGATCAACTGAGAGCCAATATGGCAGTCAACACCTACAACGGAAATGTTGCTCATTTGGCTGGCGCGTCGATAGATATCTGGTGCCAAATTAATGTCGACCCCAAATTTATTCTCTTTTAAGCCTGTAGAAATATAAGGATGCGTTTTAGCATCCACATCCGGGTTAACCCGCAGCGAAATAGCCGCAATCTGATTTTCCTCAGCGGCAACATTGTTCAGCAACTCCAACTCCGCCTCTGATTCAACATTGAAGCAATGGATACCCAAGCCCAGAGATCGGCGCATTTCGCTGGCACTTTTTGCCACACCGGAAAATACTATTTTGCTCGGGTCACCACCCGCAAGCAGGACTCTCTCCAGTTCACCCACGGAGACAATATCAAAGCCGGCGCCCAGCTTTGCCAATGTCTGCAACACTGCGATATTGGAATTGGACTTCACCGCATAACAAATCAGATGATCACGATTGCCAATAGCATCTTGGTAGGCAATAAAATTCTGCTCGATAGCACGCTTGCTGTAGACATAACAAGGCGTACCAAACTGGTTGGCAATATCATCTAGGGCGACACGTTCTAAAAACAATCTCTGATTTTGGGTGGAAATGGTGTTGTGCATAATGACTCAGGAATCTGTGTTTTGGCTGGTTTGGGTATTGCTTGCATCCTCAGGTAAATACAAATCGCCGGTATTGCCGCAACCAGAGAGTACTCCAATGGAGATCGCTGTTAGTAAAAACCGGCTGATTGAGTGACATAGTTGACGAGACATGATTTAGAGCCGCAAAAAATTTAATTATAGCCGCAGTGGCAGATCACGACCAAACAATTATACTGCACGGCATAAATTGGGAAGGCGCATAATGAACGAAGCAGAATTTAACCACATAGTTGACGACCTAATGTTTTCCATTGAGGAGAGCATTGATGAGGGCGACGCAGACTTAGATTATGAAAACAGCGCTGGCATGCTGACAATCACTTGCGAAGCTAATGGTTCGCAGATTATCTTATCGCGCCAACCAGCCATGGGCGAAATTTGGCTGGCCACTCGCTCTGGCGGATTTCATTTCAAATTGCAATCTGAGGCCGGTGTGGACGCTTGGTGCAATACTGTCAGCGGCGAGTTGTTGTCGGTCATGCTCAGTGAGGCTTGCACCGCCCAATCGGGCGAGGCTGTCAGCTTCGACTTTTAATTAGTTGCAGAGCTCTATCCGCCGCAGCCCTTACTTGGTCTGGCGCAGTCCCGCCAATGTGGTTGCGCGCTGCAACTGAACCTTCCAGTGTCAGCACGTCGAACACATCGTCGGTTATCTGGTCGGAAAACTGCTGGAGCTCCGCCAATGTCATCTCTGACAGATCTTTGTTTTCGGCAATACCATAGGCCACAGACTTGCCGACAATCTCATGGGAATCGCGAAACGGAATGCCTTTGCGCACCAGATAATCTGCCAGATCGGTGGCAGTAGAAAACCCTCTGCGAGCTGCCTCATACATGGCGGGCTTGTTGGACTCCACTGCAGGCACCATATCGCCAAAGGCACGCAGGCAGTCGACCACCGTATCCAGTGCGTCGAATAATGGCTCTTTATCTTCTTGATTGTCTTTGTTGTAAGCCAGTGGCTGAGACTTCATTAAGGTTAATAGCGAGATTAGGTGACCATTGACACGGCCAGTCTTGCCGCGCACCAATTCCGGCACATCTGGGTTTTTCTTCTGGGGCATAATGGAGGAGCCAGTACAGAAGCGGTCGGGCAGATTAATAAATTGGAATTGGGCCGATGTCCAAAGTACCAGCTCTTCCGACATGCGTGAAAGATGTGTCATCAATATGCTGGCAAAGGCGCAGAACTCGATAGCAAAATCGCGATCACTCACTGAGTCCAGAGAATTTTCCGTAGGTTTATCAAAGCCCAGTTCTGCCGCGGTGTACTCACGATCGATCGGATAGGTGGTGCCAGCGAGAGCGGCGGCCCCCAAAGGACTTTGATTGAGCCTGGCGCGACAGTCCAGCAGTCGGCTGTAATCGCGCTCGAGCATTTCATTCCACGCCAACAGATGATGGCCAAAGGTTACTGGTTGAGCCGTCTGCAAATGGGTAAACCCGGGCATAATAGTGTCGGCTTCACGAGCGGCAAGGTCAATCATGCCGAGCTGTAATTTGTTGAACAGAGGTTTAATGTCATCAATCTGGTCACGTAGCCAAAGTCGGATATCTGTGGCGACCTGGTCGTTGCGTGAGCGCCCGGTGTGCAATTTTTTACCCACAATGCCAATGCGTTTGGTGAGTTCTGCCTCGATGTTCATATGCACATCTTCGAGTTCTATTGACCAGGGGAAGCTACCTGCGGCTATTTCTTGAGCGATCTGCTGCAGCCCATCGATGATCTGCTCGAGTTCCAGATCAGAGAGTACGCCAGCTAGGCCCAGCATTTTGGCATGGGCGACTGAGCCCTGAATATCCTGATCAGCAAGTCGCTGGTCAAACTCAACAGAGGCCGTAAAGCGGGCCACAAAGGTATCGACAGGCTCGTTAAAACGACCCCCCCATGCTTGGTTGGTGGTTGGGGAGTTGTTGTTTTTATCGGACTTGCTCATGGAATTGACTGCTCGGGTTGATGGTTGCGGAAGCAATTATAGCGAATCCTGATGACTGGTGGGTAGCAGTTACAGCAACCATTAGAGTACTATGTGCCGCGGAAATGGAGTCTGATTTACAGGGATGAGGAAAGCTATGATCAAAGTTTTGATCGTTGATGACGAGATGTTGGCCGGTGTTCGCATCGAACACATGCTGTCAAAAGTAAAAAATATTAAGGCAATAGGCACAGTTGCCGATGTTGCTGACGTGATTGATCTCCCTGCAGTTCAGGGGCCAGATATTCTCGTTGTTAAACTGCCGGCATCGGGCAGTCAGTCTGTTGTAGAATTTGTTGATAAGTTCAAAGTACTTCCGATAATTATCTTTTGCCCGTCGTTTGAAGGCTATAACCCCACCCCGTCATCTATTAAGCGAATGAATAGTTCACGGATGAAACTGGTTAGTTCGGAAGACCTTTTGTCGGCCATTCTCAATGCCAGTCGGGTAATTCACCAGCGTTGCAGAGCAGGGATTACAGAGGCACGAAAACATCTTTATACCTATTCCTACAAGGGCATAGAGACCATTCCAGTCGATGAGATTCTGTTGTTTCAGGCGGCTCAAAAATATGTGGTTGTTCATACAGTGAATGGCACTGCTACCATTAATGATTCCTTAGCGGCTTTGATTGTAGAATTCAGTGGTCTTTTTGTCAGGATTCACCGCAATGCTCTGGTTGCGATTAAAGCGATTGATAAATTACAGCAGGACGACGACAAGTTAGTTGTGGTTATCAAAGACCTAGATATTAAGCTAGTGGTCAGCCGACGCCGCGCATCAAATTTGTGTCAATTGATCCCACTTCTCTGACAAAGCTCATGAAATCGTCGATAATGCCCGCCTAGACTTTAATACAGGCACAGCTCGTGATTCAGACAGTCCGCATTGCTACCAGAAAAAGCCCGCTCGCCCTGTGGCAGGCAGAATTTGTCAAAGCAGAACTTATTAAGCATCACCCGAATTTACAGGTGGAGTTGCTGCCTATGAGCACCAAAGGGGACAAGCTTTTGGATACACCATTAGCCAAAATTGGTGGCAAAGGGCTTTTTGTTAAGGAGCTGGAAGTGGCGATGTTGGAGGGCCGGGCGGATATTGCTGTGCACTCGATGAAAGATGTGCCTATGGAGTTTCCTCCTGGGCTTGAGCTGTCTGTGATCTGCGAGCGAGAGGATCCGCTGGATGCCTTTGTCTCTAATCAGGTTACCTCTATTGATCAGCTGCCGGACGGTGCCGTTGTGGGTACTTCCAGTTTGCGCCGCCAATGTCAGATACGCGCCCAATTCCCCAACCTTGAAATTAGAGAGTTGCGCGGCAACGTCAACACCAGATTGGCAAAGCTAGATAAAGGTGAGTATGACGGCATTATTTTAGCTAGTGCCGGTCTGATTCGCTTGAAGATGGGGGAGCGTATCAGCAGTCGCCTGCCCGCTGAATTGTCACTTCCCGCCGGAGGGCAGGGCGCCGTGGGCATTGAATGCCGTTCAGATAGCAGTGATATTCAACAATTATTGGCGCCTCTCCATCACCGCGAAACAGCTAGCCGTGTGGTGGCAGAGCGAGCTGTTAATCGGCACCTTCAGGGGGGCTGTCAGGTGCCTATTGCCTGCTTTGCAGAAGTTAATGGTACAACTATAGGCTTGCGTGGGTTGGTGGGCAGTGTGGATGGCAGTACGATTTTGCGTGCTGACCTTGAGGGCCCGATTGAGGATGCGGAAAAGCTGGGTATTCAATTGGCCGATCATTTGTTGGCCGCTGGGGCCGGAGATATTTTGGCTGAGGTCTATGACAGCTAAATCTCCATTGCCTGTTCTGGTGTTGCGGCCTCTGAGGCAGCGGGACGCTTTTCTGCAATGCCTCGACAAGGCTGGGATCGCCTATTCCTATTGCCCGATCATGCGTATTGAGGCCATTGCCGAGCCCGCTGCGGTGGTAGAGCAGATTCGAGATAACATATTGAAATTTGCCGAGTTTGATCAGGCTATTTTTATTAGCGCTAACGCGGCAGAAATCGGCATCGATTGGCTTGATCAATACTGGCCAATGCTGCCCGCCCAGATGCAAATCTTTGCAGTAGGCCAGCAGACCGCCGAGATTCTTCAGGACTTTGGCTGTCAGGTATTGTGCCCTCAACAGCCCAATACTGAAGGGCTGTTGAATGAAATGCGTGAATTACAGGAGATGGCCAATAAATCAGTCATTATTTTCCGCGGTGGCGGTGGGCGAATGACTTTGGGTGATACATTGGTCAGCCGGGGAGCAGATGTTACCTACTGCGAGGTTTATCACCGCCTGATCGACACCGCCAAGTTGGAGGAAGCTAGATCTCTGGTAACTAGGTGCGGCGGTCTGGTGGCCCACAGTGGGGAATTGCTAAAGGCTATGGGCTCGGCTATTGATGATCAACTACCACTTATTGTGCCCAGTGAACGGGTGGCAGCTATGGGTCGAGAACTCGGCTACATTAATGTTCAAGTAGCAGAAAATGCATTGCCGGAGTCTATGGCTCGAGCCGTAACATTGGCGCTGAGTTAATTGCGTTTAACTGTCTGTAATATTTGGCTGGGGTTCGCAAATGGATTTTGGTCACCTGCGAAAATGAGCTAAGCTAGATTCAACCATTGATTGAGTAGTAGAGGGTCTATTGTGACTGACAAGAGCAAGCCGGCGCCTAAATCTCCTGAGCCCACAAAGCCTGAGTCTAAAAAGCCTGAGCCTAAAAAGACGGCTTCCCCAGCACCAGATGTCTCAATATCAGCCACCAAGGCGAAGGTAAAAGGCCGGCTATGGGCATCCATCAAAACGCTGGTTGTTCTCATAATTATCGGCGCGCTGGTAGCTCATATTTGGTTTGTACAGCAGCAATGGCAACAGTCGCGTGCCCAATATCACCAAACGAAGGTTGAGCTTGCGGACCTCGCCAAGGCCATGGATAGTCTCCAGCGAGAGAACGCTGCAACAGTTCGTGAACAGACAGAAGATTCAACAGCCCTAGAGCTCAGAGTTGCTGCATTAAATAAGACGTTAGCCGCGCATGGTCGGCGGGTGGCGGAACTTAGGTCTACAGGCCGTAGTGACTGGTTGTTGGCAGAGGCGTTACATTTGGCTCGTCTAGCCAATCAGCGCCTGCAAACCGAGCGCAGCAGTAAAAACCCACTGGCTCTGTTACAAACTGTAGATGCGGTGTTGCGGGAGATGGATGATCCAGAGTTTTTACCCCTGCGCAGTGCCCTGGCTAAAGATGTTGCTGCTTTGCGCTTGGTTGAAAATGTAGATATCGAAGGAGTATTCCTAGAGTTGACCACCTTGGCTAGCATTGCGGGGCAACTACCCATAGACAGCTGGCCCGGCGTAGAGCAAGCGTTGCAAGAAGAGCCGGAGCCTGCGCCTAATCAGTCCGGCGCTGAGGGCGTTGGCTTTAAATATTTACTTGATAAATTTTTTCTGGATATTAGTCAGCTTATTCGTGTCCAGCACCTTGACCAGCCCATCGAGCCATTGCTCAAGCCATCAAGCAAAGCCATTGTGCGGCAAAATTTGGTTATTTTTTTGGAGCAGGCCCAGACAGCATTGTTGCGGCAACAGCAAAAGATTTATACGCATAATTTAAGCCGAGCTCAGGCCCTGCTGGCAGACTATTTTCAGGGCAGTGCCGAGGCACAGATGCTGGCAGATCGGCTGGAAATGTTGGCGCAGACACCAATGGCCCCAGAGTTGCCGGATATTAGTGGGTCATTGACTGCGATTGAGACATTGATAGCCCTTCGTCAGGCCGGTGCTGATGGAGCCGCTCCAGAGGAGACTCAGCAATGAGAAACTCGCTGCTTGCATTTATGCTGGCGCTGTTGGCTGGCGCAGCTGCGGTTTGGGCGATTCAGCAGGGCAATGGTTATGTGCTGATAAGCACCGCCAGTACCAGCGTTGAGATGGGCCTTTGGGTCGCGGCAGGGCTCTATATTCTTGTCACCCTAACCGCGGTCTGGTCGTTATTGACGGTTAGATGGTTGATATCTGCGGGGGGCATTCGCCATTGGTGGGCGTCGCGCCGTTCCGCCAGGCAGTTGAGCAAAACTGCCGAGGGCCTATTGCTCTATGCAGATCAGGACTGGCAAAAAGCCAGTGCTCTGCTGGCCAAATCTAAAGATCACTCCTCCATGCCGATGGTTAAT
>ERZ1046568.1532-NODE-1532-length-16301-cov-8.541549_pt1 | contig 16301 bp, 11 predicted proteins | sample MGYA00383092_ERZ1046568 | MGnify/ENA primary metagenome ERZ1046568 (study PRJEB29581, sample SAMEA5548362) | metagenome | biome: marine; feature: coastal; material: water | depth 1 m | study: Short-term variability in the microbial, nano- and picoplankton... | reverse complement strand
GACGGCGCAATCGTAGCCGCAGACTTGCACTCAGCAATTGCAATCAACACAACTCAGTCAGGAACATTTGGTTCAGTCGTTGTAGATAACTACACCCTAGGAAATAATAGAATATCTACAAATCAAGCTAGTGGCTATAGTGGCGACCTAATGCTTGATTCCGCTGGTGAAATCATTCTTGATGCAGATGGTGGAGACATTTTAATTAAAGATAATGGAGGTCATAAAGCTTCTATTACAATGAATAATAATGTTCAATTTAGCGCAAAAGTTGCTGACGAAAACATTCTCTTTAGAGGTGTAAAAGCTGGAACTCCTAATACAACTATTACTGCCCTCACACTCGACATGTCGGCTGATGGTGATGCAACATTTAATTCTGATGTGGGCATGGTAACAGGACATTCTTCAGGCAAGTTTGCTGTAATGTCTACGAGTGTTCACAACTCATACGACTTTTACAATAACGGTACGTCATACTTCAACGATACAGTCATAGTAGATGCTATTCTTGAAGTTTCTGGTAGTTCGGGTGCAATTAGAGGCCCAGCAACATTCACTATTGATCCTGCGGCGCACGGTGATGATACTGGAACTGTAGTCATTGCGGGTAACTTACAAGTAGATGGGACAACAACTACGATCAACTCTACAACTGTTGATATAGATGACACAAACCTTACTCTCGCTAAAGGATCTTCTAATGCGTTAGCATCGAATGGTGCGGGACTTACTATAGATGTTGGAACAAATAGTCCAACTATAGCAGATGCTACCTTCTCGTACACTTCATCGAATGACACTTGGGCGTTGAATAAAACTCTAACGACAAGTGGCAATCTACAAACAGCTTCACATTCATTTTGGCGTGCCAGTGGCGCTACATCAGGTGCTGGCGTAGCAAGCGGTTTTAGTCCTACTACATCAGCAACGGGCGCATCATCACTGAGTACTGGTAGTCACTATGTTTACAGACTAACTACAACAGGCACTGGCACAAATAGTGGTGCAACTTACATTGTTTGGTATGAAGATGATAACAGTACTTGGAAAGCAAGAGCAGTAAGTCTTGCAGGTAATGAGTCAAATCATCCTTTGCTTGATGTCACTTCAAGCGGTGCTATAACAATATACACGAATCATACTAGTGTGTATGGCATAAATTATACAGTTGAACGTGTTAGTACAGTTGAGCCAGACGGTTTAGCACATTCTTTAGGCGAATTTTATAATTGGCAACGCTTGACAGATGATATATTCTACACTGACGGCAACGTTGGTATCGGAACAGATAGTCCTAATCAACTATTAGAGATACAAGATAGCACTCCAGGGCTGAGAATACACGCAAATGATATCAACAGTTCGCCAAACCCTAAAATAGAATTGGTGCGTGGTACTAGTAGTACATTTGGAGGTGATGCGTATACCGACTGGCGTTTAGAAGTACAAAATGACGCAAAGTTTAGAATCACAAGTCATGATAGTGTATATGGCGAAAATGTTAGATTTATAGTTAAACATCAGAATGGTTATGTTGGTATTGGTACAGCTAATCCAACAGGAAAACTTGATGTGCATCATAATGATCCTACTGTAAATTCGGCTACATTAATGAAAAGAACTTCTACCGAATTTGGCTGGGAAGAAGAGTATTGGTTCAACGCAAATGTGATAGCCACTACTGCTGGTACAGCATATGTTACATTTCAGTTCTCTAATGCATCAAACACAAATCTACATAATATGCATATCGATTACACCTTTGGATGTCACAGAGTCGGTGGGTCGTTTGGTGGCAGTGAAGGAGATACTGTAAAAGGAACAGGATCTTATTGGAATAATGGATCGGGTGGCGATAGTGCTAGAAGCGGTGAAGCTGAAGTAATTGGTGTAGGTATAATTGAAGATGTATATATTGAAACCACAGGCACATTTGCGTTTAGATTAGTTATCGACTACGTAGCACATAGTCACAATAAAAAACTTTCTGGTAAGATCAAATTGCTAAATAATCCTGCGACTGGTACATCTCCAGCAGTAACAGTGACAATATAATAGGAAACGATAATGGGATATAAAAAGATAATACCTAAGCATCCGGGAGCAAACTCATCTAATATGACGTTTGTCGGTATAGCTGAGACTGACCCAAAGGTTAACCTAGATGTGAATGGTAATGTTAGGGTACAAGATGCACACAGTCTAATGTTCAATAGAAACGGCGATGACTATGCATGGAGAATACGTAACGAATCTGCTCAAGATGGTTCAACTTATGGTTTTGGAACTCAAAATAAGTTAACATTTGAAGTCGTTTCAGACTCAGGTAAAATTACTGGCTCTGGATCTCCACCACCAGCAGACGATTCGCATAATATATATGCATCATCCGCTAATACACTTGTCCTTACAGAAACAGGTAAGGTTGGTATAGGAACAGATGATCCTGATCAAGAGTTATCCGTAATTGGAACTATACAATCTACTGTAGGATTAAGAGTAGCGGGTCATCCAGTCGTTGGATATGATTCACTTACAGGAGGTGGATATGCCGCTCAATTAGGCTCAACAGGAACTTCTACATTAAATGAAACACACATTTACTCTGGAGGCACTCGAAGAGCAGTTTTTGATGGATCGGGTAACTTTGGTATCGGAACAGATGATCCACAGCATAAATTACACGTAAAAAGTACAGCACACGATGAACCTATAGCGTTATTCGAAGCCAATGTGGGTGCAACCGAAGGCGGCGATGTTTCTATTCGTTTACAAGGCGGCGGAGTACTTGGCGGCGTAGCTAACCCAGATGAAATTTACATTGAATTTAATGATATGGCTGATCCTACTAATAGTTTTGCTGTTGGAATGGATGATGATGCATCAAAGTTATTCTTTGGTTATGGCACACTAGGTACTATGAATGGCCACAGACAGATGGTTCTACAGTCTAACGGCAACGTTGGTATCGGAACAGATGATCCAGAAGCTAGAATACATATTAAAGATGGAGACGCAGGTAGCACATATGCTACAGATGGTGCTGACAAGTTAATTGTGGAGGACAATGATAGCGTTGCTATAGACTTAAGATCGCCATCAGCTAATCAAGGTCTTATAATGTTCTCTGATGGGACTAGAGGTGTAGGGTCTATAGGTTATGCTCATACCAATGACCAGTTAAACTTTAAAACTGGAGGAGCGGCTAGGTTTGAGATTGATAGCAACGGTAGATTACACGCTATTTACGGCTTTAGTAGAGGTGCACCATTTCAGCAATACCATCATAAACGTTCTGCTCAACTTGTAGGTAGCAGTACTAGTAAGAAAAAAGCACGTGTAGGTAGAATTTATTGGACAGGCGGTCATTGGACTGCAAGCGGAGTTAATCTTCATGCTAGGGTGGGATCTGAGTATTATAGTTCAGAAAATAGATTATATCATTTTTCTGCACAGTACACAGATGGTAGAGTTACCTACCAATTAATAGAGCCACATTCCAAACACTCTAATAACACACGTATATATTTAGGTGATCCTACGAATGCTCATATATACTCAGGCGCTCAATGTAAATATCAAGACATATGGGTTGAAGCAAATAATTACAAGAGGGTTCATGTAGATTTTACAAGTTTAGGAAAGACTTCTGGTCATCAAATACATAGTACTGACATAACCAGCGGTTGGGGTGGTGTTGTTGTATACGACTCTCTACAAGATTCTCAAGACGTAGTTGATTTTACAGATGAATTGATTAACTACAACGGCGAATTTTTTATAGCTACCAGTGATAAAGTGAACGATACTCTGAATCAAGGGGAGTTTTTCGCATTCAACCAAATACAATCAGGATCGGGTCTAAACTTTAGCACGTCCAATTATCAGTATACAGCGCCAATACAAGGAGTGTATCTTTTTGGCGCAAATGTATACCGCAATTCTAGTTCAGGCGGAAATATATCGTTTCGTAGAACAACACCTAGTGGTGCTACTGATGACTTTGGTAGAATACCACAGGCATATGGATCTGGAGATCATGTGTTTGTGATGCATCAGATGAAGTATCTTGAGAAAGGAGATACGGTCGGAGTGTACAATTACGGTACTACGTTTAGCAATTTTTATGGTGCATCAGACGATAATTATAGCTCATTTTACGGCCATCTTGTTAGGAGTACGATGTAATGAAGAATACTATTAAATTTCAAGCGTACAACGAAGCCGCTGAACGATCTTACTGGTATGTAGAATACATAGAAGAAGAAACAGAAACAGTAAAAGAAATATCAGCATATCTTAATGAAGCGGAAGCTGATACTGCTATTGAAGAGTACTTAAGAGTATATAAATAACACTATAATAACGCTAATGGGGAGAGTGAACCGTGGCAACAACTAAAGCTTTTGAGTTAGCACAACTAAGTGCTGTAGTCACATCATCAGGTGGTGTGTCTTCTGTTAGTGATGCACTGGATGTCAACGGTGCAGAGATACTAGTAGGCACTAATAACTCACGTTTCGCTGAAAACAATCTTCGATTTATGGCGACTGGTGCATCTTACATTGATGTAAACACAGTTGGTCAATCACTCAACTTTCGTGTATCAGAAAACTCTTCACTAGACACTACTGCAATTATTATAGCAGATGACGGCAAAGTGACGATGCCTAATCTTATAGGTAGCACCACTATTGAGTATGACTATGCAGGGACATACCCATCAGCAACATCCAGAGTTCTGACACTCAAAAATACAAACACTACGTCTGACACAGCTACATTCGGGTTGAGAACAACTGCTGGAGGTACTGGTAGCGTTGCTAAGGCTATTGATCTCATCAATACGGATGGCACACTTGTACTAAGAACGTCTAGCAATTCTACAGGCACATTAGCGCATCCATTTGAACTTGATAACTTTCAACTAAACATCACACCTGCGACTACTTCAACAAGCACTACAACTGGTGCAATCATAACTGCTGGTGGTGTAGGTATTGCAGAAAATCTAAATGTCGGTGGAGATGTTGTTGTCACTGGCGATCTAACGGTTGAAGGCTCGCAAGTATCGCTTAACACTACAGCCCTTGATGTTGAAGATAAGAACATCACACTCAACTATCATGCAACGGCAGATACATCTGCAAGCGCAGACGGTGCTGGTATTACGATTCAGGATGCTGTAGACGCATCTAATGATGCGAGTATTATCTGGGATCAATCAGATAGTGAGTTCGATGTATCTCACTCTATGAAGATTGCCGGCAGTGTTGGTGTAACTAATATCGTAACAAACAAAGTTGTAAAATTCGACGGTACGATCTTAGACGATTCTAATATCACAGACACTGGATCTAAGATTACTTTAGGTTCTGATACTTGGGCGACTGGCGCAGTCGTATCGACAAGCGGCATCACATCACCAGGATCGGTAGGGACGTATACGTACAATGCTTCTGGCTTTGACTATGCCGCAGGCGGAATGCGGGCTTGGTCTTGGGGATCTAGTACAGCTAGAGGCACATATTCTTTCATTCAACTAAAAGAAGATGGGGACAATCAACAAACAGCACTTTTCATTGATACGAGCGGTAGAGTTGGAATTAATCAAGGTGTACCTACATACGGACTTGAAGTCAACAATGCTAGTGCTAGTAATGATGGTACTCTATATGTAAATGCGGCTCTCAATGGATCTGGTAATGGTCTGGTAATCAATTCGAATACTAGAACTACTAATGATAATGCAGACTTGCTTCTAAAAGTTATTGATAGAAGTAACACTGTCGCACTATCGACTACTGTTTCAGGCAAAGTTGGTATAGGAACAGATAATCCAGCAACAAAACTGCAGGTTTCAGGTAGTAGTTACAGTAGAAATACGGTTGTTACTGATTTAACTATTCATGGTGGAGATAATGTACCTAACCCATATGATGGATTTGGAGTTGGTATCAACTTTACCGGCAGAGACTATGGAAATGCTACGAGAAATTACGGTAGTATCCTTAGCATAATTGAAGATCAATCATCGTCTGCTGGTGGTGGTGATCACGGCTTTCAATCTCTACTATCGTTTTCTACTAATAGTGGCGGTGCAAGTAACACCAACCCAACGGAAAAGATGAGGATTGATTCTTTAGGCAACGTTGGTATCGGAACCACGTCTCCGACAGGAGCTGTTTCAATAAGAAAAGCACATCCTGATAATGGTTATGGTACTGGTGTAGATATGTTAGATTTTAAAGCATACTATCCTCCCAATTACGATTCAGAAACAAGTAAAGCCAGTATTTTTGTGGGAACTTCAGACAAGCATACTCTTAATACTCATGGAGGGTTTTTAGCATTTAAAGTTAATTCTTCTGGGTATGCAGGAGTAAATAGTGCAACTTCTCTAGTAGAATATATGAGAATTGAAAAAGACGGTAAAGTTGGTATAGGAACAGATAATCCAACAGAGTTGCTTGAAGTTTATAGTGAAACTGCGAGTACAGCTATTGAAGTGAGTGCAGGCAGGGCTTCTACGACAACAGGCGAAGCCAAGATTGTTCTGAGATCCCTTCATTCTGCATCAGGCACAAGCTACTCAAGATCAGAAATTGCTTCTGTCGCTGTGGCAGGAGGAGATTCAGACTTAGAATTCCGTACTACATCAGATAGCTCTGGTCCACAAACCCATATGACAATTTCAGATGCAGGTTTAGTAGGCATTGGAACGAATTCTTTAGGATCAAAACTTCATGTAGACGGAGCTATCGCAAGTTCACTAGTCGTGGCAAGCCAAGAGAATCCAATAAGATCATCTTCAGATGCAGATAATTATTTTACATATACTCCAGATATTAATCTAAGCTATTTGACTTGGGACTTCACATCAGACGAAAGAATTAAGTTTCATTGTAGACCTGGTTACGGTAACAGCGGATATCTTAGAGTAGGTAATGGCACTGATGCACATATACTCCCAGAAGGATGGAGCGGTACAGTATCAGCATACATGTATGGGTGGACTGGCAACTTCGGTTCATCTGTAAAAATGCAGACAAAGCCATTAAGTTCCAGCACTTGGACGGATAGAGTTAGTACAACTGATAATGGTAGTGGTCAATACAGTCAAGTTGGCTCTTGGTCAACATCTGCTCTAACTGAGCCTTATGCAGTTAGATTCTATTTCAATCAGGGTTCAGGAGTTGGAACTAGTTCAGATAGATGTTATATTAAAAACCTTACTATCAGTAATATGATAGATAGCCAAATAAAGGTAAACCAAGCGATAAGATATCACAATGGTAACGTCGGAGTAGGTATAACTTATCCTCCGACAGCCCCTTTGCATGTTACTGGCGCAGCCGATGGACAAGCATTCGGCGGAAAAGCTGTGACTGTGAGTAATAGCTTTAGTGCGAATGCTCAATTAGAAATAACACTAGGCGATCACCAGGGATGTTATGTAAAAGTGTTTCTTACTGGGGACTGGGGTGGTCATAGTGCAGTTGCGTTCTTAGGAGAATATTTTGTACAAAACGGTGCTGATGCATATGCAGAACCAGGTATGATAATAAGAGAAGTGGATAACACTAGCGGGCCAGTTGGAGATTATGTTTCTTCTAGAATATTAGATGGCGGACCTTATGATTCATTTCAAATACAATTTAAAACTAATCATAGTAGCGGAAGCGGCAACTTTTTTGGTTATTTAAACTATCAAGTGATGGGATATTTTGATGCTATCACATAGGAGAATATAAATGTCTAATATAACAGTCCCTCTAATTTCGCAGAATGAAGATAAGGTTGGTATAGGCACAACCACGCCAGCATCTAAGCTAACTGTAGAGAGTTTATCAACAGCTACTCCTGATGTCCTTAGACTAGTAAGTCATTATGATAATGGTGCAGGTACTACTGGTGTACATATTGATACTTTTCACGATAAAGGTACTGCACAGGATAATACTGATATTCCGTTTATGTTAAGTATGAGTGCCAGAAATGATGCAAGTCAAAGCGTTACATATGGAAGAATACAACAAAAAATTACTAATAGATCAGACGGCTCAGAGCAGGGAACTATTAGTATTCACACTAGAAATTCTGGAGCATTCGATGAGAGACTTACTGTAAAAGGAAGTAATGTTGGTATAGGTCAACCAGATCCTACTAAACGTCTTGAAGTTGAAGGACCCTTTGCTGGCACAATAGGATCATATTATGACACTGGCAGTAACGGTCTTTCCATGTATAATGGAGGACCAGTATTAGGTGTATCCAGAGTATCAAATGGATCCACAAGTCTAAATGGTCCTATCTTTGAGGTAGGTAGAGACAACAGTACTTCAACTCACTATAATATTGATCAGTCTATATTTCGAGTATCAAGCGATGAGATTCGTATGGCTAGAGATATATACCATAATCCAGCAAGCGGAAGCGGTGTTAGATTCGAAAAAATTATACCTAGGGTAACACCTAGCTACCCGGCCGCTGGACAAGCTGGTACGTTTCAGAATTGGTATCAGCCGGTAAGAGGCGAGAGTGGTATAATTTTTTATGGAAACACTAATAATTCTGGTGGTGAGTACCGCTGTGCAGGGTTTATTGTCTATTCTGCGGCAGAGGCAAATAACACCCCTGTTGCTATGACCATTTCAGTAACCGAATCAATTAATGGATACATGGTAGAATTTGACGTTTCAGCCGGATATATAAGAGTTAGAAACACTTATGGTTACGGTATAGAACTAATGGGTCACGTACAAGGATTTTTGAGGTAATACAATGACAGGAAGAACATATAAAAGAAGTTGGCCATACGATCCAGATAGATTGCCACCAAATCCAACAGCAGAAGAAATTCAAGCTGTTACTGATGACAATGACATATGGCATTTACGGCTCGAAAGAAACTATAAGTTAGCACAAACCGATTGGATGGCAACTGGCGATAGGGAAACCACGCAAGCAGAACGAGACTATAGACAGGCACTAAGAGATATTACAATCACATATACTTCTTTAGAAGATGTCGTATGGCCATCTGAGCCAGAGTAATACTGTATAAATAACACTATAATAACGCTAATGGGGAGAGTGAACCGTGGCAACGAATAAAGATTTCATAGTCAAAAATGGGTTATCCGTTGGTGAAGACATCAGCGTATCTGGCTCTGTCACATCGAATCTCCAATTTGACAATAGCGTTCAAGCGCAGTTCGGTACTAACTCCGACTTACAGATTTATAGTGACGGCAGTAATAGTTATGTTAAAGAAACTGGAAATGGTGCTTTAGTATTACAGTCTGCTGGACCTGCTATCGTTTTAGAAAAAACTGATGGCACGAATATGATTCTTGCTAATACAGGTGGAGCAGTAACACTCTATCATGCTGGGAATCCTAAACTTGAAACCACATCTACTGGCGTAGATATCACAGGCGATCTAGCTGTATCTGGCGATTTAAACATTACTGGTGATATCAATTCAGTATCAGTAACAGACTTAGATGTCACAGACAAAACAATTACATTAGCAAGCGGTGGTGGTGGCGGTAGTGCCGCTGACGGCGCAGGTATAAACGTAGACGGTGCTAGTGCATCTTTGGTTTACGCACTAACAGGTGATAAGTGGGTCTTCAACAAAGCGCCTTTTTACAACACAGATAGAATACTAACGAGTGCTGACACAGGCACTGGAAACTCGCTTGACGCAGATATGGTCGATGGTAAACACTTCGATGACATAATTTCAGAAGCAACAGCACTTGCAATCGCACTAGGATAAAAACATGGCAAATATATTCAAATTAAAAACATTCGACGGATCAAGTACTGCACTGAACACAAACATGACTGTGTACACTGCACCATCCGCAACAACTTCTATTGTTCTAGGATTGACTTTATCTAACATAACAACGAACACAGTCTATGCGACAGTGATAATTGAGAACAACGATGGAGACAACATCAACTTTCTCAAAAATATTCCTATACCGACAGGCTCAGCCGTTGAAGTTATGGCAGGAAATAAGATTGTATTAGAAACATCTGATATACTCAAAGTGAAATCAGATACAGCTAATTCTATTGATACAGCAATGAGTGTAATGGAGCAAACTTAATGTCTTACATTGGCAATTCGCCCGAAAACGTATTAAGAAATCGTAGAGCAATCTACGAGTTCGTTGCAACTGCTGGTCAAACAGCCTTCTCGGGCGTTGATTCAAATGGTGCCACATTAGATTTACTGCAAGACAACGAACAGTCAGTCTTTCTGAACGGCGTTAGAATCATTGCCACCGATGACTATACAGTATCGGGTGAGACACTTACTCTAGTTCAAGCGGCATCTGTAGGTGATATTCTCATAGTAGAGACACAAGGCGAAGTTGCTAACGCTACTACTTACACAAGATCCGAATCTGATCAGCGTTATGTAAACTACAACGGAGATGTGATCTCTGGTAACATACAAATATCGGGTGATTTGACTGCAAGCAGTCTTGCTATTGATACAGATGTGTTATACGTAGATGATACTAACGACAGAGTTGGTATTAATCTTCCTGGACTAAATCCTCAAGAAGCACTTCATGTCGCAGGCAATATTCGTGTAAACAATAATCAAGAGTTTAGAACAACTGACACAGGCGGAAATACCCGTACAATCATGCGGGCGAATAATAGCAATGAATTAGAATATGGCTGGTCTGCAAATGCTCCCGTTAAGTTTATGGGCGGTGGGTCATATACTGAGAGAATGCGTATTCATACGAATTCGAATATTGGTATCGGAACTGATAATCCACCAAGCATCTTATCTGTAAGAAAAACAGTTTCAACTTTTGAAGATGTTGTTTCTATAATAGGTCAAAATTCGCCTACTGATATTATGGGAGCTTTATCATACGACCAGACCATTGACACTATGATTATAAGAAATGATCAAACTTATGCAACTGGCGGAATTGCATTTAGAGCAGGTGGATCAAACAACCACTTGTTTATTCAAACTGGTGGGCAAGTTGGTATCGGAACGTCTAGCCCAAACTCTACTCTACAGATTACACCACCTAACGACCATCAAGATAGTTTTAGAATCTATCGTGGAGGTTCTAACGGATACCAATTAAATTATTTGAATATGAGTCTATACGGAGGCGATGTTATATCTAATGTCGTATCCAGTGATACATCTGGAAAAAGATTTATATGGCAAATAGATGGTACAGAATCAGCAAAGATCGAGCAAGACGGTAATGTATACTTCAATGGTGGTGAAAATATAACCACGACTACTGGTAACACTAATCTTCAAGTACTCACTACTAATAGTCAAGGTGCAGATTTAGGCGGAAGTATTGGTATGGGTGGCGTATATCATGCTACTAATCAAATAACCTTTGCTGAGATTCACGGAAAGAAAGAGAATGGTACAACTGCGAATCTAAAAGGCTACATGTCATTTGTCACTAGAGATGCTGGTGGTTCTACCGAAAAGATGAGGATTACATCAGACGGCAAAGTTGGTATTGGAACAGATGATCCAGCTGTGGCTTTACACATTGGTGACGGCACATCAGATGAATTTATTATAGTTGATAAGGGGTCGAGTAGCACATCTGGTATTCTTTTTAGAAACTCTGGCAGTAATAAAGTCAAACTTCAAGTCAACACTGATGAAGAGTTGGAGATTTACACAAACAATTCTATAAAAGCTAAAGTCTCCGAGTCAGGTACTGTTTATAGCTATAACGACCAACCAACTGTACGACCTTCGTTCTTATTAGACTTTGTAAACTCTAAAAAATTAGATCCTAGAGTGTCGTTCACTAGAACGTCAACAGGAACATATTACGATGGGGAAAGTGAAGTATTAGCGGATCAAAATATACTAAGAAACTCTAGTAATATGGGTTCAGCGCCTTGGAGTACTAGTGCTTACACTATGACAGCTAATGCCGCTACCAGACCCGGCAGATATGGTACTGTGTGGAGAGCATCACCAAATTCTTCGGGTGCTAACACTTCTGTGGCAATAAATAGCGGTGTAGGTAAAACTACTTCTGCTTATACATTTTCAGTCTACGCCAAAATCGATTCAACTGATTATCCTGCTATATCATTATATTGGAATAGTTCAGGTTCTGCAAACGTTAGGTTCGATTTAACCAATGGAACTGTTGCACATGTAAACAATGGCAACGGAACAATGACGGGAAGTATATACAGTGCGGGAAATGGCTGGTATCGATGCGTAACAACATATGTAGGAGCAACGTCATCAGAGGCGACAATGTATGTCTTAGATAGCATCAATGGAAGTGATTGGAGTCTAAGTAATGGCCCTGATGGTGTTAAAGGTATGCTGTTGTGGGGTCCTCAAATAGAGCAAAGAAGTTATGTCACTGCATATAATAATTCTTCTGGATACGGAGTTCATAACTATCAGAAGACACTTGTGAGTGCGCCAGCGGGCGAGCCTAGATTTGATCATGATCCTATCACAGGAGAATCTAAAGGTCTATTAATAGAAAAATATGCAACCAATCTACTCAGTCACAGTGAAGCGTTTTCTAACTGGACCCAGACGGGTAACGCTAGAGTTAGAAATAATTTGGGTATCGCACCAGATGGCACAGCTACTGCCGATGAAATTCATCTTATTGGAGCTGGTGGTAATGCACAAAATAGAATTTCTTTTGATACTCAGGTACAATCTTCAGGCGCAGGAGTGTACACGTTCAGTTGTTATTTGAAGTCTTCTGGACTTCAATATGCCGGAATGAATATATTCGATGGTACCGCTTATGTTGGTCGTGCAGTATTCGATTTATATAATGGAACTCTGGTGTATGATAACGCAGGAAATAATCTAATAGAAGACGTAGGCAATGGTTGGTATAGATGTATGGTTACAGTAACAACTACCGGCGTTTTACCTACTGCGAATGTAGCAAGTGGGATATGGCCTAGATATACTGTAGGAGACTCGGCTAACGCTGAAGTTGGTGACGCAACTCAAGAATCAAAGGGTATTTTAGCGTGGGGCGCTCAATACGAACAAGCTCCATATGCTTCTAGCTATATAAAAACAGCGGGATCATCTGCAAGTAGATCGGTTGATGTTGCACAAGTAGATAATCATTTTGCTGATATATACACCTATTCTGATAGTTCGATATATGGAGAGTGGGCAAAGAAGTACAACGCAGGTTATAACAACAACTCTGCATCAATCATTAAGTTCGGTCAAGGTGGTGGTGGATATGTGCATATGATACAATCAGCCGAACACTATCTCAATGGATATCAAGGTGCTAGAGTATACTGGAATCAAAGTGCAGTTGCAGGAGCGGGCAGTAAATCTTTTCCTAGTGACTTCACAGTGATTCAAAAAGAAGGAATGGCTTGGAAAGATGGTGAGTTTGCTTGGGTAGCTAATAATAATGGCGGTACTACTGAAATGACTCCTGGTGTTATTCCAAAGTCAGAACTAACTACTTTACATATTGGTAGAGGTTGGGGTAGTACGGCTCAGATCGATGGTTATGCACGAAAAATTGCATATTATCCCGCACAATTATCAACAGCACAACTAGAATTGTTGACAGAGGATTAAAGATGAGTAATAAATTAATTGGAACAGGTCCTAATCAAGTACCATCAAATGCCGACTTAGGTACGATGGCTTATCAAGATTCTAAAAGCCTTAATGTATCAGATATTAAATCAGAGACTTTAGAGATAAAGCCTGAAGTTAATAAACCGGGATACGCACTGACAGTAAAAACTAATCATGCGAATAATCCAATAGCAATGAGTATTTCAGACTCTACTCTGCTCAATGGTATTGCATTTTCACAACAAGCATTTACTCCCTTGTGTGTAGGTAGAGATTCAGGATCAACGTTTTCAGCATTCTTCAATGGTAGAGTTCAGATAGCCCCAGGGTACGGCATAAACTTCGGCGGCCCAGTAAACTCTGGTGGTGTAGTTTCCTCAACCAATACGCTGGACGATTATGAAGAAGGAACTTGGACCCCCGATTTGCGTGGCGGTACTACTTCGTTATCTACACAAACGTGGCTATATGGACCACAAGCTACATATACAAAAATAGGGGACTTAGTTTTTATACATCTTGCAGGAAAATTAAGTGGTGTAGGAGGAACTGATAGTTCTGAGCTTAGAATATACGGCTTGCCTTTTACACCTAAATCTACAGGGGGTTATCAAGAGTATAGAATGTCAATGGTTATAGGTGGCCAGCCTACTGCGTCTCACTCATATTCAGTCTTTGCCTTTGTAAGGAATTCAGGGACTGATTTTGGTACGAGAATATCCGATGGAGGAGACACGATATTCAGAACCAATATGCTTGATAATGACACCTTCTTTTCAATATATGGTTGCTATAAAACATAAACTAATATACCTAGTGGATTCTAGGTACGGACATAGGAAAAACAAAAATGGCTTTAACAAAAGAAATATCACAAGACAAAATTGAAATTATAGGTGAGTTCAAATCTATTCATGTGCGAACAGCTACAATTATCAAAGAAGACGGTACAGAAATATCGAGGTCTTTTCATAGACATGTCATCATGCCAGGTGAAGACTATTCAGGCGAATCGGCAGAGGTTCGAGCAATCTGCGGTGCAGTACATACAGATAGTGTGATTACTGCTTATGAATCGCACATAGAATCTATGATGGAATAAATATGATATATCTAAAAGCAGACAGTGAAGACACTTTTATGACTGCCCTAAAGGCGGCTGGTTGGGTGTGGGATACAAAATATCGTGTTGAATATAACGAAGCAACGCAGGAAGAAACTATAACAGACGAAGTTATAATGGAAGCAGGTGAAGAGTACTACAATACCACGCATAGTTTGGATATTATAGGCGAAATTCACTTACCAACAGGTAATAACATTACAGTTGAAGCAACGGATGATGACTTAGAATATACGTATTCTGAAATGGCACCAATCGATGGGTGGCATGCAAACTTGCTACTACACGGTGAAAAGTTACCTGATGCTCTTTCTGAATTTGTAATCGAAGCGCCAACTACACCGTCGAGAACGTTTGCATAGATAACTACAACTCTTAGGAAAAGATAAATGACAAAAGCAAGAGATTTAGCAGAGTTAATTGGTAACTCACTGATAGATGGCGATGAGATTGCTATTGGAGCCGTTGGTACGTCCAATTTAGCCGGTACTCTAGATTTCTCTAGTAAGACTATGGTCATGGCTAACGATCAATTGTCGGGAGACAAGATTCACGGTGGAACAGTATCAGCTTTCACGTCCACAGGCATCGATGATAACGCAACCTTAAATATACTAACTGTTTCTGATACAATACCACTACTTATCAAGAAAGCTGGGTCAACTAGTGCCGTTCAAGAATTTCTTAGATTAGAAAATAGTGCGGGTGGTGGTGCAGCCGCAGGGTCATCAATAAACTTTCATCATTATCACGCAGGCGGAGGTCCCACAGGCGGAGCTAAAGCCGCTTCTATCACAGCACAGAATATGGCTTCATGGCCAGGAGGAACTCCTTCTAGTTATAGTTCAGGTCTAACATTTGGCACTTTACATGAGAACACTTTTGCCGAACGTATGCGGATCCACTCATCGGGTAAAGTCGGTATCGGAGAAACTGGCACACCTGATGCATTACTACACTTAAAAGGTGGAACAGCAACAGACAATAAATCTCACATCTTATTTGAAAACACTCAAGGGAGTAAAGTATTTGCTGTAGGCGGTGGTGCAGACAGTGTAACTAATTCTCATTTATTCGTCAGAAACGTAACTGATGACACAACGCCAATGGTCATTACTGATGGAGGTAATGTTGGTATCGGAATAACCTCTCCTGATAATACACTCCACGTAACATCTGCTGGACATAACACATATAGTTCAACTGTAACTAAAGGAACAAATCATACAGGATTATCTATCGTCCAAGAAGGCGGTAACAATGATATGACAGGAGTATTTTTTGGCTCTGGTGGTTCTGGTGCTGGCTCTCATTGGTCAGCTATTACAGGGTCAAGGACAGCCCATGCCTCACATTGGGGAACTCAGCTAAACTTCTACACTCATGATAACGATGTGGCTAACCTCACTGACGCAACGCAGAAAATGATTATTACTGGTGATGGCAAAGTTGGTATCGGAACAACTTCTCCAGCAAACAAGCTTCACGTAAAAGCAGGAGCAAGTGGTGCAACTACTTTTGATTCTCGATATAATCTTACTCTTG
>ERZ1046568.1531-NODE-1531-length-16308-cov-8.787670_pt1 | contig 16308 bp, 16 predicted proteins | sample MGYA00383092_ERZ1046568 | MGnify/ENA primary metagenome ERZ1046568 (study PRJEB29581, sample SAMEA5548362) | metagenome | biome: marine; feature: coastal; material: water | depth 1 m | study: Short-term variability in the microbial, nano- and picoplankton... | reverse complement strand
TATTCTAAAAAAGCGCTACCGATTGGTAGCGCTTTTTGTTTTGCTTAATTTTACATCATGATAGAAACGGATAAAATTTTCAATATTTCTTCTGATGAAGAATTTAAAGATTTGGCTTTAAAAGTCTTTAAATTTCAGTTTGAAAATAATCTGATCTATCGCTCGTTTTGTGATTTGCTTTATAAACATCCATCAGATATAAAAGCGATTGAAGATATTCCGTTTTTACCGATTCAGTTTTTTAAATCGCATAATGTTCTAAGTTCTAAAGATTCTATTAAAAAAACCTTTACAAGTTCTGGCACAACAGGAAGTGTAACTAGCAAACATTATGTCACCGATTTAAGTGTCTATGAAGAGAGCTTTCAAAAAGGGTTTCAGCACTTTTATAATAACATAGAAGATTATGTAGTTTTGGCTTTATTACCTTCTTATTTAGAGCGTGATGGCTCATCCCTAATCTATATGGTAGATGATATGATAAAATCATCAAAGCATACTGAAAGTGGTTTTTATCTTGACAATTTAGATGAGTTAGCTAGCACTTTAAAAGTGCTAGAAGCCAAAGGTCAACAAACACTTTTAATTGGTGTGTCTTTTGCTTTACTAGACTTAGTAGAAAACTATGATTTTGACTTACAACACACCATAATCATGGAAACTGGTGGTATGAAAGGTAGACGTAAAGAAATGATAAGAACTGAGCTTCATAATACTTTAAAAAAAGGTTTTGGTGTTACTGATATTCATAGTGAATATGGTATGACCGAATTGATGAGTCAAGCTTACTCTAAGGGTAATGGAGTTTTTAAATGTCCGCCATGGCTAAAAATACTAATACGCGATACCGAAGATGCACTATCAGTAACTACAAATAAAACATCTGGCGGCATTAATATTATAGATTTGGCAAATATTAATTCGTGCGCATTTATTGCAACTCAAGACCTTGGCAAGGTCCACGTCGACAATACTTTTGAGGTTATTGGTCGTTTTAACAATTCTGATATCCGAGGCTGTAACCTTATGGTTTTGTAATCCTTACTTTTTTTGTTGTTTAGACGAATTTGATAATGTACGTATTACGTTTTCCTTTGTTAAGGATAACGTATGTACCATTAATCAAATCGTCAGAAGAAATCGTGTAGTCTTCTTTTACTTTTTCTTTATTAACAGACACAGAATTTTCTTTTAGTGCACGTCTTGCTTCACCATTAGAATTTAAGAATTCCGTTTTGGCAGACAAAGCTGCAATCATATCTAAACCACTGTCTAAATCTGATTTTGGTAGTTCGGTTTGAGGGACACCCTCAAAAACATCTAAGAATGTTTCTTCATCAATAGTCGCAATATCTGCTTTAAATGTTTTACTAAATAAAACGTTAGATGCACGCTCAGCATTTTCAAAATCTGCTATAGAATGAACCATTGTAGTAATTTCCTGAGCTAATTGTTTTTGTAAGCCTCGCTGATGTGGTGCTTCTTTATGAGACTTAACAATAGTTTCAATCTCTTCTTGTCCTAAAAAGGTAAAAATCTTGATATACTTTTCAGCATCTTCATCACTTGAGTTTAACCAATACTGATAGAACTTGTAAGGTGATGTTCGCTTGGCATCTAACCAAACATTACCGCCTTCAGATTTACCGAATTTAGAACCATCGCTTTTTGTAATTAAAGGACATGTGATTGCAAAACCTTTTCCGTTACCAATACGTCTTATCAATTCTGTTCCTGTGGTGATGTTTCCCCATTGGTCACTACCACCCATTTGTATCGTACAATTATTTGCTTTGTATAAATGTAAAAAATCATAACCTTGCACGAGTTGGTATGTAAACTCTGTAAAACTCATGCCGTCATTAGTAGACTCTGCAGATATTCTGTTTTTTACAGAATCTTTTGCCATCATATAATTGACCGTAATATGTTTACCAACATCTCGAATAAACTCTAAGAATGAAAACTCCTTCATCCAATCGTAATTATTTACCAATTTAGCAGCGTTAGGTGTATCACTTTCAAAATCTAAAAAGTGAGATAATTGTGCTTTTATAGCTTCTTGGTTGTGTCTCAGTGTCACTTCATCTAAAAGATTACGTTCGCTAGACTTGCCTGATGGATCACCAATCATACCTGTAGCACCACCAACTAGCGCCACGGGTTGATGTCCACAACGTTGGTAATGTGCTAATAACATGATTGGTACCAGATTACCAATATGTAAAGAATCTGCTGTTGGATCAAAACCAACATAAGCACTTCGCATCGCTTCACTTAAGTGATCCTCGACACCTGGCATACTATCGTGCAACATGCCTCTCCATTTTAACTCTTCAACAAAATTCTGACTCATCAGTTCTTTAAATTGTATAATTATTGTAGCAAAGATATGTTTCCGCTTTAAAAGACAAAAGACAAATGCAAAAAAGCGTAAATTCGCTTTATGATTTTAGTTACAGGCGGCACAGGATTAGTTGGCTCACATTTATTATATGACCTTATCACAAAAGGTAAAAAAGTAAGAGCAACTTATAGACGTGCTCACAAACTAGAATCTACTAAGCATGTGTTTTCTTACTATTCTAAAAATTGGGAAGGATTATACAATAGCATCGAATGGATTGAAGCAGATATAACGGATATTCCAAAACTTCAAGATGCATTTATAAACATCACTCACGTCTATCATTGTGCTGCATTTATTTCTTTTGAACCTGACAAATACAGAACTTTGCGTCAAATAAATATTGAAGGAACTGCTAATATTGTTAATCTGTGTGTTAGTCATAATATTAAAAAACTATGTTATGTTAGTTCTATTGCAGCGATTGGTCAGACCAATAATCCTGAAAAATTAATTACTGAACAAACATCTTGGAATCCCGAGGGAGACAATAGCGTTTACGCCATAACAAAATATGGAGCCGAACTCGAAGTTTGGCGAGGCTCACAAGAAGGTTTGGATGTTATCATTGTAAATCCAGGTATAATTTTAGGACCAGGTTTTTGGCGAAGTGGAGGAAGCGGAAGTTTGTTTAAGCAAATTTACAAAGGACCTAACTTTTATACAGATGGTGGCTCTGGATATATCGATGTTTTAGATGTTAGCGATATTATGATTCAGCTCATGGAAAGTGATATTAAAAACGAAAGGTATGTTCTGGTAGCTGAAAATCTACTTTTTAAGGATTTTAATCAAAAAACTAGTTACGCATTAGGGGTTTCAGCAAAACAGAAATTAGTCAAGCCATGGCAACTCAATATTTTATGGCGATTAGATTGGTTGAAGCATCAAGTTTTAGGTAAACGAAGACAACTATCAAAACAGTTAGCTAAAACTATTACTTCAGTTACCAAACACGATAATTCTAAAATAAAAACAGCATTAGATTTTGAATTTACATCAATTGATGAGAGTATAAAAAAGGTATCGGAACTTTTTTTGAAAGATCTAAAAAACTAATCACTGATCTTGAGAGCGTCTAAATTAGGATTTGCTTTTTGAACTTGCTTTGCCTTTTTGATAGAATCCTTTATTCTTGTTCTTTCTTCTTGTTCCTCTTTGTCAATAGCAACAAACTTTTCTTTTTCTGTGTTTAATCTTTCTTTTATTTTATCAATAATAGCTTTGTAAGCTTCTACATCATAAGCATAGTAATCGTTGCTTTTTGCAAATTGCAAACTGTCAATGTCGTATTTTTTTAGAATATAAAGCTCTGGATTAAGTCCATTTTTTTCAAGTTTTATACGGCTAATCCCTTTTGCTGAACTTACAATAAACATATCGTGTAAGACATCAACCATTTTTTCTCTACTAATCAGATTTTCTGGTTTTTCTGGCTTTAGGTTAGGTTCACATCCTAAAAAAGCAACTGACACAAAGAGTATTGTTATGAGTCTTTTCATCATTATCTATCAAAAGTCAATCTTTGGCCAGCTTTAATATCCATCACCTTGAAATTATTATACGCTAAAATACCATTAATAAAAGTATGTGTAATTCTGCTTTTAAAGGTATTGCCTTCAAAAGGTGACCAACCACATTTATAGAGTATATTATCTTTATTAACTGTCCAAGGGTTATTTAAATCGGCAACAACCAAATCGGCAAAATAACCCTCTTTTATATAACCTCTTTTTTCTACATCAAACAGAATAGCAGGATTATGGGCAGTTTTTTGAACGATGTTTTCTAAAGATATTCTTTCTTTAGGGTAGTGTTCCAGTATGGCTACAAAAGCATGCTGTACTAAAGGTCCCCCAGAAGGAGCGCTTGTGTAGGGATTATTTTTTTCTTCAACGGTATGTGGCGCGTGATCTGTAGCAATGACATCAATTCTACCGTCTAAAAGTGCTTTCCAAAGTCCCTCTCTATCATCTACTGTTTTAACAGCAGGGTTCCACTTAATACGACTTCCTTTTGTTTTATAATCTTTATCAGAAAACCACAAATGATGTATACAGACCTCTGCTGTAATTTTTTTATCCTTTAATGGAATTTTATTAGTAAAAAGCTCTGTTTCTTTTGCTGTAGATAAATGAAAAACATGTAAACGTGCTCCTGTCTTCTTTGCTAATTCGATAGCTTTTGAAGATGACAAGTAACAAGCCTCTTCACTTCTGATTATTGGATGCATGTGCATGGGAATATCATCTCCGTACTCAGCTTTTGCCTTAGCAAAATTTTCTCTTATAGTAGCTTCGTCTTCACAATGTACAGAAATGACTAAATCTGTACTCGAAAATATTTTTTCTAATATTTCTGGGTTATCTACAAGCATATTTCCTGTTGATGAACCTAAAAATAGTTTTAGTCCGGCTACAGACTTAGGATCAACTTTTAAAATTTCTTCCAAATTATCATTAGTACCACCAAACATAAAAGAATAATTGGCGTATGATGATTCTGCAGCTATAGCAAATTTTTCGTCCAACTTTTCAATAGTTGTGGTTTGCGGATTGGTATTTGGCATCTCTATAAAAGATGTAATCCCACCAGCTATTGCTGCTTTGGATTCTGTTTCAATATTTGCCTTATGAGTAAGTCCGGGTTCTCTAAAATGAACTTGATCATCAATCATACCAGGAAAGACGTGATTTCCTTCGACGTCAATGACATTTACGTCAGCAGATTTTACACTTATTGAGGTATCTATCTCTTTGATAATATTACCTTCGATTAGTATGTCTCCTTCAATGATTTGACCTTCATTGACAATTTTGGCGTTTTTTATAAGTGTTTGCTTACTCATTATTTTTCTTTATTAAAGATGCTATTCCATTTAAGACTAATCACTCCAAAAATGGCCTCTGTAATTATTCCGCCAGACATTTTTGATTTGCCCTTAATACGATCTGTAAATATAATAGGAATCTCAAGAATTTTGAAACCTTTTTTATAGGCTTTAAATTTCATTTCTATCTGAAACGCATAACCGATAAACTTTATTTTATCTAAATTAATGCTTTCTAAAACATGTCTTTTATAACATACAAAACCTGCTGTTGGGTCTTGAATGTGCATTCCGGTGATTAGCTTTACATATAAAGATGCGCCATAGGATAATAAAATACGTGTCAACGGCCAGTTAACTACATTAACGCCATTGATATAACGCGAACCTACCACGACGTCAGAACTTGTTGTTTTAGTTGCGTCATATAATCTTACTAAATCATCAGGATTATGAGAAAAATCGGCATCCATCTCGAAAATAAATTGATAGTCTTTTTCTAGACACCATCTAAATCCGTGAATATAAGCTGTACCCAAACCATTTTTATTTTCTCTAGACAAAAGATGTAATTTTTTTGGATAGCTAGTCATTAACTTATTGACTATTGACGCTGTTCCGTCAGGAGAATTATCATCTACCACAAGTACATGAAAATCTTTAGATAATGTAAAAACTGCCTCTACAATAGCTTTTATATTCTCTTTCTCGTTATATGTTGGTATGATGACTATTGCATCACTCATTGGCTCAGTAATTTTAGCAAATGTAAAGTTTTTGAATTATTCTTTACTGTTTATTTTGCTTTAAGCATTTAAATTATATTTCAGACTTTTCTTCTTAAATTAGCCCAATGCTAAGAGAATACTTTACTCAAGATTTATACATCAGCCTGCTTATTGGATGCCTTTTTCTTGTTGTAACTGTACGTCAATTATTTACAACTAGATTTATTGATTTTTTGACTGTTATATGGAATGATAGATATATTAAGCTGTATGCTAAGGAACGAAAAAAAATAGATATTTTTGATGGCCTATTATTTCTGAATTTTGCCATCACCACAGGTATTTTTATATTTCATACATACCTAACTTTAAATGATAGTAGCACATTTGAAGATAATTATTTATACCTCGTTCTTTTTTGTATTACAGCGATTATTTTAATTCTAAAGACCATTGTAGAACGTGTTGTTGCCTATTTTTTTGAGTTTTCTGAATTTATTAAAGTTTATCTCTTTCAGAAATCTGCTCAAAAGAATATTTCAGGACTTTTATTGTTACTCAGCAATATTTTGTTATTATTCAGCAGTTTAGATAAAAAACTGATAATATATTCATCATTAATTGTATTATCATTAGTTAATATCAGTGGTTTTATAAGATTCTTAAGACTCTATCAAAAAGCTATATTTTCTAATTTTTTCTATTTTTTGTTGTATCTTTGCGCTCTCGAAATTACGCCTTATGTTATTTTGTATAAGGTATTTAAAGATTATTTCGGATAAAAAAGCGTTTAGTGTATGAAAGTAAAAACGATATTGGTTTCACAACCTGAGCCTAAAATTGAGAATTCACCTTACTTCGACTTACAAGATCGTCAAAAAGTAAAAGTAGATTTTAGACCGTTTATTCATGTTGAAGGCTTAGAAGCCAAAGAGATAAGACAACAAAAAATTGATTTAAGTAAGTTTTCTGCTATCATACTAACAAGTAGAAATTCTGTAGATCATTTTTTTAGAGTTGCTGAAGAAATGCGTTTCAAAGTACCAGATTCTATGAAATACTTCTGCCAATCTGAAGCAGTAGCTTATTATTTGCAAAAATATGTAGTTTACAGAAAACGTAAGATTTATGTTGGTAAGCGTACTTTTGAGGAGCTTTCTCCATTAATCAAAAAATACAAAGACGAAACATTTTTGTTGCCGACTACAGACAAGGTAAAACCAATTATACCAAGTACTTTAGACAATCTTGGAGTAAAATGGACTCAGGCGACATTTTACAAAACTGTAATTAGTGATTTATCTGATTTAGAAAATGTGACATACGATATTTTAGTATTCTTTAGTCCTTCTGGTATAGAATCTTTATTCCATAATTTTCCAGATTTTAAACAGAACGAAACACGTCTAGCAGTATTTGGAAATACAACAATAAAAGCTGTTGAAGCAAAAGGGCTTCGTGTAGACATTGCAGCTCCAACTCCTGAAACACCTTCAATGACTATGGCATTGAAAAAGTACATAGACCAAGTCAATAAAGGAAAATAATTTTCTTTAACCCAATAAATAAAAAAAGCGATTCAAAATATTGAATCGCTTTTTTTATGCTAAGTTTTTCTTTGTGTTATAAGGAATAACGCTGTGGGCCACCTCTTCTAATTTCTTCTGAAGCATACCTTTCAAACTGCTTAAAGTTGTTTCTAAATTCATTAGAAAGTTTAAAAGCCATTTTATAATAAGCCTCGTCATTATTCCAAGTCGTTTTAGGACTCAATACATCTGATGGAACTCCTGGACAACTTCTTGGTTGAGCAACTCCAAAAACAGAATGGATATGATAATTCTCATAATTATAAAGACCTAAATCACCATTCAATACGGCATTAATCATTGCTCTGGTATACTTTAATTTTATTCGAGTTCCAACGCCATAAGGTCCACCTGTCCAACCTGTATTAACTAACCATACATTTACACCTGCGTCTTTCATCTTTTTACTTAGCATTTCTGCGTATTTAGTAGGATGCAAAGGCATAAAAGGAGCTCCAAAACAGGCCGAAAAAGAGGGCTGAGGTTCTACAACACCAGCTTCTGTACCTGCAACTTTCGCAGTATATCCTGAAATGAAGTGATATGCAGCTTGACTTGGTGTCAACTTAGAAATTGGAGGCAATACACCAAAAGCATCCGCAGTTAAGAAGAATATGTTTTTTGGATTATTACCAACCGACGGTTTTTTTATATTTTCAATATGATAGATGGGGTAACTAACCCTTGTATTCTGTGTTATCGATGTATCTGCAAAATCGACATTTCTATTATCGTCAAGAATGACGTTTTCGAGTATAGCCCCTTTTTTAATAGCACCATAAATTTCTGGTTCTTGCGCTGCAGAAAGATTAATCACTTTTGCGTAACAACCACCTTCAAAATTAAAAACTGAATTTTCGCTTGTCCAACCGTGCTCATCATCACCAATTAAACTTCTATTTTGATCTGTAGATAATGTTGTCTTTCCTGTACCGGATAGCCCAAAGAAAATTGCAGTATCACCATCTTTACCTACATTTGCACTGCAGTGCATTGGTAGTGTGTTTTTAAATACTGGAAGAATAAAATTAAGTGCTGAGAAAATTCCTTTTTTAATTTCTCCTGTATAACCTGTCCCACCTATTAGAGCAATTTTTCTTGTAAAATCTAGAATAGCAAAATTATGTTGGCGCGTACCATCAATTTTTGCATCTGCCATAAAACCAGGAGCGTTGACTACGGTCCATTCTGGTTCAAAATTTTCTAGTTCGTTTTCCGTTGGGCGTAAAAACATGTTATAAGCAAACATGTTACTCCAGGGATACTCATTGATAACTCTAATGTTTAACCTGTAATCATTATCAGCACAAGCATAACTGTCTCTGACATATACTTCTTTTTCAGACAAATAATCGACCACTTTGTCATAAAGCTTTTGAAATTTATCACTCTCAAAAGGAATATTAATATAACCCCACCAAATACGGTCTTTAGTAATATCATCTTTTACAATAAAACGATCCTGAGGAGAACGACCAGTAAACTCACCTGTATTGACAGCTAATGTATCATTAGAGGTTTCTAAACCTTGCCCGTTTTCAATGGCTTTAGACTGTAATTCATTAGGAGATAATTGGTAGTTAATTTTTGCGTTTTTAATCCCATACTTTTCTAACGAAATCGTTTTCGTAGATTGGTCTGAATTCTCCATATTTTTTGTGTTGTGTTATCTCGCAAAAATAAAAACTTTATTTTAGAATAGATGGTTTTAATAACATTAATGAACTTTAGTTTTCAAGATATTAATTAACAATATCGCCCAAGCCAGAATAAGCAATAATCCGCCAATTGGTGTAATAAAAGCAATCGTTTTAAAATCAAACGAAGTCAAAGCATTGGTAGCCAATCCATAGATTGAAAAAGAAAAGAAAATCACACCAGTAATCACTAAAATAAGAACATATGATTTTGTTTTTTGACTTATGAAGGATGTACCACCCAAAATCAATAAGAAAAAGGCATGATACATCTGGTATCGGACACCAGTTTCAAAAGATTTAATAGCTTTTACATCTAAAAACATCTCTAAACTATGCGCTGCAAAAGCACCTAAAACAATACCTAAAATTCCTAAAATTGCAGCTGTAATCAATAACTTTTTGTTCATAAATAATTAGCTTTATAAATCTTAAATCGAATTTCAATTTACTACATTCGTATTATACAAAATTAGTCATATAAAGCCATTATGCGAAAGATTTTAATCATCGGCGCAGGAAAATCGTCCTCATATCTTATTAAATATTTATTAGATAAATCTAATAGTGAAAATCTAAAAGTTACAATTGGAGATCTTAATATTGAAAACGCAAAGAAACTAGCTGGTAATCATGATAATGTATCTGTCATTCATTTAGATGTCTTTAACACCGAATCACGAACCAAAGCTATAAAGAATGCTAATATTGTGGTGTCTATGCTACCAGCACGCTTTCATATTGAAGTTGCTAAAGATTGTATTTCCTATAAAAAGCATATGGTAACCGCATCTTATGTCAGTAAAGAAATGCAAGCGCTAAATCAAGATGCTAAGACTAATAATTTGGTGTTTATGAATGAAATTGGTGTTGACCCAGGTATCGATCATATGAGCGCCATGCAGGTCATAGACAGCATTAGAGAAAATGGTGGTAAAATGATTTTATTTGAATCCTTTACAGGTGGTCTTGTTGCACCTGAGAGTGATGATAATCTATGGAACTACAAGTTTACATGGAACCCCAGAAATGTTGTTGTTGCTGGACAAGGTGGTGCTGCCAAATTTTTACAAGAAAATCAGTTTAAGTACATTCCGTATAATCGTTTATTTAGACGTACAGAGTTTTTAGAGATTGATGATTATGGGCGTTTTGAAGCTTATGCCAATAGAGATTCTTTGAAATACCAGCATGTTTATGGACTAGACCATGCAAAAACCCTTTATCGTGGTACAATGCGTCGTGTTGGATTTAGTCGTGCATGGAATGTATTTGTCCAGATAGGAATGACAGATGATAGCTATACTATTGATGATAGTGAAAATATGAGTTATCGCGATTTTATAAATGCATTTTTACCGTATAGCCCAACAGATTCCGTTGAACTAAAATTCAGACACGCACTTAAGATTGACCAAGATGATATCGTTTGGGATAAATTCATTGAACTAGATATTTTCAATCCAAATAAAATGGTGACACTAAAAAAGGCCTCCCCAGCACAAATACTTCAGAAAATATTAATGGATAGTTGGACTTTATCTGACAGTGATAAAGATATGATAGTAATGTACCATAAATTTGGTTATGAGCTCAATGGCAAACAACATCAAATTGATGCTACAATGGTTACCATAGGTGAAGACCAAACGTATACAGCTATGGCAAAAACTGTTGGTCTTCCTGTTGCTATAGCTACATTAGCAATACTTAATGAGAAAATAAAAACACCAGGAGTACAAATACCTATAAGTAAAGAAGTGTATCTGCCTATCCTAAATGAGCTTAAGAACTTTGGAATTGCATTTTCTGAGAAGGAGGTTGAATACTTAGGTTATAATCCATTAAATATTTAATCAAAGATTACATATTCTAATTCTTTTAGTATTTTTAACTTTCAATTTTAAACTAAATTTAAAATGAAAGTTAACGATAAAGGTGTTTTTATAGATGGTATTGACAAAAAGATACTTAGAGCACTAATGCAAGATGCCAGAACACCTATTTTAGAAATTGCTAGAGGTGTTGGTATATCTGGTGCTGCAATACACCAACGCCTTCGAAAACTAGAAAAATCAGGACTTTTGGCCGGTTCTAAATTCATAGTTAACCCTAAGATATTAGGCTATACGACCATGGCATTTGTTGGTGTGTATTTAGATAAAGCCGTTAGTAATCCAGAAGCTGTAAAACAACTAAAACGTATTCCAGAAGTTATTGAGTGTCACTATACCACAGGAAACTGGAGTATTTTCATTAAGATTCTATCAAAAGATAACGAGCATTTAATGCATGTTTTAAACACACAAATACAAAGTATCACTGGAGTTTCTAGGACTGAAACTTTCATTTCTTTACAACAACAGATTGATAGACAAATTAAGATATAACCAACAGAAAAGACTCTGGAATCAGAGTCTTTAATTATATAAAAAACTTAGGCTAATCTCTTCCTCCAAAAACTTGGAGTGCCCAATATAATAATGATGCTAATGCACCAATTGCAGCAACCAAATAAGTTCTAGCAGCCCACTTAAGTGCATCTTCTGCACCCTCATATTCTTGTTGGTTTACCATGTTTTTATTCTTTAACCATCCCAAAGCACGATTACTTGCATCGTATTCTACTGGCAAAGTAATGAAACTAAATAAGGTAGCAAATCCCATCATTATTAAACCAGCAACGGCAATATAAAAACCACTACCACCTAAAGCGCCTGAAAACATTAATACCAAACCTCCAATAACTACCCATTGACTCATACTAGAAGTTATACTAACAATTGGTACTAATTGTGAACGCATTTGTAAAGCGCCATAAGCAGTCGCATGTTGTACCGCATGTCCAACTTCATGTGCAGCAACTGCAGCGGCAGCAGCATTACGCTGATTATATACAGCTTCACTTAAATTTACAGTTTTATTTTTAGGGTTATAATGATCTGTCAATTGTCCTTTGACAGAAATGACCTCAACATCATAAATACCATTATCTGCTAGCATTTTCTCTGCAATTTCTCTACCTGACATTCCGTTTTGCAATTGACGTTTTGAGTAAAATGCAAACTTCTGCTTTAGTTTATTACTCACTAACCAACTCACAAGCGCTATAGCTCCGATTAAAATATAATATCCAAACATAATTTTTATTTTTTGAATTATAAAGTTACACTATACAAAGCAAAAAGTACGCCAAATGCATCATAAGAAATTTTGTCAGTATTTACTATTGTTACATCGCCTCTACAGACCAATTAAAAGCCTCTGCAATTTCTTCATAAACTATTTTACCATCAACAATATTAAGTCCTTTTGCTAATGCCTTATCTTTTGATAGCGCATTCCGCCAACCTAAATTTGCAAGCTTTAATACATATGGTAAAGTCACATTGGTTAATGCTAAAGTTGATGTGTAAGGTACCGCGCCGGGCATATTTGCCACACAGTAATGTACAACATCGTCAATCACATAAGTTGGATCTTCGTGTGTGGTAGCTTTTGTAGTTTCTATACAACCACCCTGATCTACAGCGACATCTACCAAAACAGTTCCTGGTCGCATTTCTATAAGCATATCTCGAGTCACCAATTTTGGAGCTTTTGCACCCTTTACCAAAACACCACCGATAATTAAATCATGGTCTTTTATGCGTTTTCTGATATTATATTCACTTGAGAATTCTGTCACTACATGACTTGGCATCACATCATTAACATAACGCAATTGCTTCATATTAATATCCATAATTGTGACATGAGCACCTAGGCCTGCCGCCATTTTTGCTGCTTGTATCCCAACAGTTCCTGCTCCTAGGACCAATACTTTTCCCGGAGGAACACCAGGAACACCACCTAATAAGACGCCACGACCTTTAATTGGTTTTTCTAGATATTTAGCTCCTTGTTGTATTGCCATACGACCAGCAACTTCTGACATTGGTGTTAATAATGGTAGTGACCCATCAGCATCCTCAACCGTTTCATATGCAATACAAACTGCTTTGCTCTTCAGCATGGCTTTCGTTAAAGGTTCACTAGAAGCAAAATGGAAATAGGTAAACACCACATGATGCGATTTTATAAATGGATACTCTTCTGCAATGGGCTCTTTGACTTTTACAATCATCTCGCTAGATGTGTAAACTTCTTCGATAGTATCTAGAACAATTGCACCGACATCTTTATAGTCTTGGTCAAAAAAACCACTGCCAAATCCAGCGTCTTTTTGGACAAATACAATATGGTCTTTTTTTGTTAATTCGAAAACACCTGCTGGTGTCATTCCGACACGGCTTTCGTTGTTTTTAATTTCTTTTGGAACTCCAATTTTCATTCTCTTTGTAGTGTTGAGATTAGTAATTGGTCTTGAATTTAAATTTAAATTCTGAAACGAATATGCTTAAAATGAGATATTTAAAATTTTTATGAATATGATAATATAAAGTCTGAATACTGAAAAATTAGCAAAAAGTCAATCAAATTAATCTATGGCTTTACTTAACTTTGTAACGATTTTATTTTCGAAAGTAACTAACAAATATTGATGTTCAGAATCGAAAAAACTTGGTGGATTAACCAAATCATATATCAAAAAATCACCTTCAGAGATAAGATTTTTATCAGGTTCTCTCAAAATTGAAATAACCTCTTGGTTGGTTTTACCCATGAGGAATTTTTCTTAAGAATATCATCTAGCATTTGGTAGCGTTTTCCTGAAGCATTATTCCAAATTTCTTGATAAAAAACGCTCTTCAAAAAACCAAATCAAAGATGTACTAGTTACAAAAGCTAAAAAGAAAAATAATCCAATCTGATCTTTTCTTTTTAGCTTAGATTTTAGGTTTCAATAAGTTATTCTGTTTTTAGAATTTTTTAATCAAATTCGCCATACGGGTCATAAGGTATACCAGTAATTATAACCTCATCATCTAGACCGTCGTTATCAAAGTCAAAAATACGTTTGTACTCTATTATGTTTTCGTCGACATCCAAAATCTCTAATTGAGTTATCAACTGCTCCCCAAAATATAAATCAATACTATTACCATTTAAATCCCATCTCAAATTAGTTGACGTTATTGCACACTCTGCGCAATTAGAACAGTTAGAAACATAGTCTTCTTCAAAATCAAACTCTTTTCCATCTTCATTATAAAATTGAAATAAATCTTTAACACATCCGTCAGTATGTTGATATAGAAAAGTCTCGCTATTTATAGTAACTGTATCATAAGCCCATGAACCTATTATGTTTTCCAAAATATATGGGTCAGGTTCAACATCTGATTCGTCGTTAGAACAACTGACTAAAATCAGTGAAAACAACACTAAATACAATAACTTTTTCATACTATTATCCGACTATATTTACAATTTTACCAGGAACAACAATAACTTTTTTAGGTGTACGTCCTTGTAATTGGTCTTGTGTTTTTTTGTGAGCTAAAACCGTTTTCTCAATTTCATCTTTACTCATATCTAATGGCAACTCTAATGTAAAACGCATTTTACCATTAAACGAGATTGGGTAGTTTTTACTACTCTCCACCAAATGACTAGCTTCAAATTTAGGGAATGGTTCTGTTGAAATAGATTCACTATTTCCTAATTTTGACCATAACTCTTCTGCGATGTGTGGCGCATAAGGTGAAATTAAAACTAACAACGGTTCTAAAACAGATTTACTCGTGCACTTTTGAGCAGTTAACTCATTAACCGCAATCATAAAAGTAGACACTGATGTGTTGAATGAGAAATTCTCAATATCTTCTTCTACTTTTTTAATGGTCTTGTGTAATGTCTTTAAGTTGTTTTTTGTTGGTTCTACATCATTGACATTTAAGTTTTCTTGCCCAACATACAACTTCCACATTTTTTTTAGGAAATTATGGACACCAGTAATACCAGCTGTATTCCAAGGTTTGTATTGCTCTAATGGTCCAAGGAACATTTCATACAATCTTAAACTATCCGCACCATAATCTGCTACAATATCATCTGGATTGACAACATTGTATTTTGATTTTGACATTTTTTCGACATCTCTACCTACTTTATAAACACCATCTTCTAAAATGAATTCTGCATCCGAATAATCTTCTCCAAATTCATTATCATTTTTTAACCCTTCAATATATAATTCATCCGAAGCATTTACATACTTAACTTTTACATGAATTGGCTGTATATCTTTACCTTCAGTTAATCCTTTTGAGTAATATTTATTAGTTCCTTCTTCTCTATAAATAAAAGCACTCGTTCCCAAAATCATGCCTTGGTTAATCAGCTTTTTAAAAGGTTCATCCGCACCTATAAAACCTCTATCTTTTAATAGCTTCACCCAGAATCTTGAGTATAATAAATGTCCAGTCGCATGCTCGCTTCCACCGATGTATAAATCTACATTTTCCCAGTAGTTTAATGCGGCTTCACTTGCAAAAACGCCATCACGATTGGCTTCTTCCATATAACGGAAAAAGTACCACGAACTTCCTGCCCAACCTGGCATGGTATTCAATTCTAAGGGGTGAATGGTAGTATTATTTATTTTATCATTGCTAACAACAGTATTGCTTTCTGTATCCCAAGCCCAAACATCGGCACGACCTAACGGCGGCTCACCTTCTTCGGTTGGTAAATACTTTTCTACTTCTGGCAAAACGATTGGCAAATGGGCTTTGTCAATCATTTGTGGTATATCGTTGACATAATATACTGGGAAAGGTTCACCCCAATAACGTTGCCTTGAAAATACAGCATCACGCAAACGGTAATTGGTTTTACCTTGACCTTGACCGATTTGCTCTAACTCATAAATAGCACGTTTTGACGCTTTTTTATAGTTCATGCCGTTTAGGAAATCACTATTAGCAATCTTTACATTCTCTTTAGAACTATAAGCTTCTTCAGAAATATCGACACCATCAAATATATTAGGAATCGAAATATCAAAATGCTTTGCAAAATCGTAATCACGTTGGTCGCCACAAGGTACTGCCATAACAGCACCTGTTCCGTAGCTTGCTAAAACGTAATCACCAATCCAAATTGGAATTGG
>ERZ1046568.1523-NODE-1523-length-16366-cov-14.261051_pt1 | contig 16366 bp, 10 predicted proteins | sample MGYA00383092_ERZ1046568 | MGnify/ENA primary metagenome ERZ1046568 (study PRJEB29581, sample SAMEA5548362) | metagenome | biome: marine; feature: coastal; material: water | depth 1 m | study: Short-term variability in the microbial, nano- and picoplankton... | reverse complement strand
CAACAACCTAACTTCTATGCAAATTACACGGCACAAGATTATCGCTATCCAATGAGCTTGTAATATGAATGGCATCCTTTATGACCCCACAAAGCCGATGCCCCTCATACAAATGGTTAACTCCCCTTTATGGCAGGGCGTTAAGCCTACTGTAGGGCAGCGTAACAACAACCCAGGCAACCTCAGATCCTTTGACGACTTCCAGGGTAAAACCGGGCAGGGCAAAGGTGGCTACGACATCTATGACACGTTGGACAACGGAGCCAGGGCGTTAGCCAGGGATCTTCACACAAAGTCCAAGCGTGGCGTAAGGACTGTCCGGGACCTTATGACCGGCTATGCGCCACCCTCAGATAACAACCCCACTGGTAGCTATATTGACTATGTAGCCAACGATCTTGGCGTGGACCCAGATCAAGAGATTGACATCGCAAACATGCGTCCAAAGCTCATGCGGTCAATCACCAAGTTCGAGAACAAGAACCGCGACATTCTGTCTGACGATATGATTGCTCAGGCCATAGCGGCAGCAGATGGAGAAAGTCCCGATATGCCTTATGACAAAGCCCCTCCCGGTGGTTACCCATCAATTGCAGGTCCCTTAGCTGATGGACGCCTGTCACTTAAAGATCCGCTTGATCAAGCAAACCGCTTTCTAGCCCCCGATGGTTTTTATGCTGATCAAATCCCTTTAGCTGACATGGAGCGTCTTGGAGCTAACCCATACCCTGTCGCAGAGTATGATGGCGCAGCAGCAACCTTTGATGACGTCATGACCCGGCAGGGTGACGCACGACAAGCGTTCCAGGACCAGTATACACCACCTAGTAGCCCTGCTTTGACCATGCCAAGTAATGAAACACAGTCCCAGGGCATCCTGGCTAACCCTGGCTACACTAATAACACACGCTCCCAGACACCGTTGTCTATTACACCACCCAACCAAAACATCGACTTTGCAGAACGCATGGTTCGCATGGGTGCCGCCGGTCTTGGTGCGATGGATAAAGGCCCAGCCGCACAGATGTCTGCCATGGGTGATATGGATGGTAAGATTGCTGATTACAATCGCGCACGTTCCCTGGAGCTTTATGAACAGTCCCTGGAACGACAGAAAGCCCAAGCAAAAACCTACGAAGATGACGCTGACACAATCCTTCAGTACGACCAAACCCTCGCAAAGTTCGACCGTGGTTTGGGGTATGTCCAAGGCCAAGGGTTAACCGGGCCATGGGATGGCTTTGTCCAGGGCTTCCTCGACCAGGTGAATGGTAACGAAGATGCAGCAAAGCGTCTACTTCTCCAAGAGCTAAAAGTCGATGATGTTCTAATCCGTATTGCCCAAACAAAAGGTGCAATCTCTAACAAAGAGATGGAGATCTTCATGAAGCCAGCCCCAAGTGTTGAGCTAAGTGATGAAGGCGTCTGGCGTAGATGGATAAAAGAAAAAGCCGCAGCAATGCGTTCTGTCCGTAACAAACTAGCCCAGCGTAGTGGCGCAGCGTTAAATACCGGCCCTATCTCAGGTGCAGGTAATCAAGGTGCTTCCAATAACTTAGACGCAGCCCGCGCTATTATCTCACAACGCTAATCCTCAAAGATTGGAGAACCAATGTCTCAGCAAGATCTGAATGCCTTCGCTGATTGGCTAGTTGCTAACCAGTCTAAAAAAGGCACACCGGAATACGATACGGTAGCAAAAGCCTTTTCTGAGTTAGATACGCAAAACCAGGACACTAGTCTTAGTACCGCCTACCAGTTTGGCGACAAGATGGTACAAGCGAACTCTGCTGATTACACCGCAGATCTAAACCAACGAATGGACGATGGTTTCCTAGGCGACATGACACGTATGGGCCAGAAATACATTGGCAACCCCATCCGTAATGCTCTTGGGTTTGATGATATCCAGCAAGACAAAGCTAATCGTGACTTCGAGGCAGCTAATCGCGCTAAAGCCACGAAACTACGTGGAGAGGCCGATGCTCTAAATTATCGCTCACTAACTGCTGATGACATTGATGGTGTCGGTTCAGCTATTAACTACGGCGCACAGGCTGTTGCCGAATCCTTACCACAAATGTTACCGGCCCTGGCTAACCCGACTGTCGGTGGTGCTTTAAACATGGGCATCATTATGCCTGGCGAGTTAAATGCAGAGTTAAAAGAGATTGAAGGCCTAGACGATAACACCCGGATGACCCTAGCCGCATCTGGTGGTGCCTTGATGGGTGCCTTAGAAACACTTGGTGTTGGTATACTCTTTAAAGGTGTTCCAACCGAAGTCCTGGGTAAGATGGGTGTCAAACGTATTGCCGCAGCCCTCGAGAAAAAGGGTATGGGCCGCGTTGCTAACCGCTTTGTCTCAGGTTTTGCAGGTGAGGGTGTTACAGAAGTAGGTCAGAATGAAATCAGCATGGCCTTCGAGGGCCTTGGTGGCAAAGATATCAGCGATGAGGAGGCCTACCTACGCCGCCGCGAGAGTTTTCTCAAAGGTGGCGCAGCTGGTGGTATGATCCGTGGTGGTGGTTCCGCTGTAGCAGAAACAGCTAGTGGTATTAAGAACGCTGCAACCTCTCCAGAGATTGCCGATGATCCCGAAGCAGCCTCAGAATTAGCCAACGACTTAAACCGGGTTGCTAACGTAGATGGTTACGACCTTCAAAACGTCAATACTGGCGCAACAACCGGTGCGAGAGCCGCTGTTGATACCCTCCACGCTGAATATTCAAGCCAGATTGAGTTCGAGTTTAGTGAACTAGAGTCTAAACTTGGTATCACAAAAGAAGACCCACGCTACGAAGCTTTTCAAAAAGTAAAAGCCAACACTGCAAAGCGTAAAGGCAAAAACAAAGTAAAGAGCCGTGTAGATCCTAGTGACTTCGCTATATTAAGAGACTTGACGCAGGGAACCGAAGAGGGTGCAAACCTTTTAAAGCTACTTCGCAAGTCTAATGAGCTTTCGTTCCTAGCAAACCAGGGCCTAAAGGGCGGTCTGTCACAATACTTTGACGTCCTCAACCCATTAGATACAGACGGACGTTATAACATCGGAAGAACCGTTGCTGCACCTATCTCCACCTTAGGTGCTTATGGCACCATGGGGGCATCTGTTCTCCCAGCGGTCGCAGGTCGCGCTGTAGACGCCATGACAGGACGTAGAAGCCGTGTTGCGCGTTACGTGCGTGAGAACCAAGCCAACCCAGGCATCCAGGTCCCAACAGAGCCTAGCCTCCGCGATCAGGACCAGGAAGCTACAGCAAACGCAGAGCGTGACGCACTCCGGGTAAACAACGAAGAACGCCAGACAGCTGAGTTCTTGGATTCCATTGACGCACCACCAGCTGCTAATCCAAATAACCCTAGCCCACAAGCTCAGCTTGAGGATGCTACCGGTTTCGACAAGCAGACAGCTATCGATGTTGCAGCCATGATTGGCAACAGCAACTTCTACCCGGAAGCAATCCGCAGGTTTGCTACTGACTACATTGCTAGTGTTCGCCAGGGCGGTAATGTCGGTAAAAAAGGCGAGGGTGGCCTATCATCTCTCATCCGACTGATGAACCGCCTGGCTGATTCAGACCCAGAAAACTACCCACGTGCTAACCCCCAAAACCAGTTAGCCATCCAGGCAGCCGGAGGCGGTGGTCCAACTATTATGACCCGGGCTGCCATGCAGCGTGAGCAAGGACGTGCGGATAACCAAGCTTTTAACGATGAGCTACAAGCAGCTGTAAATGCTGACACATCTATAGATCCACAAACCAAAGCTTTGGTCTTGTCCGGTCTAATCCAGGCACGTAAAAGCCTGGGATCTAATCCAGTCGAAGCTGTCGAAGCAATCTACCTCGATGTAGCTACCCGCGCCAAGAACCCACAGTACGCCGACCAGTACATAATGCCGTATGTGGAGAGGGTAACGGCCCAGCAACAGCAACAGGCCGCCACAGAGCAACCTGCGGCGACTGAGGCCCCATCGTCACCTGGCCCAATCTACAGAATGGCTGTACCGGACTTTGGTGAAGGTCAGGCTGTACGTCCTGTTCCACCTTTACAGTCAGAGAAAGTCCTGGGTCAATTTGATGCTGAGGGTCAGTATGTTGCTATGCCGCAAGGAGAGATCATCTCAGGCAATACATATGATGGCGCACGTATATACATCAATCCCAGAGGCTTCGGTGGTATGGAAGTTGATGCCACTCAGCAGATGGAAGGTAAAGCAGACGATAAGTCTTTAGGTAGGCCATTCAGAACTAACTTATATAAGAAGTTCAACACTTCTAAAAATGGCAAAAAGACCATGAATCTGTGGAACTGGAGTGAACGTCCACAGGGTCACGACAGAGGTGAAAATGACCAAGAGTTCTTAGTTGCTTTTGTACACAGTCCAAAAAGAGGTGATCCTAAAAAGCATTACTACACCTTAGATTTACAACTGGATGTCCCTACAACATTGGACAAAGATCAATCTAACATCAAGGCAGGTGATCAGCCGTTCCTACGTCCGTCTGGTCATGGTGTTATGACTTTAGGCAACCCTGTTGCTAAAATCAGAACTAGTAAAGGTAAAGAACATACTATCTACGATACTATTCGGATTGAGCCAAAACCAAATACACCTATATTACGTAACCAAGGTCCTGTGCTATCTTTAGCACCTGGAACCCCTTTATCAACAGACACAACTGCCCGGACAGGTACAGCTTATGGTTTGTTGCCATACCTACGGACTGTAAGTGGCAAAACTTATGATCATCCAAGAAAGATCCTTGCTGCATCCAACCCTAAGAACGCCCAGCAGCAAATAGACAATCTTGATGGACTGTTGATTGACCATCCCAACACGCTGGCTTCGCCAGAAGCATTTACTGATTATCTTTCGGATGCAATGGGCAAGGCAAATAAAGACGGATCTGTCCCATTAATCCCTTACCGGGCCTTACAAATGATACAAGATCCTTCGATTATTGAGGATCAACTTCTAAACCTGTCTGAAGGACAGAAGTCTCTGGCAGCTGAAGGTTTTGCCGCAGCTGACAGCTTTAAACAAGCGTATGCTGAAGGTGCCGCAACCCCGGCAATTACCGGAAAGCTACTTTTATGGGGTATCTTAAGTCGCGGAGTGTCACCATTCATCCAAGAAGGTTTGTTTCTTGATGTTGTGGTTGGCGAAGGTAAAACCAACATTGCACCGTGGATTGAAGCCGCTGCCGAAGGTAAGTTTGATGTAAACGCTTATCTTGAGTGGGTAAAAGAAACCGTTCCTGAGTATTCACCAGGACGCGGCACCACATCAAACCTCAATTCATTCGGTAAAGACCTTCTTCGTAAGATGTCCGTAAAAGATGAAAACGGACTTACATCGATGCAAAAGCTTCATGATCTAATAGCTAACCCAGAGTTGTCTGGAAAAGATATTAGGCGCGAGTTTCACAAGCTAAACGATAAAGTTGGCATCAATAATAAAGTGCTATCTTTCATTTTACTTGTGACTGGTCGTCAGGATGTCTTTGTCCTTGACCGGGTACAGATGCGTAACTTGTTTGATGATGGAACATTTGGTGATTTTAACCTTTATGATGCATCTAAAAATGAAGAAGGCAAAGCTATCACTGGTTCTAATATGGCCCCATTAGGTGATGACACCATGGGCCTTCTTTATTATGAGGCACTAGAACGTGATCTTGCTCCGGTTATTAAGCAGGTCTATGAAAAGCTTGGTCGCGGCGATGACTTTTCTATAGGGCGTTACCACTGGGAAAGTTGGGTTTCACAGTCCTTTCAAGAAGTTGACCATGGTACTATAGCTGGCTTGTTAAATGAGTCTTTGGGTTTGGAAAATCCTTTCTCTGGGATAACAACTAAAGAAGGCCGCTATAACCGTTTTGATAGTGGTGCAATCTATGGATATGACGACAATTTAAATCAATATGTCATCCTTCCAGATGGTCTTGGCAATTCTTTTAAGTTAACGCCTGAGGGGGCAAACAATGTCCTCAAAAGAGTTAGACTTAAGAGTGTAAAAAATGTTATTGTTCCAAAGAACTTCTCAGTCAGTGAAAGCAAGGATAAACCTTATTATGAGCAACCGGAAATCAACAGAGAAGCCCTCTCAAGCGTCATCCAAGAAGAGGGTGGACAACTTGTTACGACAGGGGTTCCAGAGACTAGCGAAGGTAACCCCGATGTCGCCGGAAGTGGGTCAAGGCCCGAAGGTGTCACATACAACCGTGGCCCCGACATCCCCCCGCCGGGGACCAATAATGGACGCAGGTCCGACCCTGGCACCGTTTATCAAACGTCCATAGCTGGTAGCAGACCCGCCACTCCAACTGAATCCAAAGCCCAACAAGAGCCAATAAAAGCTCTTTTTGAGATAGGTAAAAAAGGGTCGCCATATGAGTTTGGTATAAAAGACATGGCAGAGGCTCGAAAACTAGCCAAAGCTTTGTTCCATTCTCTAACCTTATACAAAGATAAGAAGTCTTTTGAAGAAGCACTTGGTGGTCCAGCTGGGTCAACCAGAGCATTTCGTATGCCTGATGGGGATGGCCCAGGTCAAGGTGGTCAGATTGCGGTACTCGATACCGGGGATGCCTTACAAAACCTATTCCTGGCCCTTCATGAGGTCGGTCACCCATTAGAAGCAGATTATAGCCCTGCCTACGCCCGGTCAGAGCCTATGGTGGAACGTAACTACTATACGTCCCCAAATGATGGTTTAGAGCGGCGAGGTGAAATCGATACATCTGACGGTTTGGGTGGTGGTTTCAAGACTTACAAAGGAACTATCCGGGACTTTGTTGCCACCCTACAAGATGGGGCAGCTGCCTTTAGGTCTGGTCGCATTAAAGATAAAGACACAAAACAAGCTGATGCCATTGTCGAGGAAATAACTAACTTCCAACGGTTTTATAAAGTTGGGGGAACAGTTCCAGTTCGAGAAGGGTATACCCAGGCGCAGCAAGCTGTTAGCGAGGGTGCTTTAACACTATCCGAAGCACAAGATAGCATTACGGACTATGAAAACGAATATCTCCACATGCCCTACGAAATGGCAGCTGATGTTATTGCGGCCTATCTATTCGACCCAAGAATGGCAAAGCGGGAGATGCCAAAAACAACAGCTGTTTTACAAGTGTTGTTTGAAGGTAACCCGACTGTGCAGTTGTTCTCATTACCGTTTGCATCAGTGTTGGCTGTAATCATGGCAAACATGCTTATTGCTGAGCGTGAAGAAGAAGAAAAGAAGATGCCACCTCCAGGGGCTTTATCCTTAGGACAAGCACCAGGGGCATTATCGATATAGGAGTATCCAATGGGATCACCAAAAGTACCCAGGGCCAAGTCAAAGCCCAAAGTAGGAAATGGTCCAGAACCCCACAAAGCACCTAAAAAGAACTACTTCTCGACCCTTATGGAAACCCCAGAGGGTCGGGAACTACGGCGTCAATGGTCTACCAAGAAGCGTAAGAACCCAGGACGTCCAAGGGGAGTACCAGACGGCTATCGAAAACATGAGATAGAACCGATCAGAGAGAAGATCCAAAAGGAAGCAGAGAAGGTAGTAAAGATTATGTCAGAAAAGTATGGCGTAGAAGATGAATATGCAAAGGAAGCACTAACGACAGCCGTAGAGGTTATGCGTGTCCCTGGTGAAACCAGAGAACGTCTAGCAGCAGCCCGGCTTGTCCTGGACTTCACCAAGCAAAAGCCAGTAGCAAAGTCAGAAGTGGCTGTAGCAAAAGCAGAGGACTTCCTCGCAAGCTTACTGACCGAAGACGATAATGGACCCGAAACTCAAAGCGGTTCGTAAACGCCTTTACACTGACTTTCCTTTTTATGCCAAAGCGGCACTCTCAATAAGAACCAAAGAAGGCGAGATTGCTCCCCTAAAGCTAAATCCCGCCCAAAAGATCCTGGACGATGCCGTCCAAAAACAACTCCAAGCAGAAGGTAAAATAAGGATCATTATCCTTAAAGCCCGGCAGCAAGGTCTTAGCACCTACACTGGCGGTTACCTCTATTACGCCGTGTCTCAAGAAAAGGCACGTAAAGCCATGGTTATTACTCACCATGCCGATAGCACCAGGGCGTTGTTTGACCTAACAAAACGCTTTCACGAACATTGCCCTGAGATCCTTAAACCTCATACGAAGTACAGCTCAAGAAGGGAATTGTCTTTTGATGCACTTGATAGCAGCTATGTCGTTGCCACAGCCGGTGGTGATTCAGTCGGTCGTGGGGAAACCCTCACACACGTACATGCCTCAGAACTCGCGTTCTGGCCTAAGTCAACCGCTCAAGACATTTGGAACGGTCTGCTGCAAGCAGTACCGAATGCTCCTAAAACTGCTGTATTTGTCGAGAGTACGGCAAACGGTGTAACCGGTATCTATCATTCCTTATGGGAAGGTGCAGTAAACGGCACCAATGGTTTTGTACCTGTCTTTATACCGTGGTTTACAGATCCCACGTACATTGAAGATGTCCCTGAGAACTTCGAGCGTACTCCTGATGAAGAAGACCTAGCCGAAGAATACAACCTTAGCGATGAACAGCTTATGTTTAGACGCCGTAAGATTGCACAGAATGGCATAGATCTATTTCGACAGGAGTACCCTGCCTACCCAGAAGAGGCTTTCCTAACGACCGGTCGCCCGGTGTTTAATCCAGAGCAACTTCAGAAATGCCTTACCGAAGCAAAAGATGTGAAAGAACGCATGGCCCTCGAGGGTGATGAGTTCATCAACAATGCTCGAGGTGAGCTTACAACCTATCTTAAACATGATCCAGGAGGCCAGTATGTTATCGGTGCTGATGTGGCAATGGGTGTGCGTAACGGAGACTACTCAGTCGCCCAGGTCCTCGATAGCAAGAAAAGGCAAGTCGCCACATGGCGAGGACACGTCCACCCGGACTACTTCGCTGAGGTCTTATTTGCCTTGGGTGAATACTACAACACCGCCCACATCATCGTAGAGAATAACAGCCATGGCATCCTAACATGTACCAGGCTGGGTAAAGATATGGCCTACCCATCGTTCTATCAGGAAATCCAGGTAGACAAGATTACAGACCGTGAAACTGTCAAGTTAGGTTTCACAACAACAAGCAAAACAAAGCCCCTGGTCATTGACCAACTTCGTGCCGCGATGCGTGAGGGCGAGTTAACTCTAAATGACAAAACGACTATCCGTGAAATGATGACTTATATCGTTACGGAGAGCGGAGCCATGGAAGCGGAGCCTTCATGCTTCGATGACTGTGTCATGTCCTTAGCCCTGGCAAACCACGTTCACGAAGGTGCCTGGGAACCTGTCGAGACCCCCGAAGAACTATATGTAGAAATGGTATAATCAATGGCAAAGATCGAAGATTATGAAAAGCTCGAAGAGAGCGATATCGTAACGATAGTTGACACTAACATCCGTCAATCTATTGGCTACTACGATAGCGATCTCAGCCGTGAGCGTAAGCGTGTAATGGACTATTACAACGGTACGCTTCCAAAACCAGCCCATGATGGTAATAGCAAATACGTAAGCCAGGACTGTTTCAACCAGGTTGAATCAATGAAGGCTGCGCTACTTGAAACCTTCAGTGCAGGTAACCGCATCTGTAAGTTTGCACCGCAAGGCCCTGAAGATACAACAATGGCGGCTGTATGCTCCGCGTACACTGATTATGTAGTCTTCCGGCAAAATGATTTCTTCGGTGTTCTTCGGTCAGTGATTCACGATGGCCTGGTTGCACGTGTTGGTACAGCCAAAGTGTTTTGGCAAGAGTCCAGCCAGGTAGACTTGGAATCCTTCGAGAACATCACACAAGATGAACTCGATATGCTCCTGGCCCAGGATGAGAACATCGAGCTAGAAGACAGTGAGACAGATGATTTCGGGATGCTCAGCGGAACAATCGCTGTAACCCGGGACACCAGTCAAGTTGTTATTGAAGCTATACCACCTGAGGAGCTATTAGTCGAAAGCCAGGCAGTTAGCCTGGACATCGATAGTATTAACTTTGTTGCCCACCGCACACGTAAGACGCTCACTGAGCTTCGTGAAATGGGCTATGATGAAGAAAAGCTCCAGGAGATAGGTGACGGTCATGAGGATGTAGAACTCGAGACTGACCCAGAGATCCTTGCACGTCACGATGATATTGGCGCAGACCGTGGTCACTCTAACCATGGCTACCAGGATCAAATCCGTAACATCATGGTCTATGAGGCCTATATTAAACTAGATGTCGAAGGCACCGGTATTGCTAAAATGCACCGGGTTGTCAAAGCAGGTAACGCACTCCTGGACATCGAGCCGGTCAATCGCTTGCCGTTTGTGACCTTTGCGCCGCTGCCGGTCCCACATAGCTTCTATGGATCTAACTTTGCTGAGAAGCTTATAGCCACCCAGAACGCCAGGACAGTCCTAACCAGGTCGATCCTCGATCACTCTATGATTACCAATAACCCGCGTTACATGGTTGTTAAAGGTGGCTTGAGTAACCCCCGCGAACTCATTTCGTCACGCTTAGGTGGCCTTGTAAACGTAACAAGACCTGATGCTGTCACACCAATGCAGCAAGCGTCACTCAATCCGTTTGTCTTCCAAACCATCGACATGCTTGATCGAAACGCAGAAGACAACACAGGCACTAGCCGTCTTTCTCAAGGCCTCTCAAAAGATGCAGTGAGCAAGCAAAACTCAGCCGCGATGGTCGAACAACTCGCTACCATGTCGCAGCAGCGGCAGAAGATAATCGCACGAAACCTGGCCTCTCAGTTCGTTAAGCCTCTTTTCCACATGGTTTATCAGATCTGTCTTGAAAATGAATCTCAAGAGAAGATCGTAGAATTGTCTGGGCAGTATGTAAGTGTCGATCCTTCACGTTGGGAAGACAAGCGTGATGTCATGGTCGAGCTTAGGCTTGGTTATGGTGAACAAGAGAAAGAAGCTCAGAAGCTTCTAGCCTTGCACCAAATGTTTAGCCAGGACCCGACTATCCAACCTTTATATTCGCCACAGAACCGATACCAAATGCTCAAGCAGATCCTCGAGCAACAGGGTATCTTGAATGTTGAGGACTACCTAACACCACCTGATCAACTACCACCACCAGAACCTGATCAAGCCCAGCAGATGCAAATGCAGATGGCCCAGAAGCAACTCGAGCTTCAAGAGCGTCAACAAGCCCTGGCAGAACAGAAGGCTCAGATGGATGCACAAATGGATCAGATGAAGATGCAGATGGAGCAAATGAAAGCTCAGGCATCACACGCCCTTCAAGCAGATAACATGGATCTTAAGGAAGCTCAGCTTGCTCATAAGAGACGTATCGATGAAGGCGAACTGGCAATCCTCAAGAGAACTGAGGACGTCAGGGGCATTGTTAGCCCAACAGGATAAAACGCTAATTAAGGAGAGCAAACTATCATGTTCGATGAAAAAGAAGAACAGCTTATCAATATGGGCAATTCGGCTGAAGGACTTCTCAACACTGAAGTCTTTACCCAAACAGTTAATACCATGGTGGATGGTTCGTTCCAGGCCTTCTGTAATTCAAAACCTGAAGAAACAGCAGTCCGGGAACGCACCTACAACCACTATCGAGCGTTGGTCGATATCGTCAGTACGCTACAGCAACGTGTAGCCATTAAAGACGAAATCGTAGCGAAAGCTGCCAGCGACAGTGACAACAACCAAGAGGATGCTTAGCACCATGTCAGACGTGCAAACAAACGCCCCCTTAGATATCGAAGACGCCATTCTGGCACAGTGGGAGGACGCTGATAAACAGCTATCCGAAGACACGACAGAGGCAACACCTCAGGATGATCAAGAAGAGACTACAGACATCCAAGAGGTTGATGAGGATACAGAAGAAGACCTAGAAGACGAAAGTCAGGAAACCGACCTTGATGAAGATGAGGAAACCGAAACCGATGATGATGAAACAGATGCTGAAGATGAAGAAGAGGATGACACAGATCGTCCAACGCTTGATGATGAAGCTGAAGTTGAAGTTCTGGTGGATGGAGACACTCGCAAAGTATCGGTTTCAGAGCTTAAGCGTCTATATGGACAGGAAGCTGCCCTCACACGTAAGTCTCAAGAAACAGCTAAGCAACGCAAAGATGCTGAAGCTGCAATGGAGAAAAGTCATGTCGTGTTCCAAAAGATGCTTGAGAAAGCTCAGGAACGCTACAAGCCTTATGCTGAAGTAGATATGTTGGTTGCCAGCAGAAGTATGGCAACTGAAGACTTCGCTCAACTTCGCAAAGAAGCTCAAGAAGCCCATGATAACTTGAGGTTCCTAAGCGAAGAAGCAGATGCCTTCTACGGTTCTGTCAAAGAGCAACAAGCTGCGGCCCAACAAGAAGCCGCTAAACAGTGTGTTAAGACGCTCCAGGAAAACATTCCTGAGTGGTCTAACCAACTCTACAACGACATTCGAGGTTACGCAATTAGCCAAGGATTGCCGGAAGAACAGGTGAACACCTATGTCGATCCGACAGTCATTACCTTAATCAATAAAGCTAGACTTTATGACCAGGGTAAGCAAGTTGCTACGACCAAGAAAAAGGCATCAACCACCAAGAAGGTTTTACGCAGTAAGCGTTCACCTGACCCTCAAGCATCTAAGAAAGCCCAAGCCGAAAAGGCCCGGCAACAGATGATCAAGAATGGTGGTCGAGACTTAGACGACATTACAGCAGCCATCTTACAGCGTTGGGAAGCGTAAAACCTACTTAAAACGCCAGTAATGAAGAGGAACAACTCAAATGGCTATTTATCAAACCTACCAACAAATCGGCATCGCTGAGGACATTTCGAATTTGATTTCGGATGTGACACCCTCAGACACGCCTTTTTACAGCATGATCAAATCTGAGAAAGTACACAATCGTGTGTATCAGTATCAGACAGACTCACTTGCCGCCGCCGGGGCCAATGCCCAGGTCGAGGGATTTACCGCTACAGCCGGTACAGCCATCCCAACAACCATGATCAGTGGTAACACTCAGATCCTGGCAAAGACCTTTGCTGTCAGTGCAACCGCTGACTCGATTAAGGCCTACGGAAGAGCAAAAGAGACGGCTTACCAGCTATCTAAAGCATTGAAAGAAATCAAGAAAGACGTAGAATTCGCCTTTGTTGGTGCCTCAAATGCCGGTACAGCCGGTAACGCCACAACAGCACGTGAGATGGATTCAGCTGACCAGCTGATCGATGCATCCGTCACAACTGCTGGCGGTACAGCTGCCCTCACAGAAGCTATGATCACTGCATGTCACCAGGATCTTTACAACGCGGGTGGTGACCCAAGCGTTCTCATGGTGAAACCCGCAGATAGTTTGATTATTGCTGGATTCACCGGGGCCGCCGGTCGCAGTCGGGAATTTAACGATGGAAACACAACACTAACGAGTGTCGTGAATCTGCTAGTAAGCCCATTCGGCGAACTAAAAGTGGTTCTCAACCGCCACCAGATGACCACAAATGCATTCCTGTTGGATCCATCGATGTGGCGTACAGCGACACTACGTCCGTTCACCCGGACATTGTTGGCTAAGACAGGCGACTCAGACACCCATATGGTGGTCGGGGAACTTGGCCTCATGCATAAGAATCCACTTGGATCAGGACAGATTGACGCCCTTACCTAAGTGTAACGAATAGGAGTGGAGGGGATCCCTAGTGGATTTCGCTCTCCTTACCACTACCCCTTCACACCTACACTAATACCCAACCCTCAGAGGCTCCGGCCCCTGGGGGTTTTTCTATGCCTAAAAGGAGAATACGAATGGCAGACAAGATCGACCTAACTGGTATCAACAACGACTTTAAAGAAGAAACCGGGAACCTAGTTCGCCGGGACAGCCAGATCATCAGTCAAGGTTTCCTAGACGACCTTAAAGACAAGAGAAATGCGAGTAGGAACCACCTAGAAGGTGACTACCAACATGTGGCCTCGATCCCGGTAATCTTTGTCGAAAAGTGGCAACGCGAAGGTTTCGATATCATGACCGACAAAAGCATCACTCTTAAACAGATAGTAGCCAAACTAAAGTCCGAAAACCTCGAAGGCTTCATGGCAACAGAAAAGAGCATCTAATGTACAAGAACAAAGGTGGACGTAAGAAATGAATTATGGCGATATCAAATCTCATTTTAATGAGTTGCTTAACCGAAGTGACATTACCCCAACACTTACGACACAGTTTATTGACCGGAGCATCGCCCGGATCCAGAGACAACTACGCACCCCTTTGAACGAGAATGTTAGCACCTTTACAATTAGTGGTCAGACACCCTTGCTAACTTTGCCAAATGACTTTCTCGAGATCATTTCGATCTATTACGAATCCTTTGAATTAAAGCGTGTGCCTATGGAGACCTTCCGTCCCTTAGCACAAAACCCAATGGCTGGCAGCCCGGAGGTGTTCGTAAGACAACAGCAAGACATCCTTCTGCACCCTCAGCCAACTAATGGTGATGTGGTGCTTTATTATTATGGTGAATTTGCACCTATGGTCCTCAACACTGATGAGAACGCTTTAGCCGCAGTCGCCCCAGATCTTATAATTTACGGTGGGCTTACCTATGCCGCCGATTATTACCTGGATGAGCGTGGGCCTCTCTTTGAAGAAAAGTTCCGGCTGTTCTTAAGTGAACTTCAAGCCCAGTCCGATGACCAGGAGTTGAATGGCGGGGTGCAAAGCATACAGCCAATGTCACGGTATGATGACTACCAATCCACTTACGTATCTTACTAAAAAGGTAGTTCGATTATGGCAGACAGCAGTTTCTTTAAGAACAATGGTACATCCAGCCAACTACAAGGCTCCGCAAGTGCCTCCGCAGCCGCAGCCCTTGCGTCAGAACAAGCTGCTTTAGCCAGCCAAACAGCAGCGGCAACCTCAGAAACCAATGCCGCAGCAAGTGCCGCAGCCGCCCTAGTCTCTAAGAACGCAGCCGCCAATAGCGCAGCTTCAGTCGGCGCAGATGCAGCGGCAGCGGCAGCTTCTGCCGTTACATCGCAGACAGCAGCGACATCATCTTCTGCAAATGCCGCGTTGACATCTGCCGATGCCACACAGACCGCAGTAGACCGCGTTCAAACTGGTCTAGACCGGATAGCCACAGCAGCCGATGCCGTCCAGACAGCAGCAGACCGTGTGCAAACTGGTCTCGATGTCACTTCGACAGGGGCTTCGGCAGCGGCAGCTTTATCTAGCCGCAACGCAGCAGCAACTAGCGAAACCAACGCTTCTGCGAGTGCTACAGCAGCCGCAGCAGACGCAGCTTCTACAGCAGCAGATGTTATCTCAACAGCCGCTGATGCAGCTTCTACAGCCGCCGATGCACTGGCTACGGCAGCAGATAGGGTACAGACCGGACTTGATGTTACAGCAGCGGGAACTAGCGCAACCAACGCAGCCACAAGCGCATCAGCAGCAGCCTCAGACGCTACAGCAGCCGCAGCTTCGGCAGCGTCAGCAGCAAACAGCTACGACCTATTCGATGACCGTTATCTTGGCTCAAAGACAGGTTATGCAACGGCTCAGACTGGCCCTGCGCTGGACAATGACGGAAATGCTCTTGTCGCTGGAACGCTCTTTTTCTCAGCCGATGCAAACGAAATGCGTGTGTACGATGGAGCAGGGTGGATTGCAGCTTCTTCAGCTGGGTCATCTAGCCTCATTAACTATAACTACACTGCAACAGCATCACAGACGACCTTCAGCGGGGCTGATGCCAACGGAAACACACTTAGCTACACAGTAGCCAATCTGATTGTCACAAAGAACGGCATCGTCCTTGAAGATGGGGCTGACTATACAGCCACTAACGGAACAAGCGTTGTTCTTGCCGTAGTCGCAGCAGCCGGTGATGAAATCAATGTCGTGGCGTTCAAGAGTTTCACAACTGCCGATATGGTCAGCGCGACCAATGGTGGTACTTTCCAAGGTAACGTGGACTTTGCGTTAGGCGTAGATGTCACAGGTAACATTACGGTCACAGGTACTGTCGATGGACGCGATGTAGCGACAGACGGCACAAAGCTAGACGGTATCGAGGCTGGTGCAACTGCTGACCAAACCGGCGCAGAAATCAAAACAGCTTATGAAGCAGAAGCTGACACTAACGCTTTCACAGACGCTGAGAAGACCAAACTAGCTGGTGCAGCAGTGCTTACTGGAGCGACCTTTACCGGCGCAGTTACAGCAACCAGCTTCACAGGTGACGGTGCGAACCTTACGAACTTACCTGTTAGCACCCCGACACTGACTAGCTTGGGTATTGCTAACCACGACCAGCTTACAGTCGCAGCTAATGGCGATGTGACCGTGGGTGGCACA
>ERZ1046568.1521-NODE-1521-length-16383-cov-5.051507_pt1 | contig 16383 bp, 15 predicted proteins | sample MGYA00383092_ERZ1046568 | MGnify/ENA primary metagenome ERZ1046568 (study PRJEB29581, sample SAMEA5548362) | metagenome | biome: marine; feature: coastal; material: water | depth 1 m | study: Short-term variability in the microbial, nano- and picoplankton... | reverse complement strand
GGACTGCACGTACTATCTCCTCCCAGTATGCACGTAAGGTCAACACTTCCCTTGACGGCACCTTGAAGGCTGACTACTCTGTCCTTATGAATCACTACTCTACTCTAGCTGATAACCTAGAGTACCAAGGTAAGACCTCTGGTGCCTCTGTCGGCGTCCTAGCTGGTGGCACCACTAAGTCGGGTATCAGGTCTGTACGGGCCAACACAAACCGTACAGAAGGTTCATTCCGCCGTGACCGCTTTAAGAACCCCCCAAGCTACCAAACCCCTGAGTACGAGTGAGGAGCTAAAGCATGACCTTCCGCTCCTACGATCTACTTAAACTAGTACAAGACTGCGGTGAAGAACTGACGCTTCGTAAGAAGACTGCCGCTGGTACATACGATCCAACTACAGGTTCAGTTACGGGTTCAAACACTACAGATTACACAGTTGATGGTTACTTCTTTAACTTTTCTGTGGGGCTTCCTGTTGCTGATGAGGTTAGGCGTGGCTCCCGTCGTTGTGTTATCCCTGCCCTTGGGCTTGGCGTAGAGCCTGATGACGAAGATTTAATCATTGGCAGAGGCGATCCTGTTGCTATCGTAAGTGTAAGCACTATATTTTCTTCCGATTCCGCTGTCTGTTATATCTGCGAGGTTCGTGAGTAATGGCTTACGGTGGCAATATTCAAGTAACAATGCAATCCGTCAAGGACAAGATAGGAGCTGTAGCGGCCCAAGCTGTAGAAGAGAAGTTTGAAGAGTTAGCTAACTACACCGTTTATGTAGCCGTCCCAGACGAATCTGTTGATACAGGTGCTTACGTTACCTCCTTTTCTATCGGACCCGCTGGTGTCGGTGGCGGGCGTTCTCGAAGCTCTGTTAACAAGCCTCGGAGACAGGACCCCAGAGCTAAGAAAGATGAAGGCTTCTCTCAGCTTATGTCTGACATACAAACCATAGACTTTAAAGCTCTGGTAGAGTCGAACAATACAAAATTTACTCTTCGTAACAGGTCTCCACACTCAAGAGACGTTGAGAACGGTGAGAATTGGCGTAAGGATGGTTATCACGTCTTTGAAAAAATTAGGAGTGAGTTCAGATGAGCAGCATCTACAGTGACATCAGGGCCGCTCTTGAGAGCCACTTAGCTAATACCTCTGGGCTACCCTCTGGGATTGCTTATGAGAACGTCTCTTTTGAGCCAGAGACAGGCACTAGCTTCCTCAAGGTAGCTTTTGTCCCCACGTCCCGTAGACCTGCTGTACGAGGCTTAAATCCGCAACAACGGTATCAGGGTGTCTTCCGTGTATTCTGTTACACACCCGAAGGTCATGGCCCTGCTACCGCTGATGATATAGCTAATAAGGTAATAACTGCCTTTGAAGCTGCAACTGATATCTCTTTTACTAATGGTGGTGAGACAACTATTGTTTCAATCGACTATGCTGAGAGAGACAACGGCTTTGTAGATAGCCCTTGGTATTACACGGTAGTGAATATCGGCTGGTACATCTACGGAACCTAAAGGATACACACTATGTATAAAGCACTAAAGAACTTTGCCCACGTTGGTAAAACTTATCAGGTTGGCGACAAAGTTCCCGCCGCTGTTGCTAAAGCAATGGACGCTACCTACACAGAAGCGCCTAAATCTGCAACGACCTTAACACCTAAATACACCCCCACAAAAATCGGAACAGACGTTCCGAATGAAGGAGAATAACTATGGCTTTCGCACAAGGTAGCCGTTCTAGCTTGTCTCTCATCGCAGAGACAACTTTCGGAACAACACCATCCACACCCACTTTCGCATATCTTCCTATTAACTCGCACTCTCTGGACTTGACCAAAGACCGTGTAGAGGGTAACGAAATCCAAGCAGACCGTATGCCTCGTGTTGACCGTCATGGTAACAAGCAGGCTGGAGGTTCTCTCGAAGCTGACCTTCGTAAAGGTGACTTTGATGCTCTTTGCGAAAGTGCCTTCTTGTCGTCTTTCTCAAGTGACGTTCTCAAGATTGGTACTACACCCAAGTTCTTCTCAATGGAAGATGCTGCTAACGACATCTCTCAGTTCCGCCTGTTCACAGGTATGTCAGTTTCTACTATGTCGGTTTCTATTGCCCCTAACCAGATGGTTACAGGTACATTCGACATGGTTGGTAAGAGCATGACCCAAGCTGGTACAACTGGCTCAACTGGCGGTACGCCCACAGCTTCTTCAAGCAATGCGCCATTTGATAGCTACTCAGGTACTATCTCTGACGGTGGCTCAGGCATCTCAATCGTTACTTCTATTGATTTCTCTGTCACTAACTCTTTCGCTCCTACATTCGTAGTTGGTGGTGACTCCGCTCAGTCTCTTGAGTTTGGTCGTGCGGTAGTCGAAGGCACAATGACAGTTTATTACGAAGATGAAACACTCATCAACAAGTTTTTGAATGAGACAGAATCTTCCATCGAAGTTCAAGTTGACGACCCAACTGGCGCAAACCCATACACATTCTTGTTCCCACGAGTTAAATATAATGGTGCTGCGGTTCCCCTGCAAAACCCACAGTCTCGTTTGATTACACTTCCATTCGTATCACTTTATGATGCGACAGAAGGCACAAACCTGAAACTTACACGAACAGCGTAATCCCTAGCTAGGGCAGAGCGGGGGTTTCTGTCGGGTGAGGCTCCCGCTCACTTAACCAATCACCTGACACAATATCTCGACAACACAACACATCAAAAGGAATCCCGACATGGACTTGATGAACATTGGTAAAACCAAAGAAACTACAGACGTAACCCTGTACAACCCTGTTAACTCAGAAATCCTTACTAATGAGGATGGTTCAGAGATGACTGTTACTGTACATGGGCCGTACTCTAAGAAATACAAAGCTATCGCCCACGCACAACAGAACCGTCGCTTGCAGAAAGCACAGCGCACTGGTGGCAAACTTAATCTTTCCGCTGAGGAGATTGAGTCATCTGCCCTAGACCTTCTGATTAAATGTGTGGACGGATGGTCAATTACACTTGGTGGTGAACAACCAGATTGCACAGAAGCTAAGGTACGTGAGGTCTTTACTGATCTTCCTTGGGTTCGTGAACAGGTTGATGCAGCACTAGGCGATGCTCAGGCTTTTTTGGACAAGTAAGGGCTGAACTAGAGGAGTTCGCTGAACACTCCTTTAAGATGGGTCGTCGGGTTAGCGGTAGTAAAGGTAAAGCTACTGAATCCGACCACCTAGCTCAAGTAGCCAAGCAGTTGGGGAAGGAGGTATCAGACATTGAACAAGCTAACTCTGATGCACTCTTCCCTGACATAGCCTCACATTTGTGGGCCACTTTCCTAGAACTACATGATGGTAGAACTTATGGGATGAGTGGCCCCAATCCTATCTCTTACGACATCATCAAGGCATGGTGTGAGTTGACAAGTGTTACTCTGTCACCGTGGGAGATAGAAACTATTAAATCTCTGGATAACCTCTGGATTAAAATAACTGGCGAGGAAGCGAATGGCTGATCTTATTCAAATTGGGATTAATGTTGACACTAATGCAGCACAGGCTTCCAAAAGCATTGACCGCTTACAAGGTTCTGTCGTAAACAACCTAAAGACTGTTGACCGACTTGAGAGAAACTACAAGCTGCTTGATCGTGCATTAAACAACAATAAGATTAGCGCACAGCAATATGCTAAAGGCATACAACAAGTAGACGCTGCTATTGAGCAAGTTCTCACAGGTACGCAACAGGCAACCAGAGCAACAAACCAGTATGCTAATGCAACTAGGGCTGCAACTGGGGCTATGAATCAATATGGTAAGGCTTCGGCTATTGGTGGAAAAAAACTAAACCGAACTAACATGATGGTCCAACAGGCTGGCTACCAGTTTCAAGACTTTGCAGTACAAATCCAAGGTGGCACTAACGCTTTTGTAGCTCTTGGTCAACAAGGTTCTCAGCTCTTAGGTATCTTTGGCGCTAAGGGTGCTGTCCTTGGTGCTATTCTTGCTGTTGGCACGGCTATTGCTAGAATGGGTACGCATGGAAAAGATATATCCTTCGACTTCAAAGGGTTTGGTCAAGCTATAGCAAAATCTTTTGAGCCAATTCAACCAGCTATTGATGGTATCGTAAAAGTACTAAAGTTTTTCGGGCAGGTTGCTGTTGAGGCTATAAACCTACTAATAAACTCACTTGCCTTAGCGGCAGTGGCTTTTGCTGGTATTCGTGGGGTTGCAGTAGAGTTTATTATGAAGGCCATAGATGGCTTTAAGCTCCTAGGGGTTAGTGTGTGGGGTGTATTCAACGCAATAGGGAAGTTTGCCGCTGAGGGTATGCAAGTCTCTCTATCTGCGATACTAGGTTTTGCTAACAATGCGGTTGCAGCTTACGTAGGGTTGAAAGACTCAATCGTTGCGGTATTCGGGTTAATCCCAAGTGCAGTTGGTGACTTGACAATCAAAGCTGTCGATGGGGTGTTACAAAGTATTGAGACCCTTCTAAATACAGTTATCAGAAATGTTAACAGTTTTTTAGATAAGATTGACGCTGCTATTCCAGATTGGATGAAGGGTGATGGTGATGCCCTAGGTCGTCTTGTAGAGCTTGACATCGAGCCTCTTACCAATAAGTTCGCTGGTGCAGCTTCTGGGGCTGGGGAAGAAATATCCAAGGCATTTACAGACGCTTTTGGGAGAGAGTTTGTAAAGTCTGATGTTACTTTCTTAGAAGACTTTATATCCTCTACAGGAAGAAATATGGAGGGCGCTCGAAGAGAAGCTGATGCACTTGCCAAATCTTTAGGTGCGCCTGTAGAATCAGTAGAACAGTTGTTTGAAGCGTTCAAGAATTACGAGGCCCTTGACATCCGTGACTTCTTCAAGATGGTCGCCAAAGAGACAAAAGGTGCTGGCGGGGCTGCTGAGGACTTACGTAAAGAGCTAGACGACCCTATGGTCAAGGCTATTAACAGTGTGTCTAATGCCTTCGGTGATTTCATTGCTAATGGCCTAAGAGACTTCAAAGGGTTTGCTAACTCTGTCTTGGATAGCTTCAAGAACATGATTGCACAGATGATTGCTACTGCTTCTCGCAACAAGATTATGTTGTCGGTAGGTTTAGGTGGTTCAGCTATTGCTAGTCAAGCTGCTGCTGGTCAGTTAGCTGGTGTCGGTGGTGCTTCCGCTAGTGGACCTATCGGCTCTTTCGTCGGCTCTTTCGCTGGCGGTGGCGCTGCTGGTACAGGTCTCCTTGGTGGTTTTGGCGCTGCTATGCCCGCCGCACTGGGTGGTGCGGGTAATGGTCTCTTTTCTGTCGGTGCTAACGCTGCCGCTGCTGGTGGTGGTATTGCTGCAAGCATTGGTGCTGTCGCTGCCCCACTACTGGCAGTAGCTGCTGTGTTCTCGTTCTTCAAGAAGAAGGTCAAAGAGCTTGATAGTGGTCTTCGTGTTACAGTTGGTAACATGGATGCTCTTGTCACTAGCTTTAAAACAACCGAAACTAAAAGGTTCTGGGGCTTATCTAAGAAAGTAAGCACCTCAGAGTCTGACACATCTGCTGCGATCAGTGACCCTATCGTGAACGCTGTTGTTTCTATCCAAGAGAGTGTGACAGAGGCTGCTGCTGCTTTTGGGGTTGCGGGTGAACGGTTTGATAACTTTGTTTATGACTTTGAGGTATCCCTTAAAGGTCTTACCGAAGACCAGAAGATGCAGAAGCTCAACGAAGAGTTTGCCAAGTTAGGCGACTCTTTCACAGAGATGACAGGTTTGTTCGAGAACATGAACGACCTGATGGCTGTGTACCAACAACGCCTTGATCTTGAGAAGCAACTCTTGGTTGCTCAGGGTGATGTCGTTGAACTCCGTAAGCAAGAGCTTCAGACTATACACGTTCTTAACAGAGATTTGGCCTCACGACTACACTTACTGCAAGCTGGGGGCGATATGCAGTCGGCACTTACGGCATTTGCTTCTGGTATTTCACAACAACAAGGTTTGATTAGAAGCGCAGTTGAAGCTCTTGTAGAGCCACTTCAAAAAGCTATTGATAATACACGCAGCCAAGCTCAAAAGTCCTACAGCATCTTCCGTGCTGCAGCAGATAGTACAAGAGATGAAGCTGAGAACATTGCAGGTATTATCTCAAGCGCACTAGACTCACGGACTATCAGGTCTGAGGCTGTTGAGCGTATGCGTTACACTCAAGCTCAACAGCAGCTTGCAAGTTTCGCTGACGGTGGTTCCTTTGATGAGACTTCCTTAAGACGTGCTACAGAGGGTGTGTCTATCGACAGCACTAAGTTCTTCGGAAGTTTTGAGGACTATGCCCGTGACTTCTACAAGACACAGATTAGCCTTACCAAACTGTCTGAAAAAGCTGAGGGTGAGCTAACTGACGTAGAGAAGCAGATTAGTATTGCTGAGAAAGCCTATCAAGTCGCTATGGGTACGTACGAAGAGGCTAAAGGTTTCAATGCCGCTCTTAACAACCTGCTCAATGACTTGGCTTCCTACACAGAAGTTGTCGCCCGAAACGAGCCTTTCATCGAACAGATTAAGGCGGAGGGTGATCGTCAGGTTGAACTGCTTGACACTCTGCTAACTGAGACTACAAAACAGGTTAATGCCCTTTTGGGTATTGATACTACCATTGCCGATCTTGTTGGCTCTAACGTAAGTGTTGGGGAGGCCCTATCTATACTTGGTCTTGAGGGTAAGGACCTAGCTGGCGCTGTCTTTGCCCTTAAACCTACAGTTGATGACATCGGTTCTCACGTTGAAGACTTAGACCTAACACTCGGTGGAGCTATCGACAGGCTGGGCCTTACCCTTCAAGATGTTGTTACTCTAGATTTAACCGCTGGTTTTGAAAACCTAGACTTGTTTGCACCACTTGCGGGTATAGATTTTGGTAAAAACCTGCAGCCTATTCTTGACACAGTGAGTACCATTAAGGGACTAGACTTAAGTGGGCCTATCGCTGGAGTGTTATCTGAACTCTCAGACCTAGACTTAAGTGGGCCTATCGCTGGAGAGATAACTAAACTCTCAGAACTAGACTTAAGTGGGCCTATCGCTGGAGAGATAACTAAACTCTCAGAACTAGACTTAAGTGGGCCTATCGCTGGAGTGTTATCTGAACTCTCAGACCTAGACCTAGCCAGCTCTCTAAAAGTACCGATGGAGGGCTTGTCTACAAATGTGTCAAAGCTCTCAGATAATACTGAAAAATCAGCTACAAGTGTGTCAAATCTCTCAGATAATACTGAAAAATCAGCTACGAACTTGCTGACCCTAGTTGACGCTTCGGGTAAATTAGGTACCGCTGTCTCTGGCTTCAGTCTGAAAACTGACGGCCTTGGTATTAAAATCGGTAACTTTGGTACAACCCTCTCTACTGCTATGGGGGGGCTTGGGTCTATTGTGTCTGGCTTGTCGGGTGCTATCTCAGGACTTACCGCTTCTAATAACGCCTTCAACGCTGCTCAAGCTGCTGCTGATGCCGCTGCTAAAGCTGCTGCGGATGCAAAGGCGGCGGCGGTTGCCCCGAGTGAGGAAGTAAAACCAGAAGAAGTCACTATCGTAAGTACCTTCAAAGGAGGCCCCGATATTTTCTCCGGCGGTGCTTCTGGCGTCGTACTTAGTAATGGTCAAACCTTCCAAACTAAAAAAGGTTTCGGGTCCAGTTCCGAAATTGCTAATGCGATTAAAATGGCTAAGGAAGCTGTTGAAGCCTCTGGTAATATAGCTGCTTTTGCCTCTGGTGGTATGCACTCTGGTGGTCTACGTATTGTTGGTGAGAAAGGACCAGAGCTTGAAGCTACAGGCCCAAGTCGTATCTACTCTGCACAACAAACTAAGAATATGTTGTCGGGCGGCTCTGGTGAGGTAGTGTCTGAACTCCGCAGTCTTCGTCGTGAAGTTTCTGAGATGAAAGCTGAACAACGAAAGATTGGTATTGAGAGTGTTAAGTACAACAAAAAGTCCTACGATCTTAACCGTGAGTGGGATATCATCGGTCTTCCAGATCAAAGGACTTAATCATGAGAGTATTAATCCCTTTCACAACTAAAGATAATAATCTACTTAGTTCTAATATTACTGAAGATGACTACGGTACTTGGTCTAGTAGCACTTCGTATTCAGTTGATGATAAGGTTATTTCGACAACTACTCACCGCATTTATGAGGCCCTACAGGCAAGCACTAACGTAGACCCAACAACAGATACGGCTGACCCACCCTATTGGTTGGACCTCGGTGCAACTAATCGTTGGAGAGCGTTTGATAAACTTATCAGCGACCCAGTAACTGTAGCAAGTGGGACAAACACTGTTGAGTACACCCTTGGTGGATACGGAGTACCAGCTAACGCTGTAGTCCTATTTGGCATCAAAGGGCGTGAAGTAGAACTTACTGTTACCGATGCAAGTTTAGATGAAACTACGTACACAGTGACAGTAGCTAGTGGTACACGATCAGACAGTACGACAGGAGACGTATTCTTTTTTGGACTGAATGAAAGACCTACGATCACTTTCCGCAGAGGCAACACATACATTTTTGATCAGAGTGACTCCTCTAACGTAGGGCATCAAATACTTATACAAGACACTAGTGGTTTTGCATATACTGATGGGGTAACCACTACAGGAACCTTGGGTACTGACTCCCTTACCACTTTTGTAGTGCCGGACGATGCCCCAGATGGCCTTGAGTACTACTGCGAAAATCACGGTATTGTAATGGGAAACAGTCTTGTTGTAGAGGGGGACGGTCAGGTCTACAACAACTCTATCAGCTTGATCGACAACGGCCTAATTAACGACTGGTTTACCTACTTCTTTGAACCATCTCGTGTTAAGAGCGAAGCTATCTTTGAGAGCATCCCTCCCTATGCTAATGGTTCCTTTGAGGTTGTAGTTACCGACAACACTATAGCAGAACCAGAGCTTGGTCAAATCGTTGTCGGACAAGAGTACCAACTGGGTGTAACATCTTACGGCACTTCCGTGTCGATAGAAGATTTCTCTCGTAAAGAAAGGGACGTTTTTGGTAATGCAATCCTTGTTGAACGTCCCTTTGCCAAGCTGATTGACTTTGACTTTTCTATTAACACTGGGGAAGCTAGACGTACTGCTCTTCTGTTAGAACAAGTACGAGCAACCCCCGCAGTTTATCTTGCGGGTCCAGACACAGAGAGGTATGGGACAACGGTCTATGGGTTCTTTAGAAATTTCTCTATTAACCTTGGCGGTCCCGCCCTCTCTAACGTAACTCTTGAAGTAGAAGGCTTAACATAATGACAGCACCAACAATCACCGCACTACCCATAGCCCCCTCAAGATCAGACCCAGAGACTTTCTCTGATCGTGGGGATGCTCTTCTAGGGGCATTAGGTCCCTTCGTTACTGAAGCCAATACCCTTGGTAGCTATTTTGAGACAAACGCAGGTTCAACAACTCAGGACGCTTCTTTGGCCGCTGCTAGTGCAACTGCCGCTGCTAATAGTGCAACTGCCGCCTTAAACTCTGCGGCCAATGCGGGCGGTGTGGCTTGGGTGTCGGGTACGTCCTACAGTGTCGGCACAGTAGTATATTCCGCTGTAAACTACCAGAACTACCGTGCTATTACTACGCACTCGGGGGAGACCACCGATCCTTCAGAAGATGGCACTAACTGGACGGGTCTTGGTGTCGCAACGGCGGGGCTATCTTCTCAAACGGCTACCTTAACTACTACGACTGAAACATCTATCGCTACCTTCAGTAAGACTGATTACTCCTCACTAGAGCTTACTGTAGTCGCTGATGATGGCACTGACCGTACACTAACCAAACTTCTTGTGGTACACAATGGTACTATTGCCTCTTCTACTCAGTACGGTGAAGTTAACACCAACACCCAGTTAGCCACCTACGATGTAGACATTTCAGCCGACAATATCCGATTATTAGCTACATCATCGAGTGCTAATTCGACAGAGTACACAGTTAAAGAGAACCTACTAGAGTTCTTATCTGCTTAAACCCTTGACCAAGTGGAAAGTGAAGCATGGCAAACAATAAAGACTTTATAGTAAAGAACGGCATCCAAGCAGTTTTCAAGGAGACCTTGGGAACCTTTACCGATGGTGTCTCAGGCCCTGACTTAAAAAACCTTACTACCTTAAACGCCGATGAGCCTCTTGGCATAAATGGTCTTTCTGGCGTAGCCATTAATGGTGACGGCACTAAGTTGTACACTGTGAATGATGGGGCGGGGGGTAATGGGGCTATTTCTCGGTTTGACCTAAGCTCAGCTTTTGATCTTAGTACCGCTACAGCTTCTGGGTATTCTTACACTATGTCTGGTGTAGGAGATGCCCGAGACCTTGTTTTAGCTAAAGACGAAAAAACCTTTCTTGTACCAGACTACACTGACAGGCGTATCTACAGATACCGATTTACGTATGGCATCGGTACATTAACTTCACCAGAGGCGTACAATTGGTATATGGGAAGCACTCGCTATCCTTCTAGTTGCGACCTGTCTGAAGACAACCGTCATTTACTTGTGCTGTACACTGATAATAATACTGGAGGTCTTGTTCTCTCTAGTTACACTCACGGCGATGCCGATGAACCTCTTAAAGACCTTACCTCTACAGGGGATTACGAACCAAATCTGGGCAATGTTACCTTGTGTCGTTTTTCCCCACAAGGGGACTTTGTGTACCTCCTAGTTAGTAATAATCTTCATGTGTATAAGACTGCAGCGCCTTTTTCTGTAGCATCACTTCAACCCTACGAAGTGTTACAAGGCGTGTTTTACGCCAACGGGTTTACCTTCTGTGACGAAAACAAAAAGCTGCTGGTCTGCGTTGGGAGCAGTGCCGCTTCCTTTAGTTGCACTACGGGTGTAAAACAGCTTGATCTTTCTTCAGCAGGTGTTTTTGAATTAACCTTGGATGATAACTTACACATAGAGCTAATCAACGCTGAACCCTCTGAAAACGTAAGTTCAGCCACCCTTATTCTTAAGGGAGGGGTGGACACTTACGCAGACCTAGGGAACGCAGTGTACGAAGGTTCATCTGGGACTTTCAATGGGTATGAAGGGGCCGCTCGTGCGGCACAATTTGACCCAACTGGAAAGTTCGTGTACGGTACTGGTGCTGGTTCGGATAAAATTGTCTTTATGAGAACGAATCAACCTTTTAGTGTTGCCAATGATTTACAACTCGTGAGCAACTCGGTGTCGATATCGTCGAGAGAAAATAACGTCACCTCCCTTCAAGTTAGTGATGATGGAACTAAGCTGTATTTTGGCGGGGTAAGCAGTGACAAAATTTGGGAGTTTGAGGTAACCAGCCCCTTTAGGTTCAAGAATACTAGTGCTGTTACAGACCTTAATAGGTCCTACAACCCCAGTCAGTTAACAAACATATATGACTTTAAGGTAGCTGATGGTGGAGAAAGGTTGTATATCCAAGGTACAAGTGACATCTATCAGTACAGTTTAAGCACTCCTTGGGATATAACAACAGCTTCTTACGTCTCAAAAACCTATGACGTAAGTGTAGCTAACCCTAGCTATAGTAGCTGGCAGGGTTTTGATATATCTCACGATGGCAAAAAACTTTTAGCCCTTTGCAACAATGACCGTACTTGTTACTTGTTCACCCTCAGTACCCCTTGGGATATCACGACTGCCTCTTATGACTACGTTTCACTAGACCTTAGTTCTGAAGCCTCTAGCCCTCAGTGTGTTAAGTTTGCGAACTATGACACTCGTCTTTTGGTGACAGATAGTAACGCTAGTTTATATGTCTACGACATAGGAACTTTACCTGCAATGACTTTAGCTGACAACATCTTATTTGAAAACGGTATTCGGCCTGAGCCGCCCTTGAGCGGAGAGACTATGGTAATCACTTTTACTACGACAGATGGTGGCACTTCTTATAAGGCTAGTGTTGTTATGGAGGGACTTAAGTGATGACTAACAACAAAGACTTTATCGTTAGTAACCTTGTAGAGGTGGGTGGTTCTATTAAGGAGACCCTAGGTACGGTCACAGGAGCTGACCTAGACCTGTCTACAGGCAACTACTTCAAGCTCACTGACGGGGGAGATTCTGTAATTACTTTCAGTAACCCTGCACAGAACCAAAGTTTTCAGTTGGAACTAACTTACGGAAGGAATACATTTCAACTTCCGACTGCGCCGGAAGTCTTAGGGGAAAGTAGCCCATTCCATCAACACGATAACGGTCAGTTGGGTCTGTTTATTCGAGCCGACGGATATCGTGCGTACACTCATGGTGCCCAATATGATCGCATATACCAACGAACTATACTAGATTGGGACCTTAGTACATTCGGTTATAGCTATACTCACCACAGCTCTGACGTTAACCACGCCTCGGGTGGCCTCTTCTTTAAACCTGACGGTACCAAAGTTTACTTAGCTGACCAAACCCGCATAAAAGAGTACTCTATTTCTACACCTTGGGATGTATCTTCTACTCTAAGTCTTACTTATGAAATGATTTCGTCCCTAGGCACCAGTTTTAGGGCGCAAAGCCCCAAATTTAAGCCCGACGGAACCAAGTTGTTTATTACTACGGAATCTCTGAGCGCCAACCCCAAGTTTGAGCAGTATGATCTGAGTACCCCTTGGGACCTATCTACTGCAACTTCAGAGTACAGCATTTCCTTGGCGGCTTTTACCGACCGTGTAATTTCGTTTGATTTTAGCTCTGATGGCATGACCGTAGTTATGCTGACAGATGAGTGGGTAGCTAGACAATACACACTGTCTACTGCTTGGGATATATCAAACTTTAATGCAAGTAACTACGACCTAGAGGTTACTCTGGATGACACTGGCCTTTACGCCGCTAGAAGTCTCCAGTTCAATTCCGAAGGCACTGAGTTAGTTGCATTAAGTCATTATTCGAACAGCACTACCATCATGTGGTTCGAGGCTTCTAGTCAATCCACTATAAGTTGGCCTGATTCAATCCGATGGGCTGGGGGCAATCCGCCAGTCGGCTCTACCTATCAAACGGTAAAAAACTTTACGTTTGTAACTACTGATGGTGGCACTAGCTACACAGGTTACGTTGATGGCGAAAATTATAGCTAAGTGGAAGGTGAAACATGGCTAATAATAAACCTTTTGTGATTAAAAACGGTCTTTCGGCTAGTAGGTACTTAACTCCTACAGAGGCATCTTATTCTGGTTCTAGTTTCAGTGTGGACCTCTCTACCACTAGCTATAGAAAGGTAACACTGAACTCAAACACAACAGTAACTTTTACTAACCCCCCTGCCGTTGGCACAGCAGTATCTTTTACTGTGGATATAGACAACTCAAGTAATTACAGCGTAACTTGGCCCAGTAGTGTTAAGTGGCATAAAGGTTTTACTCCAACGATCTCTGCTAATTCACGGAGTACTTTTATCTTTCTTACTACAAATGGCGGTGCGGCATACTTTGGGAGAAAAACAGAGGGTGATATCTCATGAGCTTAGTAACTAAAACTCTTAACCCTGCGGGAAGCTCCGTCAAAGGCGCTAAGTACTTAGAGGACTATTTTAGTACTGTGGTCTACGAGGGTACAGGTTCAGCAAAGACAGTAAAAACTGGTGTTGATCTCTCAGGAGACAACAGGGGTGCTATAATTATTACTGAAATCGGGTCCAGTGCAGTCTACGCCACTGTCTTTTCTACGGAGTATGGCATAAATGCCCTGCATCGAATGAACTCCGATGGCCCAAACGAAGAAAAGAATAGCGTTACCTCTTTCGACTCCGACGGGTTTAGCATTGGGAGTAGTACACAGGTTAACAGGGCAGGAAGGTTTTACATAGCCACAACATTCAAGTGTGTGGAAAACTTCTTTGATATTGTTTCCTACGACGGGGATAGTGGAGAACCTAGATCAATAAAGCACAACCTAAAAACCGCCCCTGCTATGATCTGGACATTTCCACAATACACAGGCTCTACTAAATATGTGTACACACGGATGACTGGGGCGGGGGACGTTATGCAACTTAATTCATCTGGAACTGAATTTGACAACCCTGACACATATATCAACGTTGGTGAAAACTACTACACGCTAGGAGATGATAGTGATATCAATAATCCTAATTATAGCTACAAAGCCTTTTTGTTTGCTGACCACAGTTATGGTGGAGGAGACTTTGGGGAGAACTCAGATGAAAATGTAACAGGCACTGTAAATGGGTTATACGGGTCATCAAACTCCACAGTACAACAGTTTCAGTTTGAGCCAGAGTATATCTTGTGCAAAACTAGAGCGGGTTACACAGGTAACTGGGCAATTATAACTCACAATGGTTACGGTGGGTCCAGTCACTCAGGCTCTAGTAGCCCATCATACATAGAGTACGACAGCTCTGGGACCGCTTCGGCTACATCTTGCACGGCTATCTCTGACGGTTTTCATAAAACAACTACAGGGAGCGACCAGAATCGGACAAGTCCCGGGGTAACTGTGTACTTTGGTATCAAAAGAGCTAAGCAGAAACCTATTGAAACTGCCTCAGAGGGATTTCAAGCAACTACTTACACGGCAAATAATGCGGATGGTCGTGTAGTAGGTCTGGGGTTTGACCAGACACACCCCGATGTAGTTTGGGTTAGACCTAGAGTTTCTGTAGATAGTTACGGGTTCAAGGTAGCCTCCAAACACTCTTGTGGTAACGGTTATTTCTTTCATACGAATGGAAACAGCCACTCCGTAGCAATAAACAGTGACGCACTTATGCCGTCAAAGTCAAACGGGCAAAATTTTAGCCCTCTTTGCGGTATAAACGGGAATGACTATGGGATGACTGTAGGCAATGATGCCAGTTACAGGTTTAATTATAGCAACTCGGCCATGATAGCTTATGCTTGGAAGAGGTCCCCTTACTTTTTTGACTCCACTAAGCACTACGGTACAGGGGTGGTGAAAAAAGTTCCTCATTACCTCAAAACTGCTCCAGAGATGTTCATGTTTAAATCAGAACACTCTTCTGGAGACTGGGCTGTATATCACAAGGACCTAAACAGCGGAGTTAACCCAGAACAATATTACTTGAGGTTGCACACAAATTCTGCAGAAATTTTGTCGAGTACTCACTGGAACGATACTCCCCCCTCGTCAGACAGTATAACAGTAGGCACTGACTACGACACTAACGGAGATAACTACTTCTATGATATGTTCTTGTATGCTACTCAGGCGGGCATCTCAAAAGTAGGTAGTTACACAGGTACAGGCAACGACCTTACTGTAGACTGTGGTTTTAACTCTGGGACTCAGTTCCTGTTAATCAAACGTGTTGACAGTACGGGTGATTGGTATGTGTTTGACTCAAAGAGAGGGCTTACTACAGGCAATGTCCCCTACATAAAGGTAAACGGATCAACAGCCGAGGTTACTAACACAGACTACATCGACCCCGATGATAGTGGCTTTATTGTCACTTCTTCTGCAACCGCTGACTTAAATGCAAGCGGCGGGCGGTATATTTTTTACGCAATCGCACAATAGTACTACAAGGAGAAAACAACAATGTATGCTAAAATCGTTAGTGGGGCTGTAGTCAAGTTTCCATACACTATCGGAGACCTTAAAAAAGATCACCCTAATGTTTCGTTTCCTCGTGTCGTATCTATAAATACGTTACGTTCTTACAACGTATTTACTGTCGTAGAAGGTAATAAGCCTGATGAGAGTGAGGCTGGGGTCTATCAGAAGGTGCAAAGGGACGCAGAACCCGTTGAAGTAAACGGACGTTGGCAGATTAATTACTCCGTTGTGGATCGTTTCTCAGATAACACAGATGCTCAGGGAAATGTTGTAACAAAGTCGGAACGGGAACAGGAGTATCAGGAACTCTTAGACACTCAAGCGTCGGCCACAAACAGACAGGTTCGTGACCAACTCTTAGCTGAGACAGACTACTTAGCTCTATCGGACAGTCTTTTGACCGAAGGGATGACTACATACCGTCAGGCTCTGCGTGACATTACAGACCACGATAACTTCCCGCATCTTACTGACGAAGATTGGCCTGTAAAACCTTAAGGGAGACATACAATGGGTTACACACTGGGTAAACGTAGCCTACAGAACTTGTCGGGAGTACACCCTGACATGGTAGCTGTAGTTAAACTTGCTATCACTAAGACCACTCAGGACTTTACAGTGATAGAAGGTATCCGTAACATTAACCGCCAACGAGAGCTTGTGGAAACTGGTAAGTCTACTACAATGAACTCACGACACTTGACTGGTCATGCTGTAGACATATGCCCTTGGCCCGTGTCTTGGGAGTGGGAACTGTTTTATCCTATCGAAGAAGCTATGAAAGAGGCCGCTGAGG
>ERZ1046568.1518-NODE-1518-length-16390-cov-6.668197_pt1 | contig 16390 bp, 18 predicted proteins | sample MGYA00383092_ERZ1046568 | MGnify/ENA primary metagenome ERZ1046568 (study PRJEB29581, sample SAMEA5548362) | metagenome | biome: marine; feature: coastal; material: water | depth 1 m | study: Short-term variability in the microbial, nano- and picoplankton... | reverse complement strand
TTTTATGGTGCCCCCACACGGACTCGAACCGCGGACCTACTGATTACAAATCAGTTGCTCTACCAGCTGAGCTATAGGGGCACTACTTTAGACTGATGTCATCAAAGTCCAACGCTGTTGTAGTCCCACTAATTAAGAAGACAAAAAGCTCGTACAAAGAATCTTTCAATATCTGCAGCGCATTTAAACGGGGATTTCAGACTTGTCACCCCCTACCCTACATTTTTTAAGAACATATACATTTTTTTATTTGGGAATTCAAAATGTAGTAAAGACTAAGGCAGGCGCAATAATAAAAAATTATCAGTATGTGCAATTTTAACTAAGACCCAAATAACTTACCATTAGATGAACAGGCCTTTGATTCCGGTGGCAGCAAATAACATTGTATTTAATTGATTAATTCATTCCCAAACATTCTTTGTATAGTTCAAGGACAGCTTCTTCCTCGGCTATATCGTCTTTATCTCGTTTGCGGAGCGCGACCACTTTACGGATGACGCGAGTATCATAACCACGAGATTTTGCCTCAGCCATGACTTCTTTTTGTTGGTCTGCAATATCTTTTTTTTCAGCATCTAAGCGCTCAAATCTTTCAATGAATTGTCGCAATTCATCTGCCGTTACTCGATAGCTCTCTGCGTTTGTAGCTTCATCAGACATCAGTTTCTCCTATCGGGCTAATGGAGTTGTTGGATAGCTTCACCACACGCCCCCCGCAAGTAAATAAGAAGCGATTATGTCAGCTTGCCCTAACCAATTGGTTCCCTTATTCAGGCGCCATGAACACCAACACGAAATTCACTGTTTTTGACGGCCTCATCTGGGGTGGTTCTGCAATCTCTATCCTAGGTTTAATTGGTCTGATCTGGTGCGTGGTTACGGTATGGAAAGCGCGTAGTGCAAAACTGCAGGACGAAGAAATACGCGCTGTGATGCAAAAAGTCTTACCAAGGAACCTAGGCGCACTTTTTCTATCTGTTATTGGTTTAATGCTCGTAATAATTGGTATTATTTTGAGTTAAATCTCCTATAAAACTGACTAAATGTTTACTAATACAAATCCCTACAGGGCTCCTATACTAGCCGAGTAGCAAATCGGAGATAGGCAACAGGATATTGGTAATATTGTCCTTTAGTACCAATAAGAGCTAACTCTTGCATACAAACCTGATTATCCTATTGTTTCTGCCTGATATATGGACAGCAATCTTAAATTTAACGCGCACTGTATTAACAGCGCTGGACAGTTGATTAATCCCCGCATACCGTTTGTGTTTATGGATATTCGTCAAATCACCCCATCTTATTTCGTTTCCCCGCAGATTGATGCCGCAGAAATCGCCGAACTAAAGGAGGCGGGCATTGCAACCATAATCTGCAACCGGCCAGATAGCGAAGTTACACAAGATTTTCAGGCAGAAACAATTCAGGCAGCAGCCGCCGCTGCGAATATTGTTTTCGTAAATTTACCTATTACGCACCAGACATTAAACGCAGAAAATGTCAGGCTTCATGCAAACGAAATAGACAAAAGTGCTGGCCCCGTTTTGGCTTATTGTGCATCAGGAACGCGATCGACAATCATATGGGCACTTGGCCAAGCAGAAAGAAGACAGGCTGATGATATAATTGTTGCAGCGCAATCGGCTGGTTATGACCTTGAATACCTTAGGGCGACATTGAATGCATTATCAAAAAAATAGGCATGCATCATATAAAAAGACTATTAGATGAATACATTATCAAAAAAGTACTTAAATAAATACTTGTGGCTGCTTTGAGTTTACAAATATATCAAGTAAAAATGATATCGTTCGTTTTTCAAGCCAGCCTAGTTAGCGTGGCAAATCAACAATAAATGCGTTTCCAGATAAATTAGGAACGTATCGTATATCTCCACCTAACCGTGTCATAATTTCCTTACAAATTGCCAATCCCAATCCTGCTCCACCGCTTTCCGTTTCTTCAATACGAGCAAATTTTTCAAATATTACGGCGCGAGATGATACTGGGATTGGTGTTCCATTATCAGCAAAAACAATTGACACAATTTCGTCACTCAGCAGCACCTCTACTGTAAGAGTTGGTTCATCGGCGTCACAGTATTTTTGAGCGTTGGTTATCAGATTTATAAATACCTGATTAAGACGGTCCAAATCAGTCTTCAGCGTAATCGCCTCATCCAAATGACGCCTTGTGACCTTAAGCTGCCTTATGGCTACTGCCTGGGCCGTCAATATGGCTTTCTCGAGAACTTTACTCAGTCTACCGTTCTCCACATTTAGATTTACCTGTCCATTTTCCAGCACACTCAGATCTAAAAGATCATCAAGTAATCGAGTTAAGCGAATTGTTTCTCCATGAATAATTGAAGCGTATTCGGTTTTTTCGAGTTTCCCAAGCCCTTCAGTATCCAGCAAAATTTCCGCAAAAGAACGGATAGAAGTCATCGGCGTACGCAATTCATGACTAATCTGACTTAGAAAAGCATCTTTTTGTACAGAGAGCGCAGTAAGTTTATCATTTGCGTCACGCAGTTGTCTTGCAGTTCGGGCCAACTCATCTGACTTAGTCTCTAACTGGTTAGAATATTCAAGAATTTGCGCCGACTCATCAGCAACGGCCATCAAATCCTGAACCGAAACAGATGCCCCGCCTACCAATTGACTGATCATCGCATGAGCAGTTGCTGCGCCTACAGATGCAGACAATTCACGTTCAAGGTTTTGCAAAAAAGCCTGTGTCGGTTCTGGCAAATAACCGTGCATTCCTTGCTTGCGGGCTTCAACGCGAAAGAGATTTTGTGCTTCTGTTGGTCCAAGGATGCGTTGTGACATAATCATCAAGTCTTCAGATGTCGCCAATGTTGCTTCCCACCCACGTGTTTGTGTTGAGTGATTAAACACATTTACAAATTGAGCACCTTGTAAACGCTCCAAAGGGTCCGGAAATGTAAGTAAAGAGATTACTATGAAAGCAAAGGTATTCAAAGTCAGTGACCAAACCATAGCATGCACTGTAGCATCCATACCTTCGATGCCATAAAGAGCCAATGGTCGTAAAAGACTTACACCCCACGGTCCATTTTCAAAGATCTCAAGGCTCAATATTGCTCCTGGGCCAAAACTTGGCAGGAGCGAACAATAAACCCAAATTATAAAGCCAACTATCAATCCTGATAGAGCACCGGTACGCGTTGCGCCACGCCAAAAAATACCACCAAGCATTGCAGGCAAAAACTGTGCCACCCCAACGAATGAAATGAGACCGATGGCAGCCAAGGCTGCGCCACCACCGGACAAGCGGTAGTAAAGATAACCAAACCCAATAATTACCATAATAGAGGTGCGCCTTGCGAAAATAATAACATTACGCACATCACCCGATACGGACGCTCCATTTCCGTGCACACTCAACCAAACAGGCATTACAATGTGATTAGAAACCATAGTAGCCAGAGCAAGGGTCGCGACAATGACCATCGAGGTTGCAGAAGAAAAACCACCTAGATAACTTAAAGTAGCTAAGCCAATCTGACCTTCAGCCAATGGGACCGTGAGCACGAACAGATCTGGATTTGAGCCAGCCGGCATCAAGTCGAGCCCAATAACTGCGATCGGAACCACAAATAAGCTCATTAGCATCAGATAAAGTGGGAAAGCCCAACTGGCGATTTGAAGGTGTCGTTCGTCCTGATTTTCAACAACCAAAACCTGAAACATGCGCGGTAGGCACAAAAAAGCAGCAGCAGACAAAGCTGTAAGTGCAACCCACCGGTTTGGATCTACGCCCCACTCCCCGATGGGGGATGTGTCTATTCGCTCCATCATCGGACCTATTCCACCCGCAATGCCCCAAACCACAAACACTCCAACAGCAATTAAGGCCACTAATTTTACGCCAGCTTCAACTGCGATGGCGATAACAATACCGTCATGGCGTTCATTGGTATTCAGATTACGCGTACCAAAAAGAACAGTAAAAATCGCCAAACCTACAGCAATCCAAAATGCAGCTCCAGGCTGGCTGAAGCTATTTGTCACGTCCGGACCAGAAAAAATAGCCAAGGATAATGTCACAGATTGTAATTGAAGTGCAATGTATGGAGTAACGCCCACCACCGCCATAATTGTAACCACAATAGCCAGCAAATTTGATTTCCCGTAACGTGCTGAAATCAAGTCAGCAACCGAAGTCACGCGTTGCGCGCGGCCAATGCGTACCAATTTACGCAACACCCACCACCATCCAATCATTACGAGACTTGGACCCAAGTATATCGTGACAAATTCCATTCCTGATCTGGCCGCATAACCAACAGCTCCGTAGAAAGTCCAAGCGGTACAGTAGATGGAAAGTGACAAGGTATAGACAAGAGGCGAACCAAGCCAGCCACGCCTACCTAAGGCAGCAGCACGTTCTGCATAGAATGCAATAGCAAAAAGAAAAATTACATAGGCAAAACTTACGCCAATCAGCTGATTAACTGATGTCATTGGCCCGTTTTGCCCACATCCATATCATCCAAGTCCGTAGTAGTTTCCTGTTCCAAGGTATGGCGTAGACACCAGCGTAAAATACTCGAAAGAAGGATTAGAATCCCCCAAACTAAAAAGACATAAATAACGGCGGATGACGTAGAGACTGGATCATTGTTATCAGAAACATTTAATCCAGTTGGCCAGAATATTGGAAACAACCAAAGAAGAAGGCCAAGTACCGGTAAAAGACGCAGCGCATCCATCATCCGGCGTTGCCGGTATCCACTTTGTTCCAAAAATTTTGAAGGTGTAGATGGCATGCTCATTTTGCTAATTGAACCAAATCACGTACAGCCGTGATCACTTCCGTGTTGGAAAACGGCTTGGTCATAAATCGACTGACACCAGCTTTTTCCGCCTGTTCACGATCTCTCATTTGTCCCCGCGCCGTGAGCATTAGAATAGGTAATGTCAAAAAACTCGGATCTTCTCGCAATTCAGTCAATATATCGAGACCATTCTTTCCTGGGAGCATATAATCAAGGATTACAAGATTGGGGCGAATATTTCGAATTTTCTCGACAGCGCTTGCACCATCGGAATGGGTATCAACCGTCCATCCCTCACGGCTAAGCAAAAAACGCAGAGCCTCAATTATATTAACCTCATCTTCAATTAGCAGAACATGTTTATCCATGCTCGCGTTCCTCCCGCTTTATAGACATATCCAAAAGTAGGCTTTCATATCAGTCGAATTATGTTCAGTTTTTACCCACCTGTCAAAATAGTTAGAATTCCTCACCTAAAATAGAAGGTTCTCGCCGTCCCATACAATTGCGCCGCGAACAAATACGACAAGACGAACCCATTTCTTCTGTTAAAATGGTAGGATCAATTTGCCCGCTTGCGACTGGAACAATTAACATGGTTGCTTCCGTCAATGGTGCAGAATTTACGACTGAAGAACCTATCAGCTCCGCAGCAGCAAAACACTGAAAAACTGTATCAGTGTGCCTAGAAATTTGTATTCTTTTCGAAATAATATGTCCTGCCTGACCCATAACCTGAAATATTGGCCATAATGGGCATGCAGCGCCATATCTTGGAATTGTAAAACCCGGAATACTTTTGCGAAATAGTAAAGCGCCGGAACGGTCCGCTGTAACCAAGCCCATTCCTAAACGGGGAACAGAAGCTAAACGTCGCATTATGCATGGCAAAGACACTTGAAACTTTGATGCTAACTGAACCAGATCAGGCCCTAAAACCTCCAGTTGAGCTAGTAAGTGGCTCATCTTAACTTGAGCACTATCGGCAACAATTTTTTCCAAAAAGCTTTCAGCAATTTGACGCGCCGAAATAGAGGTTAAATTCGAAGCATTATTTATTTCATCAGCAGGCTTAATTCGACCTGCTTCAATCTCAGGAAAACAGTAGTCGTTAGCAGCCAGAAATGCTTCAACTTCTTCTTGCGGAGAACTAGATATTGCTGCCTCTCCTGAATCAACATCCAAAAAACCGACGAGAGCTTTAGAACTAGCAGCCAATCGGCGGCTATCTGAGTCAATGTTTGCATGAAACTTATCACGCCAGTGAGGTTCAAGTTTTTTATCTTCTACCAAAATAGACGCGGTAGATCTGATCGATGCTGCTGTAGATAAAACTTCATGTACGGATGCTGCTAACTGGGGATCATGGGTAATCCGGTCATTAAGCGTTGCAATCATCTGCTCTAAACCAAATATTTTTTGATTTGATACTGCGAGTGAATTTGCCCAACTTGGAAATCTAGCCACAAATTCTTCAACGCGATCTAATTCTTCGCTAGATACACCAGTTCCGTGCGCTGCTTCACGCAACGATGCAATTAGAGCAATCTCAGCGCGTTCCGTAAGCGTGGAGGCATCCACTTTAAGTCGAGCAGCAATATCAAGCAGGAGTTTCCCACCGATTTTTCGCCGATTATGTTCGATCAGATTAAGATATGACGCGGATATCCCAATCTGACGGGCCAGGTCTGCCTGCTTACATCCCAAAATAATCCGACGTTCCCGGATACGGCTGCCTGTAAGGGCTTCACGTGACATTACTGTGAACTCTCTCTTTCTGAGGTTTTTTAATAAGCTTCTGCACTGCGATATAACAAAATTTACAACATTCACTATTTTTTGTGCATATGTTTACAAAATTATTACGAAAAACAAAGGTCTTATTGCGAAATTTTCATAAATTAAGCAATAACCAGTTTACATCAAATGATGTCGTACCGTGAATGACGATACGGTCAGCGGTGCTTTTTAATTAATGGGAGGATTTTCATGTCCAAAATAAACCTGACGCGTCGCAGTGTGCTTCAAACAGGGGCAGCTACAGGCGCGGGTCTCGCACTACCAACCTACCTTTCAGCGGCCAGCCACTCTGGATTTACAAATGCGCCAACTGGCGACACGGTAACGCTTGGCTTTAACGTACCACAAACTGGACCGTATGCAGATGAAGGCGCTGACGAACTACGCGCATACAAATTAGCCGTTGATCATTTGAATGGTGGCGGTGATGGCGGTTTAATGAACACATTTTCGTCTAAAGCGTTGCAGGGCAACGGCATTTTGGGCAAAAAAGTTGAATTCGTTACAGGCGACACTCAAACTAAGTCTGATGCCGCTCGTGCATCGGCTCGCTCCATGATTGAAAAAGACGGCGCAGTAATGATTACTGGAGGTTCTTCTTCAGGTGTTGCAGTTGCTGTACAGGCCCTTTGTCAGGAAGCTGGCATTATTTTCATGGCGGGTCTGACCCACTCAAATGACACAACGGGCAAAGATAAAAAAGCTAATGGCTTCCGTCATTTCTTCAACTCTTACATGTCTGGAGCAGCGCTTGCACCAATTCTCGCTGACAATTACGGCAAGGACCGTAAGGCCTACCATCTTACAGCAGATTACAACTGGGGCTACACCACAGAAGAAGCCGTCCGCACATCTACTGAAGCGATGGGTTGGGAGACCGTCGCAGCTGTAAAAACGCCGCTTACTCAAACAGACTTTTCTTCCTATATTGCACCGGTACTTCAATCGGGTGCAGACGTTCTTGTTTTGAACCACTATGGTGGTAACATGGTCAACTCATTGACTAACGCTGTACAATTTGGCCTGCGCGAAAAGCAAGTAAATGGCAAAAACTTTGAAATCATCGTGCCACTTTACTCTCGTTTGATGGCAAAGGGTGCTGGCGCAAACGTAAAAGGTATCTTCGGATCAGCAAACTGGCATTGGTCACTGCAAGATGAGGGCTCTAAAGCTTTTGTTAAGTCATTTGGCACAAAGTATGGTTTCCCACCCAGTCAGGCTGCTCACACAACTTACGTACAAACGTTGTTGTATGCTGACGCAGTGGAACGTGCCGGATCATTCAACCCATGCGCCGTTGGTGAAGCTCTAAGCGACTTCCAGTTTGATGGAATGGGCAATGGCCCGACACTATATCGTGGTGCTGACCATCAGTGTTTCAAAGATGTTCTAGTGGTTAAGGGTAAAGAAAACCCAACTTCAGAATTTGACCTGCTAGAAATTGTTGAAATCACTCCAACCTCTCAAGTTACTTATGACGCTTCAATTTTTGGCGGCGAATTGGGTGCTTGTAATCCAGGTGCGTAAGCATTTTTGTTTGGGGTGGGCTTTAACGTCCACCCCATTCCCTATCCCTAACAGATAAACAACCAATTAAAGGTCAGGCTGATGGAAGCAATTATCCTGCAAGTCCTTAATGGGCTAGACAAAGGATCAGCTTATGCTCTGATCGCTCTTGGACTAACGCTTATTTTTGGTACGCTGGGCGTGGTAAACTTTGCGCATGGAGCACTTTTTATGATTGGCGCTTTCTGCGCCGTAACACTCAGCCGAATTATTTCAATCAGCCGTACAATAATAGACGATTCCCAGACAGACTTCCTTGGTAACCCTCTCAAGGTCGATGTTCCGTATGTCTATGATTGGTTCGGACAGGCTACAGGCGACGTAATTATCGACTGGGCAGTGCCACTATCTATACTGTTCGCAATTCCAATTATGGTGGCCATCGGTGTCGCGATTGAACGTGGACTAATCAAACACTTCTACAAGCGTCCTCATGCAGACCAAATTTTGGTTACGTTTGGCCTGGCTATTGTTTTGCAAGAAATCATCAAATATTTTTATGGGGCAAATCCCATCCCAACACCGGCCCCGGACGCTTTCCGCGGTTCTTTCGATTTTGGCGCGGCTTTCGGATTTGATCCCAATGTAATAATTTATCCATATTGGCGTTTGGTTTATTTCAGTTTCGCAGCAGTAATCATAGCAAGTGTTTTTGCCTTCCTACAATTTACTACTTTTGGAATGGTTGTGCGGGCAGGAATGGCTGACCGCGAGACTGTACAGCTGCTTGGTATCAACATTGATCGACGCTTTACTTTGATGTTTGGAATGGCCGCTGCAGTAGCCGGTCTGGCCGGAGTAATGTATACGCCTATTAACTCACCCAACTACCATATGGGAATGGATTTCCTTGTTCTTAGTTTTGTCGTAGTGGTTGTCGGTGGTATGGGTTCACTGCCTGGCGCAGTACTAGCTGGATTCCTTTTGGGCATTCTTGAAAGCTTTGCCTCAATGCGTGAAGTTTTAACTATACTACCTGGTTTAAACCAGATCATCATTTACCTCGTTGCAATTATCATTTTGTTGACCCGTCCACGTGGCCTAATGGGCCGCAAGGGCGTGATGGAGGATTAAGCGTATGTTCGGACTGGAATATAAAGACTCACGTATGCTGATTTTGGTGGCCATACTCGTTGCTTTAGCCCCATTTATGTTGAACCCGTTTCCAGAGGGCTCTGGTATGGCCCAATTTAACGCTGGCTACCCAGATCTAATGCAACGCTTTGTTATTTTTGGGATATTTGCGATTGGATTCAATATACTTTTTGGCCTTACTGGGTATCTTTCCTTCGGTCATGCAGCCTTTCTAGGCGTGGGAAGCTACGCAGCGATGTGGATGATGAAGTTACTAACTATGAACGTTGTTCCTGGAATCATTTTTTCCGTTTTAGTCGCAGGTGTTTTTAGTTTGGCTGTTGGTTGGATATCACTTCGGCGCTCAGGAATATACTTTTCCATTCTTACGCTAGCCTTCGCCCAGATGTCATATTCCCTGGCATACTCAGTCCTAACCCCTATCACGGGTGGTGAAACCGGCTTGCAGCCAAAGGTAACTGACCCACGAATTCTTGACGGGTCTCTAGCAGAGGGCACAATAGCGAAAGCAAATTTCTTTGGGCTCGAGATGGGATCAAGTTTTGAATTACAGCTAGGCTCTTGGTTATTTACTTTTAACGCTGGTTACTACTTGGCGGCTGTTGTCATGCTAATAGCTTTTTATATATCAATACGTATCTTCCGTTCACCATTCGGGTTAATGTTGCGTGCCGTTAAGTCCAATCAACAGCGATTAAATTACACTGGATTAAATACTAAACCTTACACATTGGCCGCTTTTGTTATCTCTGGCATGTATGCTGGACTTGCAGGTGGGTTAATGGTGGCGATGGACACACAAGTCGGAGCGGAACGAATGTTTTGGACTGCCTCAGGTGAAGTCGTACTAATGACAATTCTAGGCGGTGTTGGGACACTGATCGGCCCGGTACTCGGTGCAAGCGCAATCAAATATATGGAAAATATTTTATCCAAGATAAACTCAGATATTCTGCACCAGTGGTTTGCATTTCTTCCCGACGGACTGGAAGAATTTGTCATTACTTTGATTTACCCTTTCATCGGCAAAGGATGGCATCTCACACTTGGCCTAATTTTTATGGCAGTCGTAATATTTTTGCCCGGCGGCTTGGTTGAAGGCGGACAGCGTATAGCAAACCTTTTCAAGCGTAAGATGCTGGGCAAAGATGCTCGTGATAACAAATCGCAGCCTACGGAATAAGGAAACCAATTTATGGGCATTCTTGAAGTGAAAAACGTAGGTAAGAGGTTTGGTGGTCTTCAGGCACTGGGCGATGTAAATCTCAGTATTACTGAAAACTCTGTGCATGCAATTATCGGCCCCAATGGTGCAGGTAAATCTACCTTGTTAAATTGTCTCGTGGGCAAACTTATTCCAGATACTGGATCTGTCATGTTCGACGGAAAATCCGTTTTAGGCCTAAAACCTTTTGAGATTAATCAAATGGGTATTTCGCGGGTCTTTCAAACACCTGAAATTTTTGGCGATCTGTCTGTTTTAGAAAATATGATGATCCCCTGCTTCGCAAAACGAGATGGAGCTTTTACGCCAAACGCATTCATTAATATGATGAAAGATCGCGAGATTGTCGAACGTGCTGAACATGTCCTTGAAGAAATGAATATGTCAGAAAAGCAACAAATGCCTGCAGCATCAATGTCGCGAGGTGACAAACGTCGGCTAGAGATTGGTATGTGTCTGTCACAAGAACCTCGCCTTTTGTTGTTAGACGAGCCAACCGCAGGGATGGCGCGAGCGGATACAAATAACACAATCGACCTGCTGAAACAGATCAAAGACGAACGTGAAATCACCATCGCGATTATTGAACATGATATGCATGTAGTTTTCTCGTTAGCGGAGCGGATCACCGTACTCGCTCAAGGTACACCTTTAGTAGAAGATACACCTGACAATATCAAAGGACACCCGAAAGTGCGTGAAGCATATTTAGGTGAAACCCAAGACGCAGCCTAAACTAACGCCGGCTAAGAATGGAGCACTGACATGAACGTCAAAACTGGTTTATCCAAAGGCATGAACCATGCCCAAACCGCCCCAGCCTTTCTAAGCGTTTGGGACATGCACGCGTACTATGGAGAAAGTTACATTGTGCAGGGCATCAGTTTCAATGTGCATGAGGGTGAAATTTTAGCTCTATTAGGCAGAAATGGGGCGGGTAAGACTACCACGCTGCGATCTATTGCGCGCATGGATGAACCAGAAGTACGACACGGCGAAATCTGGTTAGATCACCAACCTTTACACAGAATGAAAAGTCATGAAGCGTCTCAACTTGGGCTTGGACTTGTTCCTGAAGATCGACGAATTATTGCGGGCCTTACCGTCGAAGAAAACCTTAAATTGGCTCAGATTTCCCCACCAATAGGGTGGTCTTTGGAACGGCTGTACAATCTTTTTCCACGTTTGGGCGAACGGCGATTACAAGAAGGCGTGACCCTGTCTGGCGGTGAGCAACAGATGCTATCAATTGCGCGAGCTTTAGCTCGTGATATCAAAGTTTTACTATTAGATGAGCCTTACGAAGGACTTGCTCCTGTTATTGTGGATGAAATAGAAAAAACCCTGCGCATCATCAAAGAGCAAGGCATGACGACTATAATCGTTGAACAGAATGCCGTGCGCGCCCTGAAATTGGCAGACAGGGCAGTGATTTTGGATACGGGCGGTATCGTTTTTGATGGTACAGCTGCAGAAGTACTCGAAAACGAAGAATTACGCTCTGAGTATTTAGCAATCTAAAGCAGATAAAACATCATGCTGGGCATAAATTCTTCTTTAAACATAATTTCTAAATCTCGAATGAGTTGTCAACTATCAGAGATACACGCACAACAATCTCAACTTTTCTGCAACGTCAAAGCATGTATCTAGGCTAAATTACCGTTTAACACATTCCAATAAACACCAGTTTATTGTAAGATGCCTACAAACAACTCGTGAGTACTACAAATAATTCAAAAGCTTATTAGCGAATATTATTAAGGGCGCTTCCCACTGCGCTCCTCCCTCGCTATAACAGGCTAACCTAAGAAAAACCGCTTCCAGTTTTGGATACAATTGCCATAATTAAACGTTTGAGGACGATAATGAAAAAAACTAATCACGACTCAGATGTCGCTTTTATTAAGGCCTTGGCAGAATTATTGAACGAAAATAATCTTACGGAACTACAGGTCAAGCGGGACTATGGCGAAGATGATAGCCTAAATGTCCAAATTTCACGTCAAGTAATCCAACAAATAACAGCACCGGTTGCAACCGCATCAGTACCTGTTGCAGCGGCAGAGCTGGTCCCAGCTCCACAAGAGCCAGCTAATTCCTCTGCAGGGACAGATCCTGCTAGCGACCCAGGAGCAGTTACTTCACCAATGGTTGGAACCGTATATTTACAAGGCGAACCTGACACGCCAGCCTTCATTTCTGTAGGACAAAAAGTCGAAGAAGGTGAAACATTGCTTATCGTTGAAGCAATGAAGACGATGAATCATATTCCGTCTCCACGTGCTGGAACGGTTAAGCGAATTGTCGTCGATAATGGGGCAGCAGTTGAATTTGGTGCTCCATTGGTGATCCTCGAATAAGGCAGGCTATATGTTCAAGAAAATTCTGATCGCAAACCGTGGAGAGATTGCTCTGCGGGTCATAAGAGCCGCCCGTGAGATGGGCATTGCAACAGTTGCTGTACACTCAACGGCAGATGCAGACGCAATGCATGTGCGCATGGCAGACGAGTCTGTTTGCATTGGACCACCATCATCAATGCAGTCCTACCTCAGCTTTCCCGCAATCATTGCAGCTTGCGAAATAACTGGAGCCGAAGCAATTCATCCCGGTTACGGTTTCTTATCAGAAAACGCAAATTTCGTACAGATTGTCGAAGATCATGGAATTAAATTTATTGGGCCAACCGCCCAACATATCAGGATCATGGGAGACAAAATTACAGCCAAAGATACAATGAACAAACTTGGTGTTCCATGTGTCCCAGGTTCAGAGGGAGGAGTTGCCACTCTTTCAGAAGCTAAGAGCCTTGGTGAGGAAATTGGTTACCCTGTGATAATCAAAGCTACTGCAGGTGGTGGTGGACGTGGTATGAAAGTCGCCAACACTGCAGAGGATATGGAAAGCGCGTTTATGACTGCGCGGGCAGAAGGTAAATCTAACTTTGGTAATGATGAAGTTTATATAGAGAAATATTTAACCACGCCCCGCCACATTGAAATCCAGATTTTTGGTGATGGCAAAGGACGCGCCGTTCATTTAGGTGAGCGAGACTGTTCTTTACAACGGCGCCACCAAAAGGTCTTCGAAGAGGCTCCAGGCCCAACGATTACTGAAAAAGAACGTGCACATATCGGAAAAGTCTGTGCAGATGCATTAGCCGACATCAATTATACTGGCGCCGGTACGATTGAGTTTCTTTACGAAAAAGGTGAGTTTTACTTCATAGAAATGAACACCCGACTGCAGGTGGAGCACCCGGTTACCGAAGCTATATTTGGCATAGATTTGGTCCGCGAGCAGATACTGGTCGCTTCCGGTGAAGAATTATCTTTTCAACAAGACGATTTACACATTAATGGTCATGCTATTGAAGTCAGAATTAACGCTGAAAAGCTGCCAGACTTTACGCCATGTCCAGGCCGTATAACCCATTTTCATGCACCAGGTGGACTTGGTGTTAGAATAGACTCTGCACTTTATGACGGTTATGTTATCCCACCTTACTACGACAGTTTAATTGGTAAACTTATAGTACACGGACGTGACAGACCTGAAGCACTAGCGCGTCTAGATCGGGCACTTGGCGAATTAATTGTAGACGGTATTGATACCACAGTGCCACTTTTCAGGGCATTATTAGAAGATCAAAGCATTCATAAAGGTGAATACAATATTCACTGGCTCGAAAATTGGCTCGAAAATTATGAAGGCTAATAAACAGGCTTTTACTCTATCCCAATAAAGCACGTTAAACATGCAATGGAAAATAAAAGTCTTAAAAACAGCTTTATCAAAAGTGGATACAGCGGTTGAGCACATTCAAAGATTATTACATTTTTGTTCATCAGAATATTGTCTTTAATTTTTAAAGACTAAAATTACGATAGGCGTCTCAAAAATTTATTCAGGAGAAAGCGGTAAGGCTGGTTTTCTTTATATAAAATTTTTATCTAAGTTGGGGCAGAAAATATAAAGATGTCTGAACTGAAATAGAGGCAGCCTGTAAAAAGAAAATAGATCTATGAAAGACTTCGTGATTACTCCTGAGATTTTACTGAAAGGTTATGCCAATGGCATATTCCCTATGGCAGAGAGCCGCGAAGACTCTGAGATCTTTTGGGTAGATCCAAAAAAACGCGGAATACTTCCGTTGAACAAATTTCACATTTCGCGGAGCCTCGCACGCACTATGCGGCAGAGCAAATGGACCTTAACTACGGACAAAGCCTTTGAGGCCGTGGTCAGCGGATGTGCAGACCGTACAGACACTTGGATAAACTCAGAAATTCGGCGTCTGTATTCAGAATTATATCTATCAAAACATGCTCACTCTATTGAAGTATGGGAAGATACAAACCTTGTTGGTGGAATTTACGGAGTTGTATTAGGGGCGGCGTTTTTTGGTGAAAGCATGTTTTCTCGCAGAGCTAATGCATCAAAAATGGCTTTAGCCGGTTGTATTGATCGTTTGCAGCGCGCCGGATATTTATTATTTGATACCCAATTTTTAACAGATCATTTGGCTTCATTAGGAGCTATTGAAGTCACTCGCGCCCACTACCATAGATTGCTTTATGCTGCTCTGATACAGACAGCTGATTTTAACGCCCCCAGTTCTGCCACATTTTATGATATAATACAGCGCAAAACCCAAATATCATAACGGGAGTGCTCCATTGCGCTCAACGCTGGAGACGACGCAATCATCCATCCTGAAAATGCTTCTCCAGAATTGCCCTCTTCTGTGATCTGAAGGCCGGCATAGGCATCACCAACTGGGTTGCCAACCGGATAAAGGCATTCTGTCAATGTAACGTTAAGACGGTCAAATTTTATAGTTTGACCAACTGAAAGTTCTATATCAACCACGGATCCGTTGAACTTGTCTAACCCCCGCAATAAAGCTCCAGCGGCAGGTTGGGTCCTTTCCTGCGCTGCAGCAATGGCAGTGGCAGTGGCAGAAATTATTGCCAGTATCATACTAAACGCCGAAAGACGCAGTATCATTCTTCCCCACCTCCAGAACCAGAAACGAATTTTAACAAAAGTGAGATCAAACTCACTGCTCCTTGAGTATCGGTAATTTCGGAACCTGGTTCAAAGTTAAGCGGTGACCCACCTGGAACAATCTCTATGAAATTACCTCCAAGCAAACCTTCAGAACTTATTATGATAGCACTGTCATCAGGGATCAGGATATCTTTACCCAGTGCCACTTTAGTGTCAGCCCGAAATGTGGTTGGGTTCAGCCCTACATCTGTGACGGTACCTACCTTGACGCCCGCTAAGCGAACATCGGTACCAACACTTACGCCTTCCAGGCTTCTAAAACTTGCCGATAACGGATAGGTAGCTCCACTCCCAGCACTTAACCCTCCGATTTGCGCGCCATATATCCCAATTCCAATAGCCGCAGCGAGGACAATTCCTCCAACTAATACTTCTGTATTGTTTTCAGACATCTTTAAGAACCCTTTTACTCAGGCGACCAAGCTTCGTAATCGCGTCTAGTGACTGGTTCTGCCCTACGGATTGACCCTGCTGGCGTGTAGGCCAATTCAGACCCAGTCAAGTTAGGCTGATGCGGCTTTTCCCAAACTTGATTACGAAGCGGTTTTTCAGTCGGCGGTTCATCCCATGTACGATGCAGCCAACCATGCCACTGTGGATCTACCTTGCTGGCTTCAACCTCTCCGTTATAGATCACCCACCGACGACTATCGTCAATATTTTTATAAAAACAATTTCCTTGCGAGTCATCACCAACTTTTACGCCTTTACGCCAAGTAAAAAGCTGAGTGTTAAGGGTTTGACCGTTCCACCATGTAACGCAGCGTAACAGCTTATTCAGAATGCCCATTTTCCGCCTCCGAAGATTTATCCAC
>ERZ1046568.1510-NODE-1510-length-16483-cov-28.720416_pt1 | contig 16483 bp, 15 predicted proteins | sample MGYA00383092_ERZ1046568 | MGnify/ENA primary metagenome ERZ1046568 (study PRJEB29581, sample SAMEA5548362) | metagenome | biome: marine; feature: coastal; material: water | depth 1 m | study: Short-term variability in the microbial, nano- and picoplankton... | reverse complement strand
ACTAAAAAACCGCATTTATCGTCAGCTGTATACTCATCAACACTTAATACATCCCGAGAAAGCCAATCATTAGGAGTTCTATTTGGGCTAAATAAAGAATTATTTTTTCTAATTGTTATCCTATCCAATAACTTGCTGTATGCCTTTCCACCAAATATAGCTATTAAAATTGAGACAAGTTTTCTTTGGGAAAGAATTACTTTATTGGGTATTAATGAGGAGCCAGACAAGACTAATAAATCAATATTTTTATATTCTTGAACTACGCCCAATGCAATCCATGAGCCCATGCTATGACTAAATAAAATTTTTTTTAAATCAGGAAATTTAGCATTAGCATAATCGAGAACTTCTATTAAATTACTCTCAACATTTACAAGATCATCCCCTTCACCAAAATAACCAGGCAAACCGCCTTCATCTATGAATGATCCATGGCCAATATGATCTGCAGAAATAACATGGTAACCAGATTTATTAAAATGATTTATCAGCCAATCATATCTTTGCATATGTTCAGCCATTCCATGGCTAATAGTCACTACACCTTTAATGATAGGTTGAGTAGAAAGAGATTCATGGATGAAATTTTTATCAATAGTTAAATGGCTAAACATAATTTATAATAACCCAACTTTAAACATTATAAGTATTATGAGTGATATAAGCATTATTGGAACAGGCCTTTGGTATCCTGAAGAATTGACTACAAATAAAGAGATTGTTGATTCTTTTAATACTTATGTTGACAACTTTAATATTGAAAATGCATCTTTGATTGAAAGTGGGAAAATTAAAGCAAGATCGCATTCATCAGAAGAGTTTATTCTTAAGGCATCTGGTATAAAAACTAGAAGGATTATTGATAAAAAGAACTCGCTTAATCCCAACATAATGAAGCCAATTACAGATAACGAAGATGAGTCGAAGTTATCTTTTTTAGCTAAAGTAGGAATCGAGGCTGCTAAAAAAGCAATGTCCGAAGCAAACATCTCAGCTGATCAAATTGATGGGGTTATACTTGGCACCTCTCATTCTGGAAGAAACTATCCTGCTGTCGCCATTGAAATCCAAGAAGAGCTTGGAATTGATGGATATGCCTACGATATGCTTGTAGGATGTTCATCGACAACTTTTGCACTAAGCAATGCATATACAGACATTGCATCAGGGATGGCAGATACAATCTTAGTTATTAACCCTGAGATAACAAGCCCTGGTTTTAATTTTACAAATAGAGATGTGCATTTTATTTTTGGGGATGGCTGTGTTGCTACCATTCTTCAGCGATCAAATAATTCTGGTTTTAAGATAATTGATAGAAAGCTAGTTACTAAATTCTCAAATAATATCAGAAGTAATTTGAGCTACCTTAATAGAACTGCTTCGGATCAGAAAACTGAAGATGAGTTATTGTTTTATCAAAATGGTAGAAGTGTTTTTAAAGAAGTTTGCCCTCTTGTTGCTAAGACTATTCTCGAACAATTATCAAAAAATAATATTTCTCCAAATGAGATATCTAAATTTTGGTTACATCAAGCAAATGGAAAAATGATCAGATTGATAGTCTCAAAAGTACTAGGGACTGATACCTTTGATGAGGATCTTGCACCTCTTCCAATGAAAGATTTTGGAAATCTTGCATCTGCAGGATCTATGTTTGCATTCAATCTATACAATGATTTAAAAAAAGGTGAGAAAGGTATTATTTGCTCATTTGGAGCAGGCTATTCTATTGGTTCACTAATAGTTGAAAAAAACTAAAATCCACTAACATTTAGATTAAATATATTTATAATACACAAATGGCACAATACGATTCAGTTATAGTTTTCATTTTAGCAACAGTATTTATTTCTTTTTATTTTTACATAGAAGCAAGACCTCACGGCTCTTCCTTGATTGCTGATATTAAAAATACAGTTCTTAGATTTTTAAGAATTAAATAAGTTGATAAGAAATAGATATTTAGTTTTTTTATATATATTAATTGCTCTCGTTCTCGGGGGACTATCATCATCAAATACCGCATCTGATCCCTGGTATCAAGATTTAATAAAATCCAGTCTTAATCCACCTGGTTATGTTTTTGGTATTGTGTGGCCTATTTTGTATGTTTTGATGGGTGTATCTGCTTTTCTTACCTATTCAAAAGTTTATAAGCTGTTTTTATTGCAGCTGGTATTTAATACAATGTGGTCTTGGCTATTTTTTGCATTTCATCAGCCAGTAATAGCTCTAATTGATATATATCTGTTGATTGGATTAAATATTTATTTAATAAATGTAATGTGGAAAATAAGCAAATTAGCTGCTTACTTGTTTTTACCATACATTATATGGCTGTTATTTGCCTCTCATCTAAACTTGGTTATTGTTCTATTTAATTAGATATAAAGAGAAAGGACTAGCCCGGTCATACATGATGCCAATGTTGCCCCAACCAATGCTTTGAAAGAGACCTCTATTAACTCAGGCTTCTTCTCCGGAGCCATAGCGCTAATACCTGAAACTAAAATTCCAATTGAGGAAAAGTTTGCAAAACCACATAAGCCATAAAGTGTAATTAGTCTTGATCTATCTGAAAGAACGCCTTCTGACAATGATGCAAGTTCACCATATGCTACAAATTCATTAAGGGCAGTTTTAATACCTAATAACTTACCAGATACAAGAGCTTCATCCCATGGAACACCCATCAACCAGGCAATAGGAGCAAACATATAGCCTAGAATAAGCTGAATTGACAAAGATTCTCCACCTAAGGTAAGTGGTATTAACCCAATAATGGAATCAGCCACATAGACTAAGGCAATAAAAGCTAAGACAATAGAACCTACCCCTAAAGCAATATTTAGACCATCACTGGTGCCTCTAGTAATAGCATCCATTGTACTTTCATACACTCTGGGAGTATTTGAAGATTCAAAATCCGTTACATGGTTAGATGGAATCATTATGTTTGCATAAACAATGGCAGCGGGGACGGATAATATAGAAGCAATAAGAAAATGTTGAATTAAATTAATGTCTTCAAACTTCATATCAAGCATACTTACAAGAGCAATCATTACTGATCCAGCAACAGTTGCCATACCAGTTGTCATTAAAATAAGTAATTCTTTCTTTGATAAATCTTTTAGGTAAGGTCTAATTAATAAAGGTGCCTCAACCTGTCCTACAAATACGTTTGCAGCAGAGCCTAAACCAATAGGACCTCCAATATTAAATAGCTTTTGACACACAGCAGAGAAACCTTTAACCAAAGCAGGAAGGACTCTCCAGTACCATAAGACAGCTGTAAAGCATGACATTACAATAATAAATGGAAGGATATTGAAAGCAAAAATGATAGCTGATCCCTTTTGAGACTCTACGTACGGTGACTCACCACCACCCAAATATCCAAAAATAAAACTTGTGCCTTCGGCAGTTGCAACTTTTAAGACTTCAACACCATTTGAAAGATACTCAAAAAATGATGTAATCAAAGGGGCTTTTAAAAGCAATGCTGCAAGTATGACTTGAAACAAAATTCCGCCTGCAACGTGCTTATAATTAATTAATTTTAAATTATTTGAAAAAGGAATGGCTAAGGCTATGAGGCCAATAAAGCCAATTATAATTTGTATGTATTGCATGGTATTAGTATAACTTAATTGCCTTTAATCGTTCATTTAAAAAATCATCAGCCAAAGTCCCCTCTGATCCTTCTATAAAGATATTTCTTAGGTCTGTTTCCGGTGATGGGTGCATAAAAAATGGAATGCTGTATCGAGAGGTTGGTTCATTTTCAACATACTGAACAACTCTATGAGTTGTACTTTTTAATTTATTAGCTGTAACTAGCTGCATCATATCACCTATATTACAAACTATAGAATTCGAGCTAGGTTGAACCTTAATCCACTCATCATTCTTGTTTAATACCTCCAAACCACCTTCTTCAGCTCCAACAAGCAAGGTAATCAAATTAATATCTTCATGAGCTCTTGCCCTGTGAATATTGACTGTATTTTCAACTGGTGGGTAATGAATAGGTCTTAAAAGAGAATTTCCTTTTGCAGTCCAAGAATCAAAAAAGTTTTTATCAACACCAATAGATTGAGCAATAACTCTAAGCACTCTTGTTCCCATGAGATGAAGCTCATCAAATAACATGTCAAAATTTTTATTGAAATCAGATAGTTCTTTAATATCTATGTTTTTGGGTATTTTTGAAGAATATGAGCTATCTATAATTGGGCCGTGATGCCAAAATTCTTTTAAATCGGCAACACTCTCGCCAACAGCAGTCTCTACTCCAAAAGGCGTATAACCCCTTGCCCCTTTTAGACTTGGGTCGTGGTATGAGGTTTTAACTGAGTCAGGCAGATTAAAAAAATCTCTTGAGGACTTATAACAAGAATCTAGCACATCTTGAGATAACCCATGGTGTGTAATTGAAAAAAAGCCATGGCTGTTCAGAGCTTCAGATAACAAACTAGTAGCTAAAGCATCACCATTTTCAATGTCAATAAAGGAAAGTTCTGGTATGTTGTTTGTAGTTTTCATAAGCAATAAAAAAGGCGGTATTAAACCGCCTTTTAATTATATATCAATTATTAGAATTTATATTTAATTCCTAACTGAGCTCTCCAGATACTCTGAGTAGCTGATATTCTGTCCTCAAATGGATTATCAATATCATATCTATAAGCATAACCACTATAGTCATACTTGTTATCAACAATTCTTAAATCCATAACATCAAGTCTACCTGAGTAATAACCAAACTTAACAACACCTTTTTTGTCATCAATTAAGTTTAGTAGATTCTCTATACCCAAAGTTATTACCACTTCATCATCAGCTCTAAATCCAGGAAGAATCTGAGTAACTTTTACATCAAGTGATGACTGCCATGGGTAATTGAAAGACCCTCTTGGCTGAATAGAGCCAGCATATCTTTCAAGACCATATGTATTATGAAGAAGGTTTATTACTTCTGCTGCTCTAGCTGAAGCTTCAAAAGATCCCTCATCTCTACACTTATAAGACCAGCAAATTAATGGGTCGTTAGTTCCAGTAGGTATGTATAGTAAAGCAGAGCTGTCATCATTTAGATTGTAATCATAACCAAAGGCTTTTGATCCATAATCCCCTGGAGAACCTGTAAATGTATCAAATGATAAGTAACCTGGTAAACCAGACTTTCTTTCAAAGATCATTGAGAAAGTTGTTGGTTTATCTTCACCAAAGAAATAGTGCTTAGATGTTACTGTGGCTAGGAATCTATGTTCAGTTTCATAAATAGATCTCATAGGCTTTCTATTATTATAGTCAATAGCACCAACTTTTCCGTAGTTAGAGTTTGAAGTTGAAGAAGTCATACCACTCAGCTCATCAATATTTTGAGCTGTGTAACTCATAACAAGTCTGCCGTCACCATCATTAAAGCTTCTTGCAAACGTTGCAGACATAACCTCTCTTTCACCACAACAATCATTGTAGAGACCAGCTTTGTATGTTCTTCTGCCTGTCATATTATAAATAGGACGCCCGTCAGGAGCTGTAACAGTAGGAACAGTAGGATCAAAGCCGTCCAAAGGATAACCAGTATCGATTACTTTGTATAAAGCTTCTTCTTGATTTGAATTTAAGTAAGTTAAAGTCATATCCCAATTTTCTGTTAGCTGTCTTTCGTATGTCACGTTTAAGATTTTTGATTCAGGCCACTCAAAATTAGGTGAGATGAAATCAATCTTAGCACTCGTTAAAGGAGCATTGGCAATAGCTTGCTGAACACAACCTGGAAGACCAACACCTGCAGCAGCAAGCGGGTTACAGCCAGCAGCAGCATAATCAGAATCATAAGCTGAAACTCTTACACCATCATTTGTGTAAGCATTAGAAATCCATACTGCAGGCAATTTAGCAGAGTAAGTACCATAAGTAATATTTAATGAACTTACATCATCAATAAGTAAATCAGCACCAAATCTATAATTAAGTAGACTTGTTCCATCAATACCAGCATTAGCAAAACCATATTCAGCTTCAAAATCTGGGTTAGCAGCTGGAGCATCATCTGAAGAGTACTCGTCGTACCTAAGACCTGCTGTTATGGTTAGTCTGTCAGAAACAGTTATTTCATCCTGAAGATACATTGATGAAAGGCTGTATTCAAAATTAGCTGCTGCATCAGCAGGGTTACCAGTTTTTGCATTGTTTGCAAAGAATGAACTTGCATTACCATTATTAAAATCATCTAGTGAGTCAAATTCCCACTGACCATCTTGAGCAACAATAAACAAGTTATAGATATCCCAACTAGTGTTTTCATAACCAGCTGTAATTTTATGATTATCAGCATAGTAGATTGCTTTTAGCTTTAAAAAATCAGTTGTAGTTGCAAGCTCATTTGCTGATCTATAAATGTCAGCTCCAATATAAACTTCATTACCATATGCGTTATCAATGTATAAATTAGGAACGTTTTGACCTGCTGGAGAATTTTGACCAGTAGTTGTTTCCTTACTTGAGTAGTTTACCTCTGTAGATAAATTATCAGACCAGTTTGAAATCAATAAAACACTATTAGTTTCTGTTTTTTCTGTTTTAAGGTATGAAGCCGAAGTAAAGTAGAAAGAGTCAAAACCACTATCAGCCCTAAGTGCGTCACCTTCAGCTAATTTATAGTCATATTGCAATCTATGATTTTCATCAAGAATATAGTCAAGTCTTAAAGTAACATTCTCTTGAGTTGATTCGGTTGTATCTGCGTATGAGAGCGGATCAAATCCATATAAATCTATGGTTGTTTGTCTTATTTCGGCAACTTGAGCAGTTGTAATTGATTGCTCAATCTGCGCGTTTGAACCTGCAGGTCCAAAAAGAACAGGATTTGTAAGCACGCTTTCTTCATATGATGTGAAAAAGAATGCCTTGTCTTGAATTATTGGTCCACCAAATGTGAAACTAGTAGCAGTATCTTCTTTGTCGAATGAGTAATCTCTTCCGTCAATCTTATCACCGTAAAATTGATCTCCTCTATCATAAAAAGCAACACTACCAGTAAACTCGTTAGTACCACCCTTGGTAATGAATTCTATAACTCCACCTCTGAAGTTTGAGTATTCAACAGATGCAGGAGCAACTTTAATACTCATTTGCTCAATAGCATCTAAGTTTAAAGGACTTCTTTGTGATGGATATCCGTTACCGTTCAGACCAAAATCATCATTGAATGAAACTCCATCAACTTTGATGTCATTAGATCTAGGGTGGGCTCCACCAATACTTATTGCCTCATCTCCATCCTCTGCATCATCTAAAGATACAAGAGGGTTTAACCTCATAAGATCTTTAATATCACGAGTAATTGAAGGTGTGTTTTGAATGGTTTCTGCATCAATTGTAGTCGTGTAGCCTTGAGCTGTCATTTGCTCAATTTTTTGACCTACAACAACAACATCATCTACATCACCTACTGAAACAAGTGAAAAGGACACTCTTCCTGTTTCACCAACTTGAAGGTATGTCTCTACAGAATCAGGTAGCAAGCCATTAGCTGAAGCTTTGATTTTGTATGGACCACCGGGTCTTAAACCAGCAGCTCTATACCTACCATTATCAGCAGTTACTTTAGTAACTTTGGTATTAGTTGGTACATAAGTAATCTCAACTGTTGCACCACCAACCGCATCACCACCATTAGAAACAACACCAGATATATCTGAAGTTAATTCTTGGGTAAAAGCAAGCGGGGAAATGAAAAGTGAGAAAAGAAAGATTCTAAACGTCTTATTCATAATGATAATATCCTCTAAAAATATTAGTAAAATTTTGCTAAGTAGATAATAACAGAAAAAACTGGAGAACTTGTGACAATTAGTGAAGATTTATAAAGAAATTTTATCTTTACCCATAAAAGCTCTTAGAACATCTGGGATTTCAATATAATTTTCTTCATCATTGAAATTATTCTCTATAATTGCAACTAGAGTTCTCCCAACAGCAAGAGCAGAACCGTTGATTGTATGTGCTAATAATTTCCCTGTATCGGTCTTGATTTTAATATTTGAACGTCTCGCTTGAAAGTCACTAAAATTAGAACATGATGAGATTTCTCTAAATTTACCCTGACTGGGCATCCACACCTCTATATCAAATGTTTTAGAAGAGCTAAAACCTAAGTCACCGGTGCAAAGCTCAATAACTTGATATGGCAAGTCTAACAATTGTAGAATTTCTTCTGCATTGCTTAAAAGGCTATTTAAATCATCTAATGAGGTCTTAGGATTAGTTACTTGAACTAGCTCAATCTTTTCAAACTGATGTTGTCTTATCAAACCCTTGGTATCCTTGCCATAGCTGCCAGCTTCAGATCTAAAGCATGGGGTATGAGAAGTAACTTTTTTAGGTAAATCACCTTGCGGAATGAGTGTATTTCTGAATAAATTAGTCAGTGGCACTTCTGCTGTCGGTATTAGGTAAAGATTATCAGAGGCCTTAAATAGATCTTCTTCAAATTTTGGAAGTTGCCCAGTTCCCTTCAAGGATTCTTTATTGGCCATAAAAGGAACATAGTATTCCTCATAGCCGTTCTTTGCCGCAACTTCTAACATGAAATGTATGAGTGATCTTTGAAGTCTTGAAATATCTCCCTTTAACACAGAGAATCTTGAACCAGCTAAATTTGAAGCTATGTCTGTATCAATATCTGAAGTTATTGAGAGATGGTCTGGAGATTTTTTTGTTCTTATTTCGCCATATTTAGACACAACAACATTGTCGATTTCAGACGAGCCTACTGGAACATCTTCTCTTGGAATATTAGGAATATCTAGCATAAAATTATTTAAAGAGACAAGAAGGTCTTGCAAACTATCATCTTTTAATTTGAGATCAGAATTAATAGAATCAATTTCTTTTTTAAGATCATCAGTGTCTCCACCTGAAGATTTTAATTTACCAAACTGTGAAGAAAGCTCTTTTCTTTTTGATTGCAAATCCTCAACAGAAATCTGAAGATCTTTTCTAGCGCTATCGAGAGAAAGAAATTCTTCAATGTTTAATTTATAACCTCTTTTTAAAAGCGAATTTTGTATATTTTTACCATCATCCCTAAGCTTTTTTATATCTATCATTTACTTACCAAGTGTTAATCCAATAAAGGTTGCCAATATAGTCATCGACATTGTAAGCATTATATATAAAGTACCAATAATTGGAGTATTTGATGAAAATAAATCAATACTTTGACTTGAGAAAGCTGACATAGTTGTAAAGGAACCCAAAAACCCGATAACAAAAAAATAATATGTGGAGTCTTTAGACTGAATGCTTGAGCCAAGAATCAAACCAATTAATAGACACCCTAATACATTTACTATCAAGGTAGCTAGGGGAAATGAGGTTGACGATAATTTATCTATGAAAATTGTTAATCCGTACCTAGATATAGCACCTAAACCCCCTCCGATACCAATAAAGAGCAGATTCATCCTCTAAGCTTCCCTAAAAACAATTGTGTTTAATATATTTAAATTATCAAGATAATCAACTGAGAAAGATTTATTAGAAATATATCTTACAACAACAATTTTCCCATCTATATTAAAAGAAAATGAATTAGAGTTTTGATTTTTTATATCTTCAGTTTTAAAACCAAGTTTCAATATAGATAATAAAGTTTGATTTTGAAGTGACTGTATTTCTATAAGTTTAGTTTGGTTGAACTCAAGATCATTAATTTCAATATGGGACTCGTTAATAGAATACTGTTCTTTAAATGGAGTATTAATATTTATTCTTATTACATCATTTTTACGAAATATCTCGCCCTCTGAGATTTGAGTTATATTTGCAACCTCATTCACAGATTTTTGTTCAAAGGTCATTTTGTTTGATAGTAAAAGGTCGTTTATCGAATCAACGCTATATGAAAAACAGTTACAAGCAAAAAACACAATAAACAGATAATTGAATAATCTCATTATCGCTTTGGTACAAGAACTTCTCGTGAACCATTTGAGCTCATTTCAGAAACTAGACCAGCCTCTTCCATTGCCTCAATAAGTCTTGCGGCTCTGTTGTAGCCAATCCTTAGTTTACGCTGAACTGCAGATATAGATGCTCGCCTTGATTCAATAACAAAATTCACTGCTTCGTCATAGAGCTCATCAGAATCTTCAGCTGAGCTGCTTCCAGCTGATTCTGAGCCACTCCACCCAGGAATTGGCCCTGTCTCTTGGGCCTCATTAACAATACTTTCAATGTAGTCAGGCTCAGCTCTAGATTTCCAATCATTAACAACCCTATGAACCTCATCATCACCTACAAAGGCACCATGAACTCTTATAGGCACACCAACGCCTGGTGGCAAATAAAGCATGTCACCGTAACCTAACAATTGCTCTGCTCCACCTTGGTCAATAATAGTTCTGGAATCAATTTTTGATGAAACTTGAAAACCGATCCTTGTAGGTATGTTTGCTTTAATTAAACCAGTAATTACATCAACTGAAGGTCTTTGTGTAGCAAGAATTAAATGTATTCCTGCTGCCCTAGCCTTTTGAGCAATTCTCGCTATTAAATGCTCTACCTTTTTGCCTACTAACATCATCATGTCAGCGAATTCATCAACAACCACTACAATTGAAGGCAGTGTTTCAAGGTACTCCTCTTCGTTCTCATTAAGTGGGTTGAGTATTTGTTTTCCATTTTCAGCAGCTTCTTCAATTTTTTTATTAAAGCCAGCTAAATTCCTAACACCCATCATAGACATTAATTTGTATCTTCTATCCATTTCAACAACACACCACCTCAATCCATTAGATGCATCAGTCATATCTGTTATGACAGGGGTTAGTAAGTGAGGTATTCCATCATAAACAGATAGCTCAAGCATTTTTGGATCAATAAGTATCAATCGAACATCTTTAGGGTCTGATTTAAACAATAGACTTAAAAGCATTGCGTTTACACCAACAGATTTACCAGAACCAGTTGTACCTGCAACCAGCAAATGTGGCATTTTTGCCAAATCAACAACAACGGACTTACCGGCAATGTCATGACCAAGAGCTAATGTTAAATTTGATGAGGATGTTTTAAATGCATTAGATGAGAGAATTTCTGTAAGCCTAACCATCTTTCTGTTTGTATTTGGTATTTCAATACCAACAACAGACTTACCTTCAATAACCTCAACAACCCTTACTGAGCTAACTGACAATGATCTTGCAATATCTTGTGCGATACCTGTAATTTTACTTGCTTTAGTTCCAGGTGCTGGCTGAATTTCAAATCTTGTTACAACCGGTCCAGGTAATACTGTTTCAACAACGGCCTCTATACCAAATTCATTTAGCTTCGTTTCAAGAAGAAGAGCAAGTTCGTTTAATTCATCTTTTGATAAAGACGATCCATCGTCAAGGGCTCTATCAAGAAGTTGAGTGCTCGGCATTTTTGTTTTTTTAGGGTCAACCTCTGGTTTGTCAATAGTGGTTTTAACTTCCTTAAGTTTAGTTTCTACTTCTATCTCTTTTTGCTTGGATGGTATTTCGTTTTTTTGTTTGCTATCTATAAGAATTTTTTTAGGCTTCGGTGCTTTTAAAGCTTCTACTTTTTTAATCTTTCTATTTTCTTTAAATTCAATTAGCTTTTCAGAAAGAAAGAGTTTTATTGAAGAAATAATTTTTATAAAAGTTTCTAATAAATATCTTAAAAGTGTAAGTAAAGAGGAATAAGAAAGTAGCAAATACTTACCTATAAGCTGAAGAAAATTTAACCAGGAAAAATTGAAAGCGTTAGACGATGCAGGAACTAAAAAGAGTGTAAAAAATATCAATCCGCCAACAGTTCCAATATTTGAAGAGAGGCTCCCAAACAGTAACTTACCAGTTGCACCACCAGAAACTCCTGTAAAGTAATATTCAAGAATAGATGAACAACTTATTAATAATATTATGGAGCTTGCAATTCTTACAACTACCTTAGATTTTGAATTGTACTTATCTTTATCAAAAATTATTTGAGCTGACCATATGCAACCTATAAGTAAAAGCAAGTAAGATGAATATCCAATAAGAGTGAAAAGAAAATCCGAAATATTAGCTCCAAGTGGCCCACCAAGATTTGTGATTAAGACTGAAGAGTTTTTGTTAAAAAAACCTGAGTCTGCTGTATTGTAAGAAACCAGTGCAACTAAAATATATATTGATAAGCCAATTAAAAAATAACTGAAAAAGTTAATTATTGTTTTTTTTATATATGGAGAAAGCATATTTTAGTTTATAGCCTTGATTTTTTATAAATTATAACTATTTATGAATAACATTTAATTAATATTCAACTATAATTCAATCATGTCAACAAATCATAACAAATTAATCATATTAGGTTCAGGTCCAGCGGGCTACTCTGCTGGTATTTATGCTGCTAGAGCAGGATTAGAACCAGTACTTATAAGCGGAGCACAGGAAGGTGGTCAGTTAACAACTACTACTGATGTAGAAAATTGGCCTGGTGATAGCAATGATCTTCAGGGCCCAGATTTAATGATAAGAATGAAAGAGCATGCTCTTAAATTTGATGTAAAAATGATAAATGATCATATAAATTCTGTCGATTTAAGTACAAAACCTTTCAAGCTAAATGGTTCAGATGAATACACATGTGATTCATTAATTATCTCAACTGGAGCAAGTGCTATGTATCTCGGAATCCCTAGTGAAGAAGAGTTTCTAGGCAAGGGTGTATCTGCATGTGCAACTTGTGATGGTTTCTTTTACAGGGATCAAGAAGTTGTAGTTGTTGGCGGAGGAAATACAGCTGTTGAAGAAGCATTATATCTTGCAAATATTTGTTCAAAAGTTACTTTAATTCATAGAAGAGATGAATTGAGAGCAGAGAAAATATTACAAGATAGACTTTTTAAAGAAGAGGAATCCGGTAAGGTAGATATTCTTTGGAATACAGAGCTCAAAGAGGTTCTTGGTGATGATATGGGTGTAAATGGAGTTTTGCTAAAAACAAATGAAGGTGATGTTAATCTAAATACACATGGTGTATTTATAGCTATAGGACACAAACCAAATACTGATATTTTTAAGGGCCAATTGGATATGGATAATGGTTACTTGAAAATAAATTCTGGAACACTTGGCAATGCAACTCAAACATCCATAAAAGGCGTCTTTGCTTCAGGTGACGTTTCTGATCAGATATATAGACAAGCAGTAACATCTGCTGGTTCAGGCTGCATGGCAGCTCTTGATGCTGAGAAATTTTTATCCGAATAATATGACTTATTCAGCCTACCAAATAGAAGAGCTAGACGGGACCTTCGTTGGTGAGGTTAGAACACTGGAAACTCCAGCCATTAAAGAGGATCATATACTGATTAAGGTTGAGTACTCGTCTCTTAATTATAAAGATGCACTTGCGGCTGCTGGAGTTAAGGGAGTTGTTAGCCAATACCCTTTCACTCCAGGGATTGATTCTGCTGGGACGGTCATTAAAACATCTTCTAAAGATTTTATAGTTGGTGAGAAAGTTATTTTAACTGGTTACAAAATGGGTATGTCCGTCAACGGAGGTTTTGGAGGTATTGTTCACGCACCGGCTAAATGGGTTGTAAAACTTCCAAATGGCTTAACTCTTCTAGAATCTATGGAAATAGGAACAGCAGGCTTGACAGCTGCTGCATCAGTAAAAAAATTAGAAGATGCTAATATTTCTAAAGATCTCCCAGTATTAGTATCTGGTGCTTCGGGTGGTGTTGGATCGATAGCTATGAATATACTTAATAAATTAGGTTATTCCGTTCATGCGCTTACTGGTAAAACCAATAAAGATGATGCTATTAAATCTATGGGGGCAAAAGAATTAATCAATAGAGACGAGTTTCTTAGCAACAAAGCAAAGCCTCTTGATAAAGCTATATATAGTGCAGCTGTTGACACAGTTGGAGGAGATATTTTGTCTAAAATGCTCTCAATGGTAAATAATAATGGGGTTGTTACGAGTTGTGGTAATGTTGCTGGGGCTAAATTTACATCCTCGGTCTTTCCATTCATACTCAGGGGTATATCTCTCCAAGGAATTGATTCAGCTGAATCACCCATAGAGCTTAAGAAAACTTTATGGAATAGGCTAGCTAATGAGTGGCGTGTATCATTAGACGGTCAAACAACACAGGTCAGCTTAGGTGAAATTGGTCCTGAAATTGAGAAGATTTTAGTTGGCAAGCAGATAGGTAGAATTGTTATAAAACATGGAGAATAAAAAATGAACGATGATTTTGAAAAATATTATGAAAACAAAGAAGCAAATGAAGATAGTAAATCAGATGCAAGAGTCATAACAATACTAATAACAGTCTTAGTTATAGCAGCGACTTTCTGGGTAGCTAATCAGTAAACTACTTCGCTCCCATTCTCATTGCAGAGTCTAGCCTAATTGTTTCACCATTTAAGTAACTATTTTGAACTATATGGCCTGCTAGATCGGCAAACTCTTTAGTGTTACCAAACCTGTGTGGAAACTGTGTGGCTTCCAATAAAGATTGTTTATTCTCTTCTTTAGCTAAGCTCATTAATGGGGTATCAAAAATTCCCGGTGCTATTGTGCAAACTCTAATGCCGTGTCTTGCAAGATCTCTTGCAGCTGTTAAGGTCATTCCAATAACTCCAGCCTTAGAAGCACTATAGGCACTCTGACCTATTTGACCCTCATAACCCGCTATTGATGCTGTATTTATAATTACACCTTTTTCACCTTCAGCGTCTGCAGTATTCTTATCTATAAGCTCTGCACAAAGCCTCATAACATTAAATGTACCAACGAGATTTAGATCGATTATAAATTTAAAAATATCTAATGGGTGCGGCCCTTTCTTGCCAAGTATTCTTCCTCCAAAACCTGTACCAGCACAATTAACAACAAAATTCAGCTTTCCGTATTTTTTATCTATCGCATTAACAGCATCTTGCACAGACTGCTCTTCCATGACATTTGTGTTGAAATATGAAACATTATCTGCCCCCAAAAGATCAATTACCTCTTGAGCCTTGTCATCATTAATATCAAGAATTGCTACCTTTGCTCCATTAGCTACAAAATGTTCAACTGCAGCTCGTCCAAGTCCAGAAGCTCCGCCTGTAACAGCTGCTACGTTATTTTTAATATCCATATTCAGTCCCTATAAATTGTTAATTCATTATATATAAATTAACAAAGGAAGAAATGATTATATTTTGGCATGGTAATTGCATTATGTATTAGTGAACGTTAATTATTTTCATATAAAAGGAGTAAAAAATGAAAAAATTATTATTACTAGTAGGTTTAATAACTTTACCTACTTTCGCTAGTGTTAGTGCGAATGTGAGCTTTGCATCTGACTATATTTGGAGAGGAATGACTCAATCAGATGCACCTGCTGTACAAGGTGGATTTGATTATTCAGCAGAAAATGGTTTTTATGCTGGTGTCTGGGGTTCTAATGTTAATTTCAACAATGGAGCAGGTAGTGAGTTAGATTTATATTTTGGATATGGAACAGAGGTTGCTGGCATTGGTGTTGATGTGGGTTATATATCATACGAATACATTGATTCTGATCCAGATGCAACATTTGAAGAAATCTATCTTGGATTTAGTAAAGGTGATTTAGGACTAAGTTTTGCATTTGGTCAAGACGGAGCTCCTGATTACACAGAGGTTTCATATTCATTTAGTGGAATTGATTTTGCTTACGGTGAATATGATGAGTATGGAAGTAATTTTATTATTTCAAAAGGTTTCACATGTGGTTCATATGATTGCGCAGTTGCTTACACAGACTTTTCTGATGACGGATATGGAGCAGATGAAGATGCTTTAGTATTCTCAGTATCAGCTAGTCTCTAATATTCATACCCCCCTATTATGAAATTAGTAACAGCAATAATTAAACCCTTCAAACTTCAAGAAGTAAGAGAGGCGCTTGTTAACGCAGGCATTCAAGGTCTTACTATTACCGAGGTTAAGGGTTATGGAAGGCAGAAAGGCCATACAGAAATGTATAGAGGTGCCGAGTATGCAGTAGACACATTACCGAAAATAAAATTGGAAGTTTTGGCTAAAGATGATGAAGTAAGTTTAATCACTGAAACAATCTCATCTTCTGCCCAGACTGGAAAAATTGGTGATGGAAAAATATTTGTTTCATCTTTGGATGAAGTTATCAGAATCAGAACTGGCGAGACCGGTTCAGAAGCAATATAAGGAGTAAATTATGGAAATTGCATTTGCATTAGATACGTTTTATGCCGTCATGGCAGGAGCATTGGTTATGTTTATGGCAGCTGGTTTTACCATGCTAGAAGCCGGACTTGTTCAAAAAAAAGATGTATCTGAAATTGTAACGAAAAATATAGGTCTATATTCTATAGCTTGTATTATGTATTTGGTTTGTGGGTTTGCCCTAATGTATCCTGCAGGATCTGTTTTA
>ERZ1046568.1501-NODE-1501-length-16560-cov-18.733111_pt1 | contig 16560 bp, 17 predicted proteins | sample MGYA00383092_ERZ1046568 | MGnify/ENA primary metagenome ERZ1046568 (study PRJEB29581, sample SAMEA5548362) | metagenome | biome: marine; feature: coastal; material: water | depth 1 m | study: Short-term variability in the microbial, nano- and picoplankton... | reverse complement strand
TGTTACTTTGGCCATTCTCTGATGCGCGCATTGCGTGGAGTAACATCTCGGTGGTGGATCCGTTATTCACGCTGCCGTTACTGGCTGCGGTGGTGCTGGCTGGGGTCAATCAGTCGGCGTTCATTGCGCGTCTGGGTATGTTGTGGGGATTCCTTTATCTGTCACTCGGCTTGGTGCAGCAGGATCGCGCTACGACGGCGGGCGAAGCGCTTGCAGCGAGTCGAGGACACGACCTGGTGGCTGTTTCATCCAAGCCCAGCTTTGGCAATATCCTGCTTTGGAAAATTATTTACGAGCACAATGAGCGGTACTACGTGGACGCCGTGAGGTTGATGACCGATGTTCAGCTGCTCAAGGGTGACAGTGTCACTCGGCTAGATGTTCAGACCCACTTTCCTTGGTTGGAGCCTACTTCACAGCAAGCGTTAGATTTAGAGCGCTTCCGTTGGTTCTCGAACGACTATCTTGCCGTTGACGAGGGCGATCCTCAGTTTGTGGTGGACATGCGGTATTCCTTATTGCCCAACGAGATCAAGGGTTTGTGGGGGATTCGCTTGGATGCAACATCGAGCCAAGACCAACACGTCGAATGGACTGCAAGACGCAGTGCAGGAGCCGATCGGTTTGACGAGCTTTTTGGTTTGCTGTCGGGCCGCGATGAACGATTACTTGACCTACCGCAGGCTCTTCACCGCGAATCCATCACAATAGAGCGCTCTGGGAAAACCAACTGAGACGCTACGACAATTGTGTGATCCTCGTACCGAGCTCGGGTGTTGTGTCCGAGCACGCTCGAACAGCTGTAAAAAGTCAGCGGGCATTAATGAAAGGGGAGGTCTGTGCAGTTCCCGGGGAGAGGGTTCCCGTCAAAGGCGCTCTTGGCAAAGGGAACAGAGTCCTTCAAGGAATGATTCAGTACGCTCAAGTGGTCGAACGAACGGTAGGTGTGAGCGGATACTTGGGTGCCTGCGCTACACGCCGCTTTCATGAGCTGGAACTGCATTCGCGGTGGAGTGTCGACGTCCGCTAAGCCGGCGCCAATAAAGAGCGGTGTGGCGAGGGTCAGCGTGGGAAATCCCATGTACGCATAGGCCGCTTCAATACTCATCTTACTGCTCGTTTCGAAGACGTCATTGTAGGTGAGACTCAGCTGGCTGATTTTCTTACGAATGTCGCGATTACACACGGACGCCACCTCACGGGCGAGTGGTAGTGCGCTGGGTTTTAGGTGCTGGGCGGCGTCAAATGCGGGGTCAACGTACTCGAGCAACGATAGGACTAGGAAGTTATAACCGAGCTTGGGGTCAACCGCGTCTCGTGGTCTGGCGCGCCGAAGTGCACGAACGGCTTCTGGCGAAAAGTACGGCACACCGGTTGCTACTACGCCACGAATATCGAGTTCAGGGGCATAGGCGGGCCAGTAGCCTGCGGTGGCAATGGCCGCTCCCGCTCCTTGTGACTGACCCGCTAAGACCACCTTTTTGGAGACTGGGAAGTCACTGCCTTGAACGGCTCTGATGATGTCCAAATTGCTGTAGGCCTCGGGTTGTGTGGCCATGTAAGGATGTATGCCTCGAGTGCCTAGGCCTTGATAGTCCGAGGCCACAATGGCGAAGCCCTGGGCCAGCCAGTGCGCTAAATGCGCCTGATGAAACGGCACATAACCCGTCCACGTTGGCGCGCAATGATCGGCTATGCCAACTGTACCGTGAGACCACAGTAGCAGTGGCCAACCGCCATCGGGTGCTTGGCCTGGCGGTAAAAAGAGAGCCCCCGATACCACAATGGGTGCATTCCCCTTGATGCCGTCTGTCGATGTATAAAGCAGTCGCATGCTGACTGCTGCGCCCGGCACTGACTGATGCGGACTCAGCGCCTCTTGATTGAGGAGTAGACCCACAGTCTGAGGTAAAGTCCCGCGATAGGTGTAGAACTCTGAGACACCGCCGTCGCCCACCGCGGCTCTTGCTTTTTCAGACAAGGTGCCGGGCATCAAATCGACGGACTGGTGCGCGCAGCTTATCAGTGAGACAGACAGCACGAGCGCGATAATGAGGATCTTAAACATCGGTTCTCCAGCCTGGCGAATCAGCGAGTAACGAAAGTATATAGGATCAGCGAGTGTCAGGCGTGTCTCTTAGTTCCAGCAGAATGCGCATCGGATGAGTGGTGCGCGGACACCAAATACACCAATACAATGAAAAGACCCAGCGTCAAAAGCCTTATTACCCTCGTTTACTGTGCGTTTCAGAGCGTTCAACGCACGTCTCCCAGGCACCTATGTCGCGGTCAAGGTTGCCGGGTAAAACTACGCTGAGACTGTCAACGCCCCACGCTCAATCACCGGTCTGACTTTGCGCACCTTGATTCTCATCAAGGTGCTCTTCACCAAACGATTTCAGCGCGCGCAGAACGGGCTTCAAGGCCTTGCCGAGCTCCGTGGGTACATACTCATAACGGGTGGGCCGGGTTTGATAGGGCACCTTGGCTAGGAGCCCTAGCCCGACTAATTTGCGCAGTCGATCGCTTAAGAGATTGGTAGGAATATGCTCCCGGCTCGAACAAAAGTCGGCAAAGGTGCGACCGTTTAGGAACAGCGCGTCTCGCATAATCAGCAAGGTCCAACGGTCTCCTAAAAGGTCCAGTGACCGCGAAATTGGGCAGGGTGATCGGTGCTCGATAATGGGGTTCTTAGATTCAAACGTCATGGTGCACTCTGGCCTCGTCGAAACGCCCCCAACTTCAGGGCGCTAACCATAATAATGCCGTAGATGGCCATGCCGAATGCTGCCGCATAAAATACACCCGCCAAGCCCCAATCGGTCGCGTTCATTAGCAGCATTGCACCGCCGACCGCGACAATGAGTCTGAGCACCAGCGATACAACAGGCCAGAACATGGCTCCAGCGCCTTGAGAGGCGAAATACAAAGACAGGCCTAAGCCCTGAAAAGCAAAGCAAGGCCCGACGATTTGTATGTATTGTTTGGCTGCTGCCTGGACAATTGGATCTTGGCTAAACAGCGGTATCCAAAAATCGGGGAATAGGGCCAAGCTGATGCCAATCATCCCGGCAAGGAGCGCGGAACCCATGCCCCCGACCCAGCCAATGTGTTCTGCTCTCTTGAGGTTACCCGCACCCACGCTCATGCCCACTAACGAGGTCATGGACGCACCGATACCAAAGACTAAGGGGATTAGAAGGAACTCAATGCGCGAGCCTATGCCGTAACCCGCCAAAGCCTCCTCACCAAAACGCCCAACGATGGCCGTCAGGCAGAGGATGCTGGTCACTGTGAGTATGGGCGACAGAGACGCAGGCAGCGCAACTTTGAGGATCTCTCGGAAGTGTCGCTGCTCAAAGCCAAAGCGGCTTTGTCGAATTTTGATGGCTGTATTGCCAATGATGAGCCTCAAAATCATGATGCCGCTGAGGAGAAGCGCCGTGAGGACGGCCGATACTGCGGCACCGACAATGCCCAGTTGTGGCGCGCCAAAGGCGCCGAGCACTAGGGCCGCTGACAGGGGTACCTGAACGAGCGCGCTGGCGGCCATGACCAGGGCTGGGAACTTCATGTCGCCCATGCCGCGGTATATCGCACTGACCACGCCCATGAACCACAAAAATACGCCGCCTGAAAATAACACCAGACAGTAACGCAGTGCCTCAGTGAGCGTGCCACTGTTGCCGCCTAAAAAGCGCAAAAAAGGCTCGCCAAAAGCCCAGAACAACGTAAAGAGTAAGAGCGCACCGAAGACAGCCAGCGCCAAGGCGTGCCAGATCAGTTGCTCCGCACGTTGCCGATCACCAGCCCCTAGCGCGCGTGCAATGGCTGAGGCCACAGCCCCGCCCATGGCGCCGGCTGACAGGGTCTGGGTCAGCATTAACAGCGGGAATACTAAGGCCATAGCCGCCAGAGAACTGCTGCCCAGCTGCCCTACAAACCAGACCTCGGTCATGCTCACACTCGCCTGAATGAAGAAGGCAATGCTGTTGGGTGCAGACAACCTCGCCAGCAGCGGAAGCGGGCGTGCGGTCAGCAAGTACTGGGTTCGGTCGTCCATAACATTAAAACCGCTCGTCAGAGGCTTGCATTAGTAGATTAGTTACTTTAATAATGCAAGTGACTGTCTATTTACAAACAATAAAAACAAGTGGGGAGGTTGTATGGAATTTGGGTTTCTAATGGGTGCCGCGTTACTGTCGCTGGTGGGCGCGTTGTTCCATGGCGTTGCCGGTCACCGCTTGTATATGGGCAATATAAACGCCAGCAACCTCGAACCGTTAGCCAAGACCTTAAGCCTGGTGAGTTGGCACACGTTTACGATCATGCTTCTGGTCGGTGCGGGGACACTCGCTTGTGTCGCGTACAACCCCGACATGAAACTCATGGCATATCCCATTATTTTAACCAATGCAGCAGGCGCCGTAATGTTCCTCGGGTTGGGGCTGGGGAGTCACCGGCAACTACTCACGTTGCCGGGGCTGTACCTGATGGGCGGAACCGCGACTTTGGCTTGGTTGGGTATTTACTAACCCGGTTTTGTTTGCAGATGTTACCCTCGAGGCCCTGCGTCTGATGTAACGTCCAATTGTAGGTGAGCAGCTGCTACCGAGCCGGCGGTGCTTTCCATCAGCGTCTACGTATCGCCGCTCCGCGCTGTAAGAAGAGTAAACAGGACACCAGACCTAAACTCATGAACTTTATTCGAAAATTCCAGTTTGAAATCTTCGCGACACTTGGCTTTTGGTTTATCGCACTCAACTCTATTATTCCTACGGATGCTAGTGTTCTCCTCGTTGGAGGAGTTATTTCCTTTATTGTTGCCAGTAACGGATACAGGAACCGAAAAAGACGGCTGAATAATAAAAAGTGATCTAAACAGTGCTTGCCCGGCTTGAGAAAGGGCTGACCTTTGCGGATTAAGCTTTGATGTCGAGTAGTGCACCTAGCATGTTGTCCGCGACTCGCAGAGTCTTCAGGTTCGCGTCGTAAAGGCGTTTATTGACACCCATCTCAATCGATTCCTCCAGAAGGTCAACTTCGGAAGGACGCAGATCTCCCTCAATGTTATTAGTTTGGAGCGACGGTGACTCCGTTCCGTTGACTTTCTCGACTTTGACTTCAACACCATAGACACCAGCGACCGTCGTCACTTGCTGCTTCTGAAAGCCAACCGTCGATGCGTTAGCGATGTTATTAGCATTGGTCTGTAGTTTTAAAGTTGCTGCCTGAAGCCCTGAAATCGCAGCACTATTTACCGAGCCCACCATACTCAACCTCAGCAAAAAGAGACTCGGTTAGTGTAACTCTTATGACCCTTTGCACAAAATAGGGGCGCTATTACTATTCTCATAGACAACACATTGACCCAAAAGCAACACATCACGATGACCAACTTATCTACAGTGAACGTCATTTTGATACCTCAAGTTATTTCGCTCGTTGTGAAAATAAAGTTAGAGCGCTACGGGCTCGTACTGACCACTTTCGCAGGGACTTAAATGCAATAACTAAGACAATGAGGTTCGGGTATTCGCTATGATTTAGTTGTATTTTTTAGCTTACGTTTTATTCTTATTCATTACTAAGCTCATAGGTTCAGCCATTATGGAAACAGATATTTTCAGTCAAGAAACAAAGGTGTTGTCTGAAGTTAAAAGGCTGCAAGAGGAGGGGCAATCGTCTCATGCTGACTTCAGCGCACTGGCTGACCAATATGGGAAGCTGCTTAGAACCACAAAAAAAATAATTAAACTCAGCGATAAGAATGAGCAAAGGTTAAATCAATTAAAGCTGGAAGCTCAGGAAACTAATGAACAGCTGGAGGGTATGTCGTCACAGCTCTCGAAATTCTTATCTCCCCAACTCTATAATTCCATTTTCTCCGGATCCAGACATGGGACTCGTGTAAGCCGTCGAAAGAAACTAACAGTTTTTTTCTCTGATCTATGCGGCTTTACTAACTATGTAGAAAGCATGGAGTCCGAGGACGTTACAGACTTGTTGAATCTCTACCTTGAAACAATGACAAATATCGCATTAGAGCACGGAGCAACAATTGATAAATATATTGGCGATGGCATTATGCTGTTTTTTGGGGATCCAGAAACTAACGGCGTGCGAGAAGATGCAGTTCAATGCGTAAATATGGCCCTAGAAATGCTACGGGCACTCGATAACCTGTCAGACGAGTGGGCCAAATACGGATTAAGAGACCAGCTGCAGATGCGGATCGGCATTGATACCGGATTCGCGACGGTTGGCAACTTCGGGTGTGAATCTCGACTAGATTATACGGCGATAGGGGCTGCAGTAAATCGAGCATCCCGGCTTGAAACGGCTGCCGATAATGGATCGATATACATATCGGAGGACACCTACAACTTAGTTAAGGATTCGATTATTGCCGAAGCACTACCGCCCATACACCTAAAGGGTATAGGGGAATTCTTAGCGCGAAAAGTAAAGAGCTCCCGTGATTCAAGTGCCATCTCGATGGAGCTTGGCGAGCGCAGTGTATCGTTTGTTTTGGACAATCTGTCTGAAACTGAGCTTGACGAAGCCACGCTAAGCTTACAGAAAGCGATCGAAGACATTCAGTCGTTCAAAATTACTGGTACCTGATGTTTGGGACGTCTGCTTAAGAGTCTTGTGCCAGCGCTAACTAACCCAGCCGCGATATACAAACAGGGCACCAAATTCATGCGCTTGGAAGTCAAATTCAAACTTTTTGACTCTACGTGCCATCTCAATAAAACCTAGGCCCGCACCAACCGAGTCATCGGGAGGGCCATCCTTTAGGCGTTGCCGATAAAGTTTTCGAAGCTCCTTTGCATCTTTTACGCTCAAGTCGACTAAAGTCGCCTCAAGCACATCCCGTTTCGATTCTGATACAACATTTACCGCCTCTATTAGAAAGCCGTCATCTGCAATTGAGATCGCAATAGTACCAACGCTGTCTCCAGTCGATTTAGTCTTTTGATGAGAGTATCGAATGATATTTTGTGCCTGCTCGATAAAAACGCCAAAAACTCTATTTGCTACTACCTCCTCCGTCTCTTTGTCAGATAATTGATGTCGAACAGGGTTGGCAATAGTCGTAAGTAAATCTTCTGTCATTGGACCGGAATAACAAAACACGGTCTTCCGTTCTTGCATGAAAGTGTGGAGCCCTACAGTATCTCGTTCAATGCTCATAAAAAGATCTCCTGAACTAATCTTTGAAAGTACTTATCCCGCTGCCTCGGTCTCTATCGCAACCAACTCATAGGTACAATTCTCAACGTCCTCCTGGAAATCCTCGCCTGCTTCCAACATCGTGTCGTCCTCTGTTCGATAGCACCACTGAATCAGAATCTCTCTGCCCGACTCCGCGCTCTCTTCTAAATATTCGAAAAAATCGAACAAGAATTTTGCTGATGAGCTGTTGAAGTAATAGAGTTCAATTACAACTTTAAATGACCCGCGACTTATCCCCATGCTTTCTTCTAAGGCCTCCAGAACAGGGGCAGACCATTCGGAAATATTCTCTGGATAGCATTCGCCCCTTATCGAACACGATTGCTCCGTCAATTCAACATAGGGGGTTCGCTGCGTCTGCTCAAAAATCATAATTTTTCTCCACTCGCTCGAGCGTCTGGCTCTATTACTGTTGTTTCGTTAAGTGAAAATGATAGGAGTGTGAGGTCGTCCCTAAAAGGAGCACTGCCTCGGTATAAATCGACACTATTCATTATTTTTTCAACAATATACTTAGGTGTCCTATCTGTTGCCTGCTGAAGAAGTTTAAGCACTCTCCGTCGACCAAATGCGATTGGCTTCTCTTCTGGACTCATGACGTCGGTGATGCCATCAGTGAGCATTACAAATGCACCCGCTGGATCAGAGATTTCATGGGTGGTGTATTCGAAGCCCTCTTTCATTCGAGTGGACCCAACTGACTTACGATCGCCACTTGTTTCCGAGGCTCCACCGGTTTGAACTTGGAATATGGATGCCTTAGCACCTGCAAACTCTAGCTTTCTCTCGTCTCGGTAATAAATACAAACACCCCCATCAAAACCCTCTTCGTTGGTATTTTTCTGGTCTGTCCGGCTTAACGTATCTTTCAGTAGCATATTTACCTGTGACAGGTATTGACCCGCGCTCTGGTACTGATCGGGGGTTATCGCCTTATCGAGATGGCTTCGCGCAATAATGGATAAGAAGGCGCCCGGCACTCCATGGCCTGTGCAATCAACGACTGCAATGTAGACCTTGTCAGGTAAATCTTTGATGAAATAAATATCCCCGCCAACTAAATCACGCGGTCGCCATTCAACATTTATATCGATGTCACCGGGGTATGTTTTGGGTAAGAGAGCATTTTGTAGCTTGGCGGCGTAACGAATCGAACTATTAATTTCGTCCTTAGCCACCACTAACTCATGAGTTCTCGCGTCAATTAATGTAGCTACCTCGTCTGACATTTTAGAGAACGCTTTAGACATGATTTCAATTGAGGCATTCTCCTTCTCCTCATCGGTGCCAGTGGAAAGTGCGGTTCTCATTTCGTCTATCTCGGATAGAAGCATTGATCGAGCGCTGCCTTCTAGCTGCTCAGAAAGGGACGACATTTTTTCAAACATAATTCCATCTCTCTCATCCCGCCGCTTAGCTCGATCTCTTCTCTGCACCTCGGATTCAACTCTATGCAGCCTGTATTCGTTAATGGCTTTTTGGAGCCTACCGACCTCGTCGTAACGTGATGACAACCATCCTCGCTTGAGGTTTTGTTCACTCAGATCCCCCTCGCCCATTTTTTCGAGCGCGGAAATAGCTTCTAAAATTCGGTTAAAAGAACTGGAGGTCACAAAAAATGTTAACAGTAAAATGAGCGCGGCCATTCCGGCGAAGAGCAACTGTGATTGCCGCTCCGAGTCTTTAAGTACTGCAAGCAGCTCGCTCTGATCATCAAAGAGGAGGATCCTCAGCTCACTTGCGCGTATATTTTTGCTGAGAGGTATTGAGGAGATGCGAGAGCCTAATGAATCGTTAATGTAGCTGTATTGGTAAATACTGTTCAAACGGGAGTGAGACAAGCTATCTGCGATCAACTCGCTCAACTCAGTGTTGCGCTCTTCATCATAGTATTCTTCGAATGTGAGCGGCGTGTCACCGACGGCGATCGCTGCTTGCACCTCAAAGTTTTCAGCAAACATCTCGAGGCTATCGATAATATTCCTGCCCAAAACGATCACCCCGATGGTCGCCTCTGCCTCGTCTTTAAGGGCGAAAGAAAGAGTGTCATTGACTGACAAGGGTTTTTCTTCGTTCAGGTCTTTTATCTGAACCACTTTCCTTGAAGAGTATTTGTCTAGTGACTTCGCAAATCCGCCAAAATTGAGGAAATAGTCCGGTGACGCTGATTCAGCACATGGATCCACTCCAACAACGTAAAGAGATGATTCGCAATACAGCTGTAGCCCCCGATTGTCATAAGCTATTGCAAACGTGAGCTGCTCTGAATCAATAACGTCAGAAAAAACAGACGCCATCAGATCACTGACAGCTTCCCCATCTTTGGATTTAAGCGCCTGGAACAGTGGATTGCTGTCGCTATCGGAGCCGAATGAGTTCACGGAAGGGTCCCAAAGATCTATGTTTTCATAGGTGCCGTCTAAGGGATCGAAAACCAATAGCTTATCCGCAAACTCAATATCCATATTACTTATCCAGGCAGAGCTATGGGCGGTAATGCTTTCTTGGGCGCTGTACTCTCTATTTGCTTTATTGATTTCCTGGGAAGCAAAAAAACTGGTTAGGAACAGAAAACCAACACCAACTATTATAATCCCGATAATCCTTGTTTTAATCTTCATGAGGCGTGTCCCTGTTCATCTTAATCTTAGATTGCGCGTTGTTTGCCACCTTGGACCGATCACTGAAGTTTAAATTTTAAGCGCGAACTTACATTGGACACGTAAACAGGCTGCCCATTAAGCTTAGGTGGATCCAAGCGCATTCGTTCAAAATAAAGGACTGCAGCTTTATCAAAGACAAGTCTCGGCTCAGACTCGGCTACCCTAAGATCAATCATTTTCCCTTCTTCATTGACATCAAATTTGAGTTGAACAAAACCCTCAGCGTTCATCCGCTGAGCGCGACGCGGGTACTTCAATTTTGCCGTTGCGCTGATCCTTATCTTCACTTCCTCTCCCGATGGAGCGGTCCCAGTGAAGTAGCTGCCCGCCTGTTGGGAAGTTGCGATATTTGAAGACACCATCAGACATGTAACAAAAAATGCCTTAACTAAAAGGGACTTGGAAATTTTCATACATTGGCTCTCTTTCTGAATTTGTTTTCGCGACCAGCACCTCCCCAAACTTGCTTGGCCAGTCGCAGTTGTTAGACCAAATAATTACGCATTACCTTTAGGTACCAGCTCCGAAAGCGATGTCATCGGCTCATTCTCACTGGCCTGATAACCATGTGACATTTGCGCCTATTTTTCAAATAAATTTGCAGTCTCTATCCCGATCTATTATTAAACTGTAAAGGGGAAAAAATTGATCAGTTTGGGGGGTGGCGTGACGCTTCCAATACTAGCGAAATATTTACCGCAAATTCTTTGGATTAAGCGCGATCCGATTGTCGACGCAATTTCGACTACTCTAAAGTCTCAGCTGGACTCCGCGCTCACATATCACTCCTACGATCACTCGGACGAGGTGACTGGTATGAGTGTTGCTCTTGCTGCAGACGACGGTATCGAGAACCATGATCTTTTATTACTGGGTATCGCTGCCGCTTACCACGACTCAGGTTTTATTGAGCAAAGATTGGATCATGAAGAAATAGGCGCGGACCTGGCCGAAGACGCTATGAGAGCCGATGTGCGATTTTCTTCCCAGGATATTGAGCTTACAAGGCAAATGATTCTCGATACAAAATTACAAACTGCGGGAATGTCTCATGAGCTGAACACAAGGTTGTCGCCCTGGCTGATTGACGCAGATCTATCCAACCTAGGTAGGCCCGATTTTATTTTACAAACTAAGTTACTAGCAGAGGAGCTCAATATACCAATTGAGTTGATGTTTAAAGAATCTCTTGCCCTCATGGATAGGCACGAGTGGCACAGTCCGGCTGGCAGAAAAGTTCTGGGACCGCAAAAGCGCATAAATAAGGATGCTTTAATGGCTGACCTCAATAAAAAATAGTAGGCAAGTTGTTGTTAAAACGAATTAAAGTCGAAGACGTTAGCTGCACAGATAACAACCGATTTGAAGTTATGAAGTAAAAGGATGTAGAGAAGTCATGAAAATCTCGTTCAGTACCATCATGGGTTTTGTGCTCGGCCTCGGCGCTTTCGTATTTGCAGTTTTTGACGTCACCGGAGGAGTCACAGGTGTCTTGATGTTTGCTAGTGCAGCGTCGGGCGCGGTCGTATTAGGAGGAACCATTGCGGCCACAATGATTTCCTACGAATGGCGCTACGTGGTAAAAGCACTAAGGACGTTAGCCCAGGTATTTATCCCAACGTCCGTGAATGCGAAGTCTCTGTTTGGTACTGTGGAACTAGTCATTGGTTGGGGTAAAATCGGGGCGAGAGACGGGCTTTTGGCTCTTGAATCGGAGTTCAAAAAGGTCGACACAGATGACGATCCCTTTCTCGCTCACTGTATTCAGCTGTTTTTGGCAGGTTACGATAAGGATAACCTGCGTCAAAAACTTAATACCTTTATCGCTAAGTCATATGAACGCAATATGGTTCAGGCCACCATATTAAACACGATGGCCAATATTTCACCGGGCTTTGGAATGATTGGCACTCTTGTCGGGTTGGTGGCTATGTTGGCAACTTTGGACCCCAGTGATCCCTCCGGTTTAGGTTCATCGCTATCGGTAGCTTTGCTTACGACGCTGTATGGAACAATGTTCGCACAGCTTGTTTTTAAGCCTGCATCGAGGCGAGCAGAGCAAAAGGAGCAAATTCAGAAATTCAAAAATCAACTCATTGCGGATGGCTTTTTGCTCCTCCTTACCCGTGCAAATTCGGTTGAGATACAGGACCACTTAAACAGTTATCTGGACCCTGCGATTCATTTTGATATTGCACAGGCATCGTAAAGGGGGTTACCGCAATGAGTGAGGTAGAGGAAGCGCCACCAATATACGACTCAGACCCGAGCGAGGATACCAGTTGGTTAGTGACCTACGGAGACATGGTCACACTGTTAATGGTGTTTTTTGTCCTGATGTTTTCAGCATCAAAAATTAATGAAGAAAAGTATGACTTGGTTGCGCAAAGCATAAATCAAGGGTTTGATAGTCCCGGTCCAGACGCTTCTGTCAACCCTACAAGTGCAACTGCGGACAATGTTGTATCGCCCTTGGAAGATGCAAAAGCTAAATTTGATGAGCTCGTTTTAGAAAAGAACCTCCAGGGGGAAATGTCCGCCTCGCTCAGCCCTTATGGTCTAAAAATAGAATTAGCTAGTAGTTCGTTGTTTAATTCCGGTTCAGCTGATGTCAAAGGTTCGATGCAATCTTCATTGGTTGACCTTAGCGGGATAATTCAAGGCCTTGGTGAGAACGACTACATTGTCGAAGTGGAAGGCCATACAGACAACGTCCCGATCAGAACAAGGCAGTTCCCTTCAAACTGGGAATTGTCCTCGCTTAGAGCCGTAAATGTTGCGAGATTGTTTGAAAAAGTAGGTGTGAAGAAGGATCAACTATCTGCTATTGCTTACGCGGATACTAGACCAAAACTTCCGAATACAGACGAGATCGGAAATGCCATACCAGCCAATCAAGGTGCGAATCGTAGGGTAGTGGTTCATGTGAAAAGGTTGAGTGCGGTGGATGACTGACAAAATATTTCCAAGCTCGGGTCAATCACAAGGCTACTGATTGGTAACTTACTCGTCATGATAACGAAACGAATAAGGTGACTATTCGTTGTTAGCTAGCGCTTCCGATTCAAATGCATCATATGATAGCCCTAGTGCCAGTTCGTTGAACCTGCGCTCAAGTTCAGAGTCTCCCAGGAGTTTTTGAGCGACGTCAGCTCCCTCGCGTAAACTTCTTGCATCCGGCGCTTCCCTCAATAACTGATCTAACAGCTCTTTGGCTATCTCACTAAGGGCCGGGAGTTTTGAGAGATACAGTTCTGCCAGCTGAGGGATGTAGGGAATATTGACTGAGCTGTTTCGAAAATCTTCGCGAAGAGCTCTTGTTGCTCTGCGTGCTAATGCCTCAATGACGACCTCTGAGCAAGCCAGTTGGTCTGCCGCCCATGCCAGGTCGACAAAGTCTCTAGTGAGTTTAGCGTGCTCTGCTGCAAGATCTATTAGGCTCCTGGCTAGATCAACATCGCCGAGCTTAACTAACAAAACGTCTATCAAGCCAAAGCAACCTAAAAAACTACATTTGCTCCAATCGAAATCGTAAGAACTTGACGAGCACAGGATATGTGTTCCGAGAGCCTTAGACTTTACAAATAAATGAAGTGTTTTTTCTTCATCAAAAAATTCGATGTCAGAAATGCTGTATCGCTCGCCATCAGAAAATATATTTGTAAGTATATTTGCTGAGGGGAATAGATCTTCAGATCCGCTGAACTGGGAGAAGTTGATAGTGCTGCTACCCGTTTCCAGCTGTGCAAGAGTTTCAGCATTTAATCCATCAATATCGAATCTAACAAGCGCTGGTCCGTAATGATCTTGGAATAGATACAGTCCTATATCAGCTTCATTTAAACTCAACCCTGGAAACTCAGAGTTGTCCCCGGAGTGCGGCGACCATCCATATTTTTCAAAGTCTGCTGTGTCGCAATAAGGTCCTTTACTTGAACACACGAAGGTAGGTGGCCGTGACTCAACTAAGCTTTTAAAGCTGCCAGTACCACGGAGTATTTCATGCGCTATTTCAGGGAGGGTGTCTGTTTCGAACGACGATATACTTAACCTGGTAGCTTTATGAGCAGAGATCAACAGCTCGCCTTGCCTTGCTTCAACACTACGTATCGACTTATCTATGAGTTCGGTCTCAGCCATACAAACATATCCTCAGTGTCGTTGGATTAGAGTTTACTCAATGCGACGTAATTAGACACATGCTCATGTAGCCAAACTTCTGTAGAAAAGAAAACCTATCGCGAGTGGTTTTTATTCCCAAAGAAGCTAGTTATTTCAGAGCGTTCCGCAAAGGCCAAATCTACTAAAAAGGGAATAGCTGCCACAAGTTCGCCTCATTTCCGCTTGGCTGTTTTGTGTTTTTCCTGATTTAGATCACTAAACCTTCAAGTTAAGACTCCGACGTTTATTCTGTATCTGAAATTAGGGACAGGGTCGTCTCTCAGGTAGTGGTAGCGAGAGGCGCTACACTGCTGTTAATGCTAGGCAGGTGTGGTCGAGTAGTTTTTCTTCCCTCTACTTATGAAGTTTGTCCTCCCAGCTCTTCTGACTAATATCGTTCTGAGGTTGTTTGGAAGACTTTCCAACACACTTGAGCCTGGTAGGCCGGATAGGGTCAATAACTAAAAAATCTGTTCGTTCATATTATTACGTGACGACTCTGTGTTTATTGCACAGTCGCGCCGTCATCTGGGAATGTTTTCGCATTTCTCGCAGATGTGACCGACTTCGTGTAACCGAGTGTTGAGGCTTTTTGGGCGTTGTTTGATTGCCGTAATAAGCTCTCCACCAAAGCAGATAAGGTAGAAGCGCATCGTGAGATGCGACATGACAGACGTACGCATAGATTAGTTGCTCATAGGCCTTTTTGCTGGTGGCAATGATCGGTGGCTTATCATTCCGTGTGATAAGTCCCAAGGCAGTCGCATAGGTTTCTTGAAGCTTACCTTTGTCGCAGGAAGTCAAAGCCTCTTTGAATTTTACCTCGAGTCTCTCGACATCGTTCATTATGCTAATACCCCTTGATTAAAACCAATTTTTCCTGAGGATAGAAAATGTACTGATTAAGCCCCAGCCCTCTGTATAACAAGTCATTTGCGGATGGCGTTCATCGAGCGCCGTGAAAAGACTTTATGAGTCGAGACTATCCCTTAACCTTGTTACATATTTTATGTGGCTGTCAGCCAAACAACTGATGCGGAAAATAAATCAATTGATACGCCAGAGTAATCACCCTCGGCGTGGCCACTCTTGCCGTAACAATGCTACTGCTATTGTTTCAGCGTAGCGACATAGTGGGCTGATACTAGGCGCCATTGCTCACTGTGTAGGTGCTACAAATAATTAGATCTACAAGCATTTCGTAGACGAATTACATCTAATGAGCACCACTAGTCCCCTCCATAGGTATTGGTGGCACCCGCGTATTTTTGATTGCAGCTCCAACGTTGTTTGTTTGCAAATTCGTTTGTCTCCGCAGATAGCACTTCCTTATTTACCGTTGGACGTGCAAAGGCGTCCCTTATCATTTGGCTAACTAAGCCGAAAACGAAAGGCGGATATTCCCCCTTTAAATTCTTATCTGCGTATTCAAGTACATCCTCTGCTGCAGTTACCTGCTGCCTTATCTGAATGACGGTTCCGGCAAGCTCAGCGAAGCTCTCACACGCCATCCGACGATCGGAAGATTCACTGACGCCTGCGAGACATGAGAGAGGAAGAAGTAATAGCAATGTTAATGACTTCAAGGTTTTTGACTCCAATATACGAAAAACCTTCATCCAGCAGAAATCGTGCCAGCTTCATTGCCTTAAGAATCGAAAATTTACAAATTACGCATGCTACGATTCTCGTTGGGTGTCTTAGCAGAGATGCTTAGTTGGTTTTTGGCAGGAGTGTTCAGGTGGATCGCAAGAAATAATTCATTCCGCTACCTTGCGCCGTGTTTCTTTAGAAAGTGGGGATTTTACTAATGAGGTTAGCCCTCTTGTTTTTTATGTTCAGTACAGCTGGCTGTAATTTATTGTCCAATCAGCAAAGTCACCTCGCATTAGTGCTTACTGAAAAAGCAAAAGTCGAACCCTCGTTGGTTTATGGCTGCGTAGATCGCTGGGTCCAGTCTCAAGACATAATGGTACTGACATCCGAAGTAGGGCGTATTCAAGGTTGGAACGGAGATAAAAACCTTATTTTTTCGGTTCAGGCGAATGGAAAAAAAACCCAACTATACGTCTCGAAATCGACGACCAAAATGAAGAAAAAGCTAGAAAAAATGATTTCTTCTTGCTCAGAAAATCCGGGGGGCAGTCCGCCATCTGAAATTTTTTGGACCCCGTTTTACCAAATCTGAAAGGGCTATTGTGCGTTACTGACTTTAGAATTATGTGTTATTCCTGTGCAAGGAGAGGTTGTGTTGCACCTTCGAAGTGCGGCCGGTGAGGCAGCTGTGGTTTTTTGGTCGATTCATCGAAAACGTATTTGCAGATAAGTCGTGATCTCGTATCTCGAAACGCAGCCGACTAAAACGGGGTCATTGGCAAGACACACCTTAATCAAATCAATATTGCGTTATCTGTATTTATGCGAGTTTGATTGCATAGGGTGGTGCCCAGAGACGGAATCGAACCGCCGAAAAACCCTGATATAAATGGCTTAT
>ERZ1046568.1498-NODE-1498-length-16594-cov-7.823750_pt1 | contig 16594 bp, 12 predicted proteins | sample MGYA00383092_ERZ1046568 | MGnify/ENA primary metagenome ERZ1046568 (study PRJEB29581, sample SAMEA5548362) | metagenome | biome: marine; feature: coastal; material: water | depth 1 m | study: Short-term variability in the microbial, nano- and picoplankton... | reverse complement strand
TTTTTGTTAAAGCTGGTTTAACCTAAAAATAAGGAACAATTTATGTACTTTTGTTTTAACATCAATAAATTTAAAAATGACAAAAAGACCTTTAATTTTAGTGACTAATGATGACGGAATCACAGCGCCAGGTCTACGAACTCTAGTCAAAGTCATGAATAAAATTGGAGAAGTCATTGTGGTTGCACCTGACAGCCCTCAAAGTGCCATGGGTCATGCCATCACTATTAATGACACTCTTTATTGCAAGAAAGAGCAAATTGATGGAGGTCCACAAAAAGAATATAGTACTTCAGGAACTCCTGCAGACTGTGTAAAACTGGCTATCCACGAGCTTTTAGACCGTAAACCAGACTTATGTGTTTCTGGTATTAATCACGGATCTAACTCATCCGTTAATATTGTTTATTCAGGTACCATGAGTGCCGCTATTGAGGCAGGAATGGAAGGTATTCCAGCCATTGGTTTTTCGCTATTAAATTATAGATGGGAAGCTGATTTTAGTCAAATAGAATCCTTTATAAAAACTATCACAAATCAGGTATTAGTTCAAGGATTACAAAAAGGTATTATTTTGAATGTTAACTTTCCAAAGCTTTTAGAGAATGACATTAAGGGGATTCGAGTTTGTAGACAAGCTAATGCTAATTGGATTGAAAAGTTTGACAAACGTCAAACTCCGCTTGGAAGGGACTACTACTGGCTCACGGGTGAATTTAACAATTTGGATGATGGAGAAGACACTGACGAATGGGCTCTTAAAAATGGATATATTTCATTAGTTCCCGTCCACTATGACCTGACTGCTCATCGCTACATACAAGAACTAAACAACTGGTCTTTTAATGGATAAAAAATCGATAATTACTGGTGCAATAATTGGAATAGTCTCAAATACTACAGGATTGTTTATTGTTGGCTTTCTTACGGCAAAAATGGCAGGGCGTTCAGAAAGTGGATTGCAAGTTGTTGAAGCGGCTATATCAGAAAACTTTATAGGAAAACTAATTAGCTTAGGAGCTATTTTAAATTTGATTTGTTTCTTTTATTTTATAAGAAAACAAAAAGACAGTCACGCAGCTGGAGTTTTAATTGCTACTATTTTGATTGCAGTCGGAACCTTTATATCTAAATTATAAATGAAATATTATATCATAGCTGGTGAGGCTTCTGGAGATTTGCATGCTGCAAATATGATGAAAGCATTAAAAAAGATAGACGCTAAATCAGAGTTTAGATTTTGGGGTGGTGAATTAATGGAAAGTGTTGGTGGTCAGCTAGTAAAACATTATAAAGATTTAGCATTTATGGGCTTTTTTGAGGTGGTTATGAATATTAGAACTATTTCAAGAAATCTAAAGTTTTGCAAAGCAGATATTAAAAGATTTAATCCACACTGTTTGATTTTTATTGACTATCCTGGGTTTAATTTACGCATTGCAAAATGGGCGAAAAAAGAAGGCATAAAAACTCATTATTATATTTCTCCACAAATATGGGCTTGGAAAGAAAGCAGGATCAATGCTATCAAACGTGATATTGACAAAATGTATGTTATTTTGCCATTTGAAAAAGGCTATTATGAAATTACCCACACAATGCCTGTAAACTTTGTAGGACATCCGCTTATTGACGCTATTGCAGATCGAAACCCAACTGATGAAATTTTATTTAGACAAACTCACGGACTTAATCAAAAACCTATTATTGCATTACTTCCAGGAAGTCGAAAACAAGAGATAAGCAAAATGCTTTCAGTAATGATAAGTGTTGTGAAAAGTTTCTCAGATTATCAATTTGTGATTGCTGGTGCTCCAAGCCAAGACCCTATGTTTTACAGCCCTTTTATAGAAAATAAAAATGTTTATCTTATTGAAAATGACACCTATGACTTATTGAGCGTAGCCCATGCAGCTGTAGTTACTTCGGGAACTGCGACTTTAGAAACTGCATTATTTAAAGTTCCTGAAGTAGTATGCTACAAGACTAGTTGGATCTCATACGAGATTGGAAAACGATTGGTCAAATTAAAATATATTTCCTTGGTAAATTTAATTCTTGATAAAGAAGTAGTAACTGAACTAATTCAAGGGGCATTTAATACAAAACAACTAACAAAAGAGTTAAACTCTATTTTAAGCGGTAAAAGACGAGAGGAACAATTTATGGCCTATCACGAACTGGAAACTAAATTAGGAGGACAAGGAGCTAGTTTTAAAGTGGCAGAGTTAATTTATGATTCTTTAAAATAAATCCCTTTTTACAGTAATATTATAAAGACTGTGTAACTTATTTAAAAATAAGTTTAACAAAATAATATAATGGGAAATCTTTGCTTTGCAATTTGTTATAAAGTAAACGTAGGTTTAAAATTTTGATAATAAGTATTAAATGCCTCCTGGCTATTTACATCCTTATACGTTTGATCTTTAAATAATTGAAGATATATTTCAATTTTTTGAACGGTTTGATAGCCTGGAATTGGCGCAATTAATTCTGCGTTATAATCTAAAAAAACTATTGTTGGGTAGGCCCTAACCCCTAAATATTGAGAGAATTGATGCGCACTATTTCTGCGCTTTGCTTTGGCTGGGTCATAGTTTAGATTTTTAAATAGTTGATTTTTATAATTTACTGATTCATTTCCTTCAGCATTAAACTTAACTGCATAATAATTTGCATTAACAAACGCAATTAAATCTTTGTTAGTAAACGTGTTTTTATCAAGCATCTTACAAGGCCCACACCAAGTTGTATAAACATCTATCATTATATTTTTAGGTGCATTTTTTTGAAGCTCCAAAGCTCTGTCCATAGTTACCCAATTAATCGATTGAGCTACTACAGACAAAGAGGATAATAGTATTAAGACAGTTAAAATATAGAACTTCATAACTAATTAGCTTTATTTATTAAAGTAGTAGGTTATACTAACGAACTCCATGCATTAATTTTTTGATAACAGGATATAATAGTGCTGAAATAATTCCTAAGCCAACAGCAACAGCTGTTAATATCCAAAAGAAGTAACTTAACCCTTGCGCTTTGGCTATACCTTCAGAAGCTTCTCCAAATACACCAGCTAATTTCATACCAATTGCAACAGCTAAATACCAAATACCAAACATCATGGCTATCATTCTTCCAGGCACTAACTTACTTACATACGATAAAGCTACGGGTGAAATACAAAGTTCACCCATAGTATGAAAGAAATAGACCAAGATTAACCAAATCATACTTACTGATGCTGTCTTAGCTCCTGGCTCAATGGAAGATGCGCCTATAGCTACGCACGCCATTCCAATACCCAATAACACCATTCCAATAGCATACTTCATATTAGCATTAGGATTGTATTTACTCTCCCACCATTTAGAAAATAAGGGCGCGAATGCTATAATAAACAAAGAATTTAAAACTCCAAACCATGAAGCTGGTACTTCAGCTATATCTTTCCCAAATTCTACAGATAACATCCAAATTGCTATTGTCCAAATTATAATAAAACTAATAGCTAAAAAAATATTTGAAAGCGCATATTTTGAAAAAGTCTTTTTAAATAATAACCATAAGACCCATGTGATAATCCCTAATGGGATAATAGTCATTAGAGTATTAACTATCTTAAATATAAAAGCTGAATTTCCCTCTAGAACTCGTTGAGTGTAGTCACGTGCAAATATAGTTAATGAGCTAGGAGACTGTTCAAAAATAGCCCAAAAGAAAATCGTTATGAAAGCGAAAAACATTACTGCTAACATACGATCACGAGTAATCTTATCATATTTAGGTATTCGAATGACAAGTAATAAAATAAATAAAAACAGAGCTGTAAGGATTGCCACATTTGAACCCTCCATTCCAAAAATATTAAAATCAAAAAGATTATAGGCCCCTTCTGATATTTTAGAGATTGGATCATTAAAAATCCAAGAAATTCCCAAAATACCCGCAATGGCTATCAATCCTAACTGTAGCTCCGAAAATGGATTTAGTTTTGGTTCATCTGGACTTAATTCAATAGCAGTCTTATCTAGTTTAACAGGCTTGGTTCCAATATCTCCAAAGATGTTTTGAGCAAACCAAAATTGAAGTAAACCAAACAACATGAAAATTCCTGCTAATCCAAATCCCCAACGCCATCCTACTTGTTCACCAAGATAACCACAAAGAAGAATTCCTAAAAAAGCTCCAGCGTTAACTCCCATATAAAATATAGTGTAAGCTCCATCTTTCTTTTCGTCCTTACCTTTGTACATTTCAGAAATAATAGATGTCATATTTGGCTTAAAAAATCCACTTCCAAAAACTAGTAAAGTAAGACCTAAGTAGATGAAAAAAGGAGTTTCAACTGCCATAGCTCCATGACCAAGTGTCATTAGTAATGCTCCAATAACAACAGCATAGCGATAGCCTATTTTTTTATCAGCAAAATAACCTCCCAAGAGAGTAGACAAATAAACCATGGAAGTATAGGTTCCAAAAATAGCATAAGCATGTTCTCTTGGCCAGCCCCACCCACCATCTAATAGTGAAGCAGTAAAAAACATGACTAGAAGAGCCCTCATTCCATAGTAAGAAAAACGTTCCCACATTTCAGTAAAAAATAACACAAAAAGCCCAGCTGGATGACCTAAGACTTTATCTTTAAACATATTTTCGATTGCTGTTGTCATAATTATTTAGTTAGGTGTTTACTTATTTATTAATTATTAGAATTGATTTATCTGTAAAATTTATTCTAATATTCTTTCGTTTTCTTCTACATTATGAGTTAGACGCTTTAAAGGTTTTAGCAGTGCAATAACTAATAGCCCAAAAACCACAGTGAAGATTACAATTCCTGAAAAAATAGTATACTCTCCAAAATCCTCTGATTTTTCGCCTAATATACCAGCAACCTTACCACCAAGCCCAGTAGCTGCAAAATAAAGTCCCATCATCAGTGAAGCATATTTAACTGGAGCCAACTTTGTAACAAAAGACAAAGATACTGGAGACGAACAAAGCTCTCCAATTGTATGAAATAAATATGCTAAAACTAACCACTGCATTCCTGAACTCCCATTAGCATCATATTCTCTGACAGCCAAAATCATAAATACAAAACCTAAGCCCATGATAATTGTTCCAGTAGCCATTTTAAACAAAGAGGAAGCTTCTTTGTTTTTGAGCTTACGTTTAGCCCAAATATTTGCAACCCAAACCGCAAGCAAAATAATAAAACCCGCATTTAATCCTTGGAACATTGGCGTAGGAATTAAATAGCCGAACAACATCCTATCTGTTTTTGTTTCTGTATAGACACTCATTAAACCACCTGCTTGCTCAAAAGCTCCCCAAAAAACAATTACCAGTAGAAAGGAAAGCAGCAATACTAAGAAACGATCTTTTAGAATTTGAGTTTCTAAACTTTTAAAAATCATCATTAAAAGACCAACCACAAAAGAAAGGAATATAAACAGAGCACCATATCCCCAGTGATCAACTCCCTCAAACGTAAAACCTGAGTATATAGATAATGCTAATAAAATAACTAATATGACGAGCTGGAATGGAGAATTGAATATATTGGAAAATATCTTCCAAAGAGAAATATCATTTTTCTTTTCTTCAAATGTTGGTTTATTCCCGACATGTGAAATATGTTTTTGCCCCAAAACATATACCAATAAACCAAATAACATTGCAATACCTGCTAATCCGAAGCCAGCATGCCATCCCCATTTGGCGACTACAAGTCCAATAACCGACGTGGCTAATAATGACCCTAGATTAATTCCGATATAGAAAATACTAAATCCTTTATCTCTACGTATATCTCCTTGTTTATACAAACCTCCAACCATAGTTGAAATATTAGGTTTTAAACAACCTACTCCTAATATAATTAAACTTAAACCAGCGAAAAATGCCCATTCAGCCTCTATGGCTAAAGTACCATGACCTAAACATAAAATAATAGCTCCAAGCATTACTGTTTTTCTTTGACCTAGAACCTTATCAGCTAAGATTCCACCAGGGATGGAAATCACATAAACCAACATTACATACCAACCATAAAGTTGATAAGCTTCTAACTTTGACCAACCTAACCCTGGACCATCAGCATGTGAAGCTTCTGCAATCATATAAATAACTAATAATGCACGCATTCCGTAATACGAAAATCGCTCCCACATTTCAGTGAAAAATAATACATAAAGTCCTATCGGATGCCCAAATAATTCTTTTTGAGTTGTGGAAGTTGTTGTTGACATTATATTAGTGTTAATTATAAATTGATTGTGTAGATTTAATTAATCCGTTTATCACCTAATTTTTCATGTAAAAAATTGGTCATTTTAGTATATAGGTGCATGGTGGTATTCCCTCCGTAAATGCCATGATTTTTATCCGGATATATAGACCATTCAAATTGCTTATTGGCTTGAATAAGAGCTTCTACCATACGCATAGTATGTTGCACATGAACGTTATCATCTCCTGAACCATGAACAAGAAGATAATCTCCTTTAAGTAACTCCGGGTAATTAAAAGGCGAATTATCATCATAGCCACTAGGATTTTCTTGAGGAGTTCGCATAAAACGTTCAGTGTAAATTGTATCATAGAAACGCCAACTAGTAACTGGAGCTACTGCGATTGCCATTTTAAAAACGTTGTTACCTTTCAACAAACAGTTTGTGCTCATATGACCTCCAAAACTCCACCCCCAGATTCCAATCCTACTATTATCAATATAAGGCAAACTACCAATTTGTTTAGCTGCTTGGATTTGATCTTCTGTTTCGTATTTAACTAAATTTAAGTAGGTTACTTTTTTAAAGTCCGCTCCTTTAAACCCAGTTCCTCGCCCATCAACACAAGCCACTACATAGCCTTGTTGAGCTAAAAATTGGTGCCAATAATCTCTTGAGTTGTTCCACTTATTGGACACTTGCTGCGATCCTGGTCCTGAATACTGAAACATTAAAAGAGGATACTTTTTAGTTGGATCAAAATCTACTGGCTTAAGCATCCACATGTTAAGCTCATTTCCGTTAACATCTATGGTGCTAAATTCTTTATTTGAATATTTATAGTTATTCAAACTGTTTAAAAGTGCTGAATTATCAGCAATGTTTCTAACTAATCTTCCTGTTTTAGAATCATTTAACGTATATTTTGTAGGAATTTCAGCACTGGAAAAAGTCTTGATAAAATATGTGAAGTCCGCGCTAAAAGAAGCATCATTAGTACCATCCTGAGTAGTCAAACGCTTTTTTCTTTTCCCATTCAAATTAACTGAATACACGTCTCTATTAATCGATCCATTTTCAACGGATTGATAGTAAATAACGTTATCTAATTCGTTATATCCATAGTAGGCTGTTACTTCCCAATCACCTTTTGTAATCTGGGTTTTCAATCTGCCTTTTTTTGAGTAATGGTAAAGATGGTTATATCCGTCTTTTTCACTAGTCCATAAAAAACTATTGTCTTTTAAAAACGTAATATTATCAGTTACATCTACATATGCTAAATCAGTTTCTGAAAGGACTAAATCAGCTTGTACTTTTACTGGATTAATTAACCAAAGATCTAACTTATTTTGATGCCTGTTTAAATATTGTGCTGAAAGTAAATCTGCATCATTGGTCCATTTAATCCTTGGAATATAAAAATCATTATAGATTTTTGGAAGAGAAACTACTGACGTTTGATTGGAGTTAATATCATAAAAGTGCAAAGACACATTTGCATTTTTTTCACCAGCTTTTGGATATTTAAATACATTTTGAGTTTGATATAGATCTTTACCATAAACATCCATTGAAAACTCTGGAACATCAGATTCATCAAATCGAATAAATGCAATTCTATCACTATTGATATTCCACTCAAAGGCTCTCACAAAAGCAAATTCTTCTTCGTAAACCCAATCAGTTATTCCATTAATAACTCTGTTTTTTTCACCGTCATAGGTTATTTGAATTGTCTTATCTGAAATTAAATCTTTAACAAACAAGTTGTTATTTAGGGCATAAGCTACTTTGGTACCATCGGGTGAAAATGTAGGTTCTTGAATTTTATTGTCAGAGATTAAATTTAGTTGATCCAATTCAATATCATATACGTAGTAATGTCCCAAAACAGAGTGCCTAAATATTGACTCTGTATTTGTTTCCAAAATCAGTTTACGTTCGTCAGAGCTAAATGTATAATTTGTGAAATATGGAACAGCGTCCATTGTTTTGGAAGTTGCTATGACATTAACTTTTGAAAATGTAATGTAATCATACAAATCAACAGATGTGGAACCTGTAGATCTGTCAAAATTTAACACCGAATATTGCTTTCCATTTTTCATAGAATGTAAGACCGTAAGGTCTTGTGTTCTAAATGATCCATCCCATATTTGAGCCATTGAAAAAGAATCTCTTTGCGATGTTGCTGTGAACATAAAAAAGCAACTTAATATGAAGATAAAAGGGGTTTTCATGAAAAAACTAATTACTCAGTAATGATATGCCAAGTTTACTAAAAAATTAGGAGAAATCATTGAATATTGACAGATAAATACACAATAAAAATAATTGAAGTTCCATAATAAATCCAAGAATAGTATCTTTGTCTTTCAAAATATTTATTCATGCAAAATTCCGTTTCTGGATTTTCAAAGTTTACAAAAGCTGAAAAAATTGATTGGCTAATCGGCAATTATTTTCAAAATAATACTAATGCCAAAGCAAATTTGGAACGTTATTGGAATTCTGATATAGCTCTCCAAAAATTACATGACGAATTTACTGAAAATACTATCTCAAACTTCTATCTCCCATTTGGAATTGCGCCTAATTTTTTGATTAACGATAAAATCAAAGTCATTCCAATGACTATTGAAGAAAGTTCAGTTATTGCTGCTGCAAGTAATGCCGCTAAATTTTGGATGCAACGAGGTGGATTTAAGGCAGAAGTTATTTCAACCACTAAAGTAGGTCAAGTCCATTTTATGTTTCATGGTAAAACTCATGAGTTAGAAACCATATTCAACAAAGTGAAACCACAGTTATTTGAAGATACTAAATCATTAACTAAAAACATGGAAGCCCGTGGAGGCGGAATAATAAATATTGAGCTGATTAACAGAACATCCAAACTAAAAGACTATTACCAACTACATGTATCTTTTGAGACTATTGATGCTATGGGTGCTAACTTTATCAACTCGTGTCTAGAACAAATTGCCAGCTCATTTAAGAAGTATTCTGTAAATATTCATATAGTTATGAGTATCTTATCTAACTACGTACCTGATTGTTTAGTGCGCGCAGAGGTTAGCTGTAAGGTTGAGGATCTGGTTAATAATGAGGAATATTCGGGTCAAGAATTTGCTGAAAAGTTTCTTCAAGCTGTCCAAATTGCTGAAGTAGAGCCATATCGAGCCGTAACCCATAACAAAGGAATTATGAATGGTATAGATTCCGTAGTATTAGCTACAGGAAATGATTTTAGAGCTGTAGAAGCAGGTGTTCATGCCTATGCAGCACGATCGGGGAGTTATTCTAGCTTAACACATGCCAGTATTGAAAATGGTTTTTTTAAATTTTGGATTGAAATCCCATTAGCCCTTGGAACTGTTGGTGGGCTAACAGGTTTACACCCTTTAGTAAAAACCGCAATGGAACTGCTAGGAAATCCTTCTGCTAAAGAGTTAATGGAGATCGTCGCTGTCGCTGGATTAGCTCAAAATTTTGCCGCTATAAAATCTCTGACTACTACTGGGATTCAGCAAGGACACATGAAAATGCACCTTTTAAATATCTTGAATCAATTTGATGCAACTGAAAAAGAAAAGTCCTATTTAGTTGATTATTTCAAAACAAATACTGTCACTCACAGTGCTGTAGTAAAAGCCATAGAAATACTTAGAGACTAATGCAAACCTTTTATAGTCATGGTAAATTATTAATCAGTTCTGAATATGCTGTACTGGACGGAGCTCAAGCACTTGCATTGCCAACAAAATTTGGACAAACGTTAAAAGTAGAATCTGCTTCAGGAAATTTAATCCATTGGAAAAGTATTTCTAATCACGGAGAAATTTGGTTTGAAACACATTTTAATATTGGGAAAACTTTAAAAATAACTTGTAATAACAACTCTAAAATTGCATTAAGATTACTTCAAGTTCTTGAGTCATTACAGATACTTAATCCAAATATTTTCACTACAAAGACAGGCTTTAATATGATTTCCACGTTAGAGTTTCCGGAAAACTGGGGTTTAGGCTCCTCCTCCACTCTAATTAATAATCTTGCTCAATGGGGCAAGGTTGATGCTTTTCGCTTATTAAACTTGACTTTTGGAGGTAGTGGATATGATATTGCTTGCGCACAGAACAAGACTGCTATTTTATACCAGTTAAGCACAGGAATTCCGTCAATAAGCCCAGTAATATTTAAACCTAAATTCTCTAATCAATTATTCTTTATTCATCGCAATAAAAAGCAAAATAGTAGAGACGGAATTGCAGATTACAAGAAAAGTACAAAATATAAAGTAGTGGATTTTAATAAACTAAACAGAATTACTTTAGAGTTATTAAATAGCCGCAATTTAGAGATGTTTAAAAAAAGTATCGAAACACATGAGACTTACATTGGGTCTTTACTTCAGAAACCAACTCTGAAAGAATCTTTATTTTCGGATTATGATGGAGCGATTAAAAGCTTAGGCGCTTGGGGGGGCGACTTTTTCTTAGCAACTGGAGATTTGAGCTCAATGGAATACTTCAAAATAAAGGGCTACCAAACTATTGTATCCTTTTCAGAAATGATTTTATAAAAAAAGGGGCATTTCTGAACCCCTTTTTGTGTAGTGTAAATAGAACTTAATAGAATGTAGCCCTGTTATCTTCAATATCAGCAGCGTCTTTAAGTGCTGCATAAAGTTTAGTATTAACTGCATTTGATTTTGCTAGTCCGACGCGGTTGGCTGCGGCTTGATAATTAGGTAGCTCATTAGCAGGAGTGAACTTAGTTAATTGAACAGCGTAAACTCCGTTAGTACCAACGACTAGTTCTGAAGTATTTCCTTCGATCAATCCAAAAGCTGTTCCAATTACCAAAGGTTCCCTGCCAGCTCCAGAAAGAGTTGGATTCTTCATGTTTACTGCAAATGCTGACTTCACTGTTTGATTCTCATCAGATGCAATCGCATCAAGAGTAGTTGCTGAAATACGATTCATTATGATAGCAGCTTTCTTTTCTTTTCTTATTTCCGGAAGTGCAGTAACTGAGGCTTTCTCAATATTCATTAATCCTTCTTCATTTACTGCTGTGATTTTAGCTACCACAAAACCACCACCAGAAACATTAAAACTTTTGAAGTCACCTACTTCTACTCCCTCTTCATGTGACCATCTGACAATTGCTCTTTGCATTCCAATTCCTGGAATTGATTCGTCAAGTACTTTAATACTACTTACTGGCATTGTCTTGTAATTACTCTGGTCAGCTACCTCATTAAAGTCAGCATCAGCTATCGCAATTTCAAATTTAGACTTGTTCTTGAACACATCGTCGATTGTTTGGACTGATGGCTCAATTTCTTGTACTATGGTAGCCATTTTATAAGCCTGTTTTTTTGGTCCTTGACTTAAAATTTCTATTACATGGTATCCAAAGTCTGTTTTAACAACCCCTAAACTTCCTTTAGGGTTTTCAAATGAATAAGCTTTAAATTCATCAGCAAATCCATCAGTATATGCAAATTCAATTACACCATCTTTTTCATTACTTACCTTATCCGAAGATAGCTCTAGTAAACTTTTGAACTTTGATCTGTTTGATTTGAGTATTTTATAAATACTATCTGCTTGTATTTTGGCTTCTGTATCCGTGGCAGTTACAGAAACATCAGCCCGAGCTCCGCCAACAAAAGGTATCAAAATGTGACGAACTTTTGTAGAATCAGATATCATTTTCTTAGCAACTAACTTTGATAGCATATAACTCGAACCATCTTTATAAGGCCCATATATCTCATTTATTCCTAAGCTTGTCATCTTTTCTACCTCCGTCTTTGGAAGATTAGATTCAAATAGATAAGAATCGTTATATTTAACTGATGAGTTTGCGTTTACAAAAGATTGAACATCTTTAGTATTTCTGAAACCAATCAAAGTTTCATTGGCCTTGGCGGCTTCGTTAAACTCTAACTTGTCATCGATAAGAGAAGACAATTCTGATTGAATAAGCTGTTCATCTTGTAAAGATGCTTCTTCCTTGAACTGAACATAGACTAAATCTCTTGAGGCATCAACTTTATACTTAGTAGGATATTTATTAACATAGGCCTTGATGTCAGATTTTTTTACATTAACAATACTATCGGGTATAGATGAAAAAGGGATTTGAACGTATTTCAAATCAACTTTATCATTTTCCAGCTGATAATCTAATTCACCCTCTGTTAAAGTTCCAATCACACCAGCCTTGACAAGATTAAAATAAGTTTGCTGAACCCCTGTTTGAGAAATTGTTTGTTCAAAATCAGTCCAGGCTTTATAATTTACAGGGTTTCCATTTAAGGTTGTAGTTTCTGGAGCAATAGCTTTTAAATTAATAATAAACTCATTCAACTTATCCTGATCAAATAGGCCAGCTTCATTTTTAAATTCTTCAAAAGAACCTAAATTTTGCTTTAGTAATTGACGCATAAAATCTCTTTCAACTGTAATACCAACGGCCTCGTATTGAGATTGCATAACTTTATTTCTAACTTCAGAATCCCAAACACGATTCATTGCTTGGGTGTTAGTGACAGATCCACCTGATTGACGCTGAATACTTTCAACCTGATTCATAAAAGCTCCTCTTTCAATATCATTTCCATTAATTGTAGCTACTACATTTTGTGACTTATCAGAAGCTCCCATATTTGAAAATATATCTCCAATTATAAATGAAAATAGCGCAAGAGCGATGATTATGATTAAGAATATAGAACGTTGTCTAATTTTATTTAAAACTGCCATTTGTAGTGTGTATTATTTTTTAATATAGTCGACGAAAATACCAATTTCTTTGAAATAATAAAAGGAGAAAAGAATATAATTCAAAGCTAAACCTCAATTTAATAATCTTAAACAATTTTAAGATTAATTAGTTCAATTTTAGTATTCGAAACTTCAATGATAGTTAAATGAAAACGACCAATAATAATTTCTTGGCCTTTGGTTGGAATTTGCTCAGTGTGATTAACAATAAAACCCCCTAAAGTTTCATAATTTTCATTTTTAGGAATCTGAATATTATAGGTTTCGTTCAAGTAATCAACATCTAAGCGTGCTGAAAAAACAAAATTAGTATCATCAATCTTTTGTTCTTTGAGCTGTATTGTATCATGTTCATCTTCAATCTCTCCAACCAATTCTTCAATGACGTCTTCCACAGTTATAATTCCGGAAGTCCCCCCATATTCATCCAAAACTACAGCTAAACTTTTTCGCTTTTTGGTTAAAACGTTTAGCACATCTTTGATAAACATAGTTTCAGGAACATACTCAACAGGGCGTAGAATTGATTTAATATTTTTTGGATGTTTAAACAAATCAAAAGAATGTACGTAACCCAAAATGTCATCAACTGTATTGTTGTATACTAGTATTTTAGAATGTCCTGTTTGAGTAAAATATTCATTTAAACTTTTAATAGATTCATGAATCTCAACTGCTGTCAATTCGGCTCTTGGAACCATCACCTCTCTTGATTTTAAATCTGAAAAATCAAGTGCATTTCTAAATATCTGAATTTCACTATCTACCGAATCGTTTACATCAACAGATTTCATTTGCTCGCTTATATAATTTCCAAGTTCAACTTTTGAAAATGCTAACTGCACCTGATCTCCATCAGTTTTAAATAGAAATTTCAAGATTAAATCAGTAATCCAAATAACAAAACTTGAAATAAAACTGAATAGTAAATAGAAGAAATATGCAGGAAAGGAAAATATTTTCAGTAGAGAATTTGCATAAATTTGAAAAAAAACTTTTGGAAGAAATTCAGCAGTAACCAAAATGATTAGTGTTGAAATCAAAGTTTGAGTAAGTAATGATAAATCCACAAAAATATAATGTACTATTGGATTTGAGGAGGTTAAATAATCTGTGAAGTATGTCACCAAGACATCACCCATATATAAACCATACACAACTAAAGCTATATTATTTCCAATTAGCATGGTTGCGATAAACTTTGAGGGTTTTGACGTTATCTTTGCTAGTAGCTTGGATAATAAACCTTTTTGTTTTTTTACAATTTCAATATGAATTTTGTTCGCAGAAACGTAAGCAATTTCCATTCCCGAAAAAAAAGCAGAAAAACAAAGACTCGAAATAATAATAATTAAATCCGTAGGCATGGTTATAATTTACCACGATCTTGAAAACGCTTTCTAAATTTCTTACGGAAGAAAAACATAAAAACCGCAAGTAAAGCAAAAAAAAGAGAAATGTAAGCAGAATTTCTGTCAGGACCCCATTTGTTGAACATGTCAAATAAAAATAGAACAGCGAATCCTAAATAAAAATATTGTAAAAAAGATACTAATTTCATTTAAAATTAATTTATGGTAAACAAGTTACACCAGTAAATATACGAATTAATCGTCAATAAAAATTTGTCCTGTAACCTCAATAACTTGAGCATTTGTGAAATTTTTATTTGAATCAAACCCATTTCCTTTAGTCAAATAGTCTTTGGTGCGAAATTTAACAGGAAAGTTGGTGAATAACCATTCTTTTTCTTGATCATAGAAAAGTTGATCTGTGAATAGCGTATCATTGGCTGCTGTTGTCAGTACAACATTTCCCTTAAGGTCAATCAGGTCTGTTTGACTGTACACCACAGCTCGATCAGCAACAACTGTATTTTTATTTTGATTGTCATCTAGTAACGTTAAATCGATTCCATTTGGAAACTCATAATACGGAAAGTCGTTATTTGTGAAATTATACATTTTTGGACTGACTAAAATTGAGGTAAGCCTTCCAGAATCCGTATACTTGGTATTTATATTTTCAGCTATTGATATAGGAGCATACGATGCCGTATCCAAGTCTTGAACTTCTTTTAAAGAATTGTTGCAGGAAAAAATCAACAAAACCAAGAAAATAGTGATGATGTTTTTTCTTTGTATGTTTCCACACAATATCATTAAAGCGACGGAACCGTTACTGATCGACCAATCCAACAACCTACATTTATAATCTGCCCTGTTCGACCAGAAGAGAATATTTCACTTTTCTGAGGAGCTTTAGCTTCATAATTTGCTATTGATTTTTTAGCGTTTTTCTTCATTGTAGGGTCTATTCTACCTGCTTTAGCTGCTTCTTTAGAAGCTAACCAATAGACAGCTCTTTTTGAAAAATTATCTGTTCCACAATTGTTAGCACTTTTGGCATACATAGCTGCAATTGCTAGATGACATTTTCCCATACTAGGATTGGCTTTTAAAGCTTTCATATAATAGGATCTTGCCTGGCTAAAGCGACTTTTATTTTTAAAACTTGTTGCAATTTTATATAATATTTTAGACTTCTCGAAGCTCGACGTTTCTAAATCAACTGCTTGATTGTAAAAAGCCAAAGCTTCTTTGGAATTGCCAGCCTTATCTTTCAAAATACCTAAATAAAATGCAGTATCTGCGTTAGGTTCCAAAGTATTCTTTTGTTCTACTATTGTAACAAATAAAGGGTCATCGTTACATCCTTTGGCATACATTCTATTCATAGCACGTTGTAACCAAATACCATCATTTTTGAACTCCTCAAAATCTCTAGCGTATAATGGGACTAAATTCTCGCAATTAGCCCTTGTACCCAGTTTTGTATCAATACTTCCTGAAATTTGGCTGTAAGCTTTTAAGTAGCTATTGTAAGACTTAAGTCTTGAATTGTCTTTTCTACTTAATTCTTTAACTTCACCATCCTGATCTAAAAAAGCATTCCGTTTGTTTGTGTAATTTTTAACCTCGAAGTCAATTTTTTCACTAATATCATCGTATTTACTAAACAACTCTTGTGCTGATCTCAATGAGGAATCATATAAACCAACCATTAATGAGAAGTACGTATACAAACTCTTAGGATTGGTAAAAGTTTTTAAATCAGAGTTGTAGGCTAAATCGAATGCGTCATATAGTTGCTCATTGGACTGACCTAATAATTTTTTGTTATCATAATTTAGTTGACTAGCTTTTGCTAAGTAAGCTCCCTTAGGGGTTATTTTAGGGAAATTAATACTTCTTTCTTCCCAAAGCTGTAACAGATCCAGTAAAAACTTAATTTTTTCATCTCCATTAGATGTTGAAATCTTATTTTTCAAGATCCGTTCTCCAAAAATATAAATAGCTTTATTTAGTTTTGGTGTATTTGTTCTTAGTTCCATCCATGGAGCAAAGGCTGCATCGTAATTTTTTGATTTTACATATTCGCTGAAAATTGAAAGCTTTTCCAATTCAGCTTCTGTTTGCGCAAAAACTGCATTAGAGCTTAAAAAGAGTGATAAAACAATAAATAATAATTTTGAATTCATTTGTT
>ERZ1046568.1485-NODE-1485-length-16719-cov-7.289726_pt1 | contig 16719 bp, 34 predicted proteins | sample MGYA00383092_ERZ1046568 | MGnify/ENA primary metagenome ERZ1046568 (study PRJEB29581, sample SAMEA5548362) | metagenome | biome: marine; feature: coastal; material: water | depth 1 m | study: Short-term variability in the microbial, nano- and picoplankton... | reverse complement strand
ATACCAAGCGGATATAAAAGCGGTAAAGTATATTCTATTTTGCCTAATGATGCAAGTGGAGATTTTGACTTCACAAGACAGTCAATAGGTACAAGAGTACGCAAAGATGGTTTAATAGAGGAAGCTAAAACTGTTGGCAGTATTACTAATGAGCTTTTATATAGTGAAGAGTTTACGCAAAGTTTTTGGTTAAAAACAAACAGTACAATAACTGCAAATGATACACTTGCTCCTAATGGTACAAATACTGCTGATAAAATTATACCAAACACAAGTAATAGTATACACCAAATTAAAACAAATGTTGAATATAATTCCTCTATATATACTTATTCAATTTATGCAAAAAAAGATTTTTATAAAAATATTTTAGTTTGGTTTGATGGACTTGGTGGAGGATTAGGAGTTAATTTAGATGATAGTAGTATTTTTAGAAACGAAAATATACAAGAACATAGAGTAGATGCTTTAGCTAATGGTTGGTATAGAATTTCAATAACTGCTAATATTACTACAAACTCTCGACCATCTATTTATGTTTATGATAATTCTGCTACACCTCAAATTAGTTTTGCAGGAAACGGTGTTAATGGTTTATTTATATGGGGTGCTATGCTTAGTGAGGGTGCTTTATCTGACTACATAAAAACAGAGGGTACAACAGAAACTAAAACAGTAGAAACCTTTACAGATGTACCTAGATTAGATTGGTATAATAGCAACTGTCCTAGTTTACTTTTAGAGCCACAACGCTTAAACAGTATTATACAAAGTCAAGACTTAAATACAAGTTGGAGTGTTTTTAATGGTGGTAGTATTTCAAGTAATGAAATTATAGCACCTAATGGAGAATTAGAAGCAGACGAATTAATTACAAATGGCACAGGTTTTAGTTTTGTAAAACCAACTACAAATCCAACAATAAGTACAGGAAATAATACATTTACAATTTTTGCTAAAAAAAGTACATCAGATGAATTATGGTTAAGGTTAGATTATGGAACTACTATATATAATAGAAAATTTAATTTATCCACGCAAACTATAAGTACAGGGTTTGATAATACTGCAAATATACCTAATGAAGAAAGTATAGAAAATTATGGCAACGGGTGGTATAGGTTAAGAATTACAGATACCGCAGATACAACTTCATTTGAGCCAAGAATATATATAGCTGATGCAACTTCAAATAATGGGGATAGTGTATATTTGTTCGGCGCACAAGTAGAACAAGGAAGTTACCCTACAAGCTACATAAAAACAGAAGCAAGTGCAGTAACAAGATTAAAAGATGAGTGTTATGGCGGTGGTACTGCTGATTTGTTTAATGATAATGAGGGTGTATTATTTTTAAATATGAAAGCGTTTGTAAATGGTGGTACAAATAGATTTATACAAATACACGACGGTAGTTATAACAATGCTATAGGTTTATTTTTCACAGCTACAACAAACAGAATAGTAGCAAGAGTTTACGCGAGTGGTAGTTTTGCTTTTGATTTAAATTATACTGTTGATGATGTTACTCAATATCACAAATACGCTTTTAAATATAAGTCAGCAGATTATCAACTATGGGTAGACGGAACTAAAGTTTTAACAAATAGCTTAACTACTACACCAACAGGATTAAATCAAATAGGTTTTTTACAAGGTTTATCAGGAAATGATTTTTTTGGTAAAGTAAAAGATTTAAGATATTTTGATAATGGTTTAACAGATACAGAACTAACAGAACTAACAAAATGATAAAGGTAGGCAAATATATTTTTGATAGCGAAGAACAAGCTGAAACTAAAATAAAAGGTTTAGGAGTAGACAAAGACGAAAACGGAAATGAATACCCAACGCACAGCCACGCAATAGTAAGACTAGGAAGAGAAGTAATAGAAGAGGGTGAAACTGATGCAGAGGGTAATGTAATTAAAGAAACTGTACTAAGTGAAAAATACTTAATAGATGTAGTATGGAATGGTATAGAAGAGCATCCTTATGGATGGAAGAGCTATGCAGTAACCCCAAGTGGAGAGCCTTTACATAACTTTTATGGTGTAGATTATTTAGAAAATAAAATGTAATGAGTGTACAAGATTTGAGAATAGCTTTTTTTAATGCCATAAGTTTTGGGGTAAGTTTTACTGCTATAGAAAATAGTCTTAAGATTATACTTTTACTTGCTTCTATTGTATATACTTTGCAGAAGATATATGAAACCCATAAAAAGAAAAATGAAACTAACAAAGAACTTTGATCTAAAAGAGTTTGAGTGTAAGTGTGGATGTAAGATGCCTCTAGAGGTTTATGAGAATGTAATTAAACTAGCTGGAGAGTTACAGAAACTAAGAACTTACTTAAATAGACCTATAAGAATTAATAGTGCTTACAGGTGTGAGTCTCATAATGATAAGTCTAAAGGATCTAAAACCTCACAGCACTTACTAGGTAAAGCTAGTGATGTAGTAGTAGACAGTTTAAAACCAGCAGAAGTACATAGAATAGTAGAGGACTTAATAGGAATGGGAGAGATGCTACAGGGTGGTTTAGGTTTGTATGATACTTTTTTACATTATGATATAAGAAAGAGTAAAGCTCGTTGGGATGCCAGATAAAAAGACTTATAAAGAAAGAAATGGTACTACTAGAATAGGGGATGCTCTAAGATGGTTAGTAAAACAGGGGAAAGAAGTAGCTCCAGAGATACTAGATATAGCTGGTAATATAACTGGTATAGAACAATTAAAAGACCTAGCATCTAAAATAGAGGGAGATACTAAACTCTCTGAGACTGATAAGCAAATTCTACTAGAGGAGCTTAGGTATGATATGTTAGAGATGCAAGAGACTACTAAGAGATGGGTAGCTGATATGACTAGTGATAGCTGGTTAAGTAAAAATATAAGACCTTTAAGCCTAGCTTTTTTAACTCTTAGCCTCTTTGTATATATAATATTAGATAGTGCCTTAGATGGCTTTAAAATAGCTTCTGGGTGGATAGATTTACTATCTAGTTTATTGCTATTAGTTTATGGTGGCTATTTTGGTATGAGAAGTGCTGAAAAAATCACTAGGTACTGGAAAAAATAATTTCAAGTGTAAAACATATAATACACTATATAGTATCCTCTATATAGTATCTACTATAGAGTTAATATATATAATTTTCTATATAGTAATAGCTATATAGTATCTACTATAGAGTAGTATCTATATAGTACTATATAGTATAGAATATAGAATAACTTTTTTAATATCCTAATTTATTTTTAAAAACTTTAGATTTACTTTTGCGTTATGCCTAGAAAAATGACTAGAAAGAATATAGTAAAGAAACTAGATACTATATTTAGTGAGTATATAAGGAGAAAGTATGCTGATAAGAATGGTATAGTAAAGTGTTATACCTGTAATAAGAGAGCTTACTGGAAAGGAGAGGGAATGCAGAATGGACATTTCATAAGTAGATCATCTAGAGTACTAAGATGGAATGAGGATAACTGTAGACCACAGTGTTATGGTTGCAACTGTATGAGATATGGACAGCAGTATGTTTTTGCACAGAACTTAAATGAGGAGTTTGGATATGATAAAGCCAATGAATTACTACAAAAATCTAGAGAAACAATTAAACAAGCAGATTTTGAGCTACTAGACTTAATAAAATACTATCAAGATTTGGTAGAAAGGTTATTATAGCGTACATTTGTCTAGACTTATTTTTAAGTTTGTTATCATTGTTCAAGAGAGAGTGTCCTTAGGGATGCTCTTTTTTTTTTGTTACTATTTTGTTAATTAAATATTTTTATGTAGCTTTGGTAAGAATTTAAAATGATAACTATATGAATTTACTACACAGACTCAAGCCAGAGTACGTTAAAAGGCTAAACCAAAAATCAGATGACTACACAGAGTTAGTATCTAATACTCTTATAGCTTTAGAAAATGAGCAGTATGTATCACAGCTAAAATACTATGTTATAGTAGACTTGCAGTTTTTACTGAATAATCCTACTAGTCCTTATAATTTCTTTAGAGATGACTCATAGTGAAGATATAAAGAGAGTATCTACTCCAGAGACAATAGACTTTTTAAATGCTAGGGTAGAAGCTCTAGAAAAAAGAGTCAGAATACTAGAAGCTAAGCTAGAAGTAGAACAAGAAAGAAACCTATATAATAACCTTTAATATTTTAATTTATGAAAAACGGTAGGATTAAGTACATTGATACTAATGGTCAGTGGAATGGTATGAACAAGTACCTAGTAACTTTTGCAGATGGAGAGGCTTACACTTTCTTTGCAAAGGGAGATTTTAAAGCATCTATTGGAGATGAGATTAAGTATACAGTCTCTAATCAGCAGATGAAAAATGCTAAGCTAGTTAGAGATGACTACTCTAATAAAAGCTATAGTAATAACTCTAGTGGTAGCACTAGTAGTAAGGATAGTATACAGACTTCAATTATTAAACAAACTTGTATAAAAGCATCCTCAGAGCTTCACGCTTCAAGAGGTACAAGTGATGTGCAGTCTGTTATAGAAGATGCAGAGATAATGTTTAACTGGATAACTAAATAATTATGAAAGATATAGAATTTTTAAACTTCCTATTCCCTAGAAGCTCTAAGCTAGATTTTATAGTAACTAATGTTTCTTTTAATGCTAAAGAGATGGTAGAGTGGATAGAAAAAAACAAGGATAAAGCAGAGGCTAATAAAGGATACTTACAGTTTGATGTATTAAGAGCTTCAAAAGATCCTAATAAGTTTTATGCTAGAGTGTATGAGTCTCCTAAAAAAGAGCCTGTAACAACTAAAGAGCATATGCCAGATAGAGAAAGTGCTGATTTGCCCTTTTAATTTGTTTTGTTTAACTTGGCTACTCTTAACTGGGTAGCCTTTTTTTTGAATTATGATAATAAACTACAGTGAACAATTAGAGAAACTAAGACAGATTAGAAATGGTAGCATACAAGAGGGATTAAGACTAGATATCCCAGCTATAGATGAGTACTTAAGATTTAAACCTAAGGGTTTTAATGTAATACTAGGACAGGCTAATGTAGGTAAGACCTCAGCAGTACTATTTTTAATGCTATGCTATACACTAAAACACAAAAAGAAGTGGCTAATATTTTCTAGTGAAAACCAGCCTCACAGTATAATAAGAAAGCTAGTAGAGTATCTAGCTAAAAAACCTATTCACTTAGTAGAAGAGGAGCAGTTTATAAAATGCACTGACTTTATAGATGAGTACTTTAAGATTATAGACTCTGAGAAGCTATATACTTATAGAGACTTAATAAACTTAGGAGTGCAGTATAAAAATGCTTGGGACTATGATGGCTTTATGATTGATCCTTATAACTCTTTAGCTAAGGATGAGAAACTAATGAAGAGCTTAGGTGGTCACGAGTATGACTATCAAGCTACTACAGAGTTTAGACTATTCTGTAAAAACCATAATGTATCTATATGGCTAAATGTACACGCTAATACAGGAGCTATTAGAATGTTACATAGAGTAGACCATCAGTATGCTGGTTATCCTATACCTCCAATGGCTAGTGATGTAGAGGGTGGAGGTAAGTTTGTAAATAGAGCTGATGACTTCTGGGTAGTACATAGATATATACAGCACCCTAGTGATTGGATGTATACTCACATTCACGTTAGGAAAGTAAAGGAAGTAGAGACAGGAGGTAAGCCTACTAGTATGGATGAGCCTATACAGTTAAGGTCTATGAAAAATAATGTAGGCTTTGAAATAAATGGACAGCCTGTGATTAGAATGATAAGTGAGGATGTGAAAGCTAAACAATTCTTAAAAAAAGTTTAAAAAAATTTCGTAGCTTTAAGAAAAAATTAAGCTATGATTTTATACATACTAACCAGCTTTATAGTTTTATTACTATTTTTGATTGCCTATACTGATAAACACAGCCCTGTGATTCAATTTACTATTATTACAGGGTTTGGCTTTTTATTCCTATATGATGAAGAGTATAAGGAAGAGGGGAAGCAAGTTATATATCAGTTAATGCTTGGGGTACTATTAATATCTTTATCCTATACTAGAGATGCTGAGTAAACTCTATAAATATCAGAGACTCTGGATAGGCTATGTTATGGACTTAGGCTGTAATATAGATACTGCAAAAGATATTGTACAGGAGTTTTATATAAAAATGATAGGTAAGGATTACTCTTATGATGAGAATAGCCCTAATTTCTATGGGTGCTATGTTATTCTTAGGAATATGGTTTTTGATCTTAAGAGGAAAGAAAAAAAGATAGAGCTTCTAGACTTAGACTATCTACCAGAGTGTGAAGATGAGGAGTATACAGAGCCTAATAATGTACATAAGATGGAAGCTATCACTAAGTGGCTAGAGTCTAACTATATTGATTATGATGGAGAGGACTTAGACTATGATAGTGAAGTGCTAAAAAAGATATACTATAAGACTATTTATGAGGAGGTCTTTGAGAATGGTAAGAAGATAGCACAGCTCAGTAGAGAGACAGGGATAAGTTACTATTCATTATACAATACAGTGAGACATATTAAAAAGCAAATATTAGAGGAAAGTGATAGAGACCTTTTATAGAGATTTAAAAAGAGGAAAGTACCACGAAAATATAATACTAGATAAGATAAAATCTAAGTATAGTCAAGCCTATATTATTGAGGGATACTGTAAGGATTATGATATATTTATCCCAGAGCTTAATTATGGTATAGAGGTAAAATCTGATGAGAAGAGTAAGTACACTAATAATATAGTAATAGAGATAGAGTTTAATGGTAAGAGATCAGCTTTAAGTACTACAAAGGCTAAGTACTGGGTTATTTATGATGGATACGATTATAATTGGTTTGATACTAATAATATAAAAAAGTGTATTAAAGAGAATAATTTAAGCTATGCAGAATTTATAGGGAAGGGAGATAGTAAAAGTAAAAAGGCTTACCTTATAAAAAAAGACATATTATATAAATATAAAGAATGAAAGTAGGGACAATATTAGAGAAGATATTTAAAGCTACAGGTATACAGTGGTTAGTTAAAAAGATTTGGGGAGAGGACTGTGGCTGTGAAGAGAGAAGAGATAAACTAGATAATTATTTTAAAAGAAAATGACTTTAGAACAATACACTAACTGGGAGCAGTTTAGAAATAAAGAGGGGAATAAAGTAACCTCTAAAGAGTTTGAGATGATAGCTAGGTACTACTCAGAGGTTTATAGGAGAAAGTATCAGAAACCATCCTGTACCTCTTGTAACTTTAAAACATACCAGAGATGGATTAATGAACTCAACAAGCACTTTGAAAGCATACAAAAACCAACTGAATGAATATAGTAGAGAAATATGAGAAAGCTACCATAGGCTTACTTAATCTAGATGGATGGCAGTTAGAATGGTGTGGTAATGAGAATACCTTTTATGATGCACGAGGATATACTCCAAAGGGTTTAAAGACTGTTGTAGAGATGAAATTTAGAAATAAGTACTATCAGACCAAACTACTAGAGAAAGCTAAATACGATAAGCTAATGAGCTTAGAAGAGGATGTAGTTAAGATATACTTTGTCAATGATCCTAAAGGTAATTATCTCTACTGGCTAAATACTTTAGAGATGCCTAAGATAGATGATAAGGACTGTCCTAAGACTACTATGTGGGACAGGAGTAAAGTAAAAAAAGAAGTATATATGCTTACAGAGTCTCAAGCTACCCTTATAAATAGGTATGAAGAGGATGAGCCTAGAGTATGGGATGAGTACTTTAAAAAGAAGTAATTGTTAATTAATTTGGAAAGTTATAAACAATTTACTATATTGCAGTATAATAATTCAAATAAAGCAGTAGAAACCTCTTTATAGGTAACGCTACCACGCTGAGTTAGTAATTAGATACAGATATAGATACTAGTGAAAGCCAGAATGAATGATGACTAACAGGACTATTTAGACTTAGTAAACTGCTTTTTTTAAAAAAATATAACAATGATAGAAGATTTAAAATGTGAAATTTGTGAAAGTCAAATGTGTTTAGAGGAGTTTAACTTCTGTGATATATGTCCAGACTGTAGAGATGAAATGGACTTATAATGAATATACTAGAGAAACAACTATTTGAAGCAAACTTTGAGGCTATAGCTACTCAGTTTGTAAAATGGAAAGAGGCTAAACCAGATAACAAAATACTAGACTCTTTAGCTAAAAGCCTTTATGAAATGTATACCTATACCAATTCTTTAGAGATTAGAGAGATGGTACTAGAGAAGCAGAACAAAAAGCTAAGAGATGATAACTTTAACTTAAGATTGAATGATGACAGAAGTAGAACTAAATGATGTAACTCTATGGGTGGAGTATGACTTTAATGAGGGAGAAGAGCAAACCTATGACTATGTAGGCTCAGCTCCTAGTGTAGATTTATACTCAGTATTTGTAGGTACTCAAGATATCTATAACTTATTAAATGTTATTCAATTAGAAGAGATAAAAGATTTATTAATTAAAAACCATATAGAACAATGAAACACAAAGTACTAGAAACAGGATTACACTGTATCACGAACAAAAAAGGTAGAGTATATGTCTTTACAGAGAATGAATACCAGCACTTAACTTGGTGGAACTTAGTAAGACTTAGATATGAGATTTAGACTACCAAAACCAATAAGAGACTGGATTAGATCTAGAGAAGTAGAGGAGAACTGGGTAGAAGTATCTGAGTGCTGTTTTTCTGATAGATGGATGGATACTGATGTATGTTCAGACTGTAAAGAGCATACTGATTTTATGGAGGTAAAATTATGATTATAGTGGGAGTATTAATTGCTTTAGGACTATTTTTTATAGTAGTAGAGCTTAAAAGAATAAACAATGACTAAACAAATTTATATAGACAAAACTGTATCCCTATGGGGAGGTAATAATGGAGAGGTTAATATGGAGCTAGAGGATGGCACTGTATTGACTTTTTATGCTTTTGAGTTATTTAGAGACTTACCAAGTATTACTAAAATTACTTTTGATGAGGTAGCAGTAGAAAAAAATAATATGAAAGATAGATATATAGAATTAGCTAAATTTATAACAAAATGAAATTGAATTTAAGAATAGACTATTTAGGAAAGAAAGAAAGTAAAGGGGATACTGAGAAAGATATGTATCATCTAACCTTTAAGACTTACAATGCTGAGATCAGTGGTAAGTTTGAGAAAAGTGAGATAAGGCACTTAATAGAGAAACTAGATAATGCTATAGTATGAGAGCCACTTATAAACACTATGAGAATGGTAAGGGATATGATGTTATAGACTTTATCCAAGACTACAAGCTAAACTTCAATAGGGGTAATGCTATCAAGTATTTAGTCAGAGCTTCACACAAAGGAGCAGAAGAGCAAGATCTAGAAAAAGCTATAGACTATATACAAAGAGAGTTAGAGTATATTAGAGAGGCTAAAAAAGAATATAATCCTCCTTACTAATGAAAAAGAATAAACTAAACCAGTTACAAAGAATAGCTAGGCTAGAGAGACTTCTTACTGAGATGTATCTTAAAGTAGAGGCTGTAAAAATAAGAATAGAAAAAATAGAGAACAATGGAGATAAAACTACTGGATAATACTATCCACAAACAAAGTGAATTAATAGACAATGCATACTCAGATGAGTTTTACTATGGCTACTTAGGTAAGACAGCTTTCTCATCTAGTAATTTAAAACTACTTCTAGATAGTCCTAAAAGCTATCACTATGCTATGACCTATGGGAATGAGTCAAGCTCCCAAGCTCTTAGAGATGGATGGTTATTTCATACCTACTTACTAGAGCCAGAGAAACTAGAAGATATTGTATTTGTAGATGTACAGAGTAAGAATACAAAAAAGTTTAAAGAAGCTAAGGCAGAGTATCCAGATGTATTTACAGCTAAAGAAAGAAATGACTGTGAGAGGCTAGTAGATGCAATGAGTAAAAACTCTAGAGCTATGGAGCTGATGAGAGATAGTAGAACTGAGATTCCAGCAGTAGATAATCTTTTTGGCTATCCTTTCAGAGCTAAGGCTGATATCCTAAAGAACTCTGGAGGTATTGTAGATTTAAAAACAACTATTGACGTAAGAAACTTTAATAGATCAGCTTACAAATTTAGATACTTTCTACAGGTGTATATCTACTGTAACCTATTCAAGTGTAGCTATAAGGACTTTAAATTCCTATGTATAGACAAAAAGAATCTAGACATAGCTGTATGGGATGTTTCTAAGGAGTTTTATGAAGTGGGAGAGGAGCAAGTACAAAGAGCTATAGAAATATATGAAGAGTACAAAAGAGAGGACTTTGATGTAAATGACTTTACTATAAAAGGAACACTATGACAGAGAGACAACTAAAAGACCTAAACTATATAAAAGACAGAATAGAGTTTTACAGTGGTTTAGATATAAGAAAAAAAACCAGAGAGAGAGAGTATGTATATGCTAGGATGGTATTCTGTAAAGTAATGAGAGAAGAGTTTTTAATGACTATGAGTGCTATAGGAAAGTACTTAGGTAAGTCTCACTGTACAGTAGTACACTATATGAAAAATTTTGAAACCATACAGAAATATGAGTACAACTATAATAAGATGTATAACTATATACTATTAGAAATAAACGCAGAGCATATTTTTATAGGTACTAGCTTTATGGGTAAGAAGAGAGACATAAGTCAAGATGTACTAGAGGTTAATGATAAAATACAAGAAGCTGTAAGATCAGCAGTTAAAGAAGCAGTAAAAGAATATGAGGGTATTGCCAATTAGTGAGGGGTATAAAAAATAAAAAAATTTCGTTATATTAATATGATAGACAACAGAATCCGACATACTAAAGAGAGTTTACTAAATGCCTTAGAGCAGTCTTTAGGAGTAGTTACTACAGCCTGTAAGAGTGTAGGGATACATAGAAGCACCTTTTATGAGTACTACAATAATGATGAGGAGTTTAGACAAAAGGTAGATGATCTAAACAATGTAGCAAAAGACTTTGTAGAGTCTAAGATGTTTGAAAATATTAGAGATAATGATAGTGGACTAATTAAGTTTTATTTAGCTACTAAAGGTAAGGACAGGGGTTATGTACCTAGAAATGAGATAGCCACAGATGGAATGCCTACTAACTTTCAAATAGAGATAATTGACTCCACTACAGAAGATAAAGACTAATGTAGTTTTTAAGCATCTACAAAATTCTACTTCCAAGATAACCATAGAGCAAGGCGGTACTAGGAGTGGTAAGACCTACAATATACTTTTATATATCATCTTTGACTACTGCACTAACAATACAGGTAAGACAGTAACTATATGTAGGGATACATTCCCAGCTCTTAGGTCTACAGTGATGAGGGACTTCTTTGAGATACTTAAAAATAATAACTGCTACTTTGAACAATTCCATAATAAGTCAAGCTCTGAGTATAAGCTCTTTGGGAACTTAGTAGAGTTTATTAGTGTAGACCAGCCACAGAAGATTAGAGGTAGAAAGAGAGAGCTACTATTTTGTAATGAGGCTAATAGCTTAGACTTTGAAACTTGGCAACAGCTTATATTTAGAACTCAAGAAAAAATAATAATTGACTATAACCCTAGTGATGAGTACCACTGGATATATGATAGAGTAATACCTAGAGAGGACTCAGAGTTTTTTAAGACTACTTATATAGATAATCCTTTTTTAGATCAAACTATTGTAGATGAGATAGAGAGACTAAAAGAAACAGATGAGCAGTACTGGAGGATATATGGACTAGGAGAGAGAGGGTTTAGTAAGGCTACTATATTTCAATACAATGAAGTAGACAGCATACCAGAGGATGCAGAGTTTGTGAGCTTTGGTTTAGACTATGGCTATACTAATGATCCTACAGCGTTAATAGGAATTTGGAAGAGAGGCTACAGCTTATACCTTAAAGAGTATGTATACCAGACTATGATGACAGGAGCAGATATACATAAGAAGCTAAGAGAGATAGGAGTAAATAGAGAAATAATCTTTGGAGACTCAGCAGAGCCTAGACTAAATGATGAGCTGAGGAGAATGGGATGGAATATAAAAAATAGTGTTAAGGGTAGAGACTCAGTAAATGCTGGGATAGACCTACTTAAGAGATACAAAATAAATATACTCAAAGATAGCCACAATGCTATACAAGAGTTTAGAAACTACAAATGGGTAGAGGATAAAAGTGGTAAACTGACTAATAAACCAGTAGATAAAAATAACCACTTAATTGATGCCTGTCGCTATGGATGTTACTCTATAATGAGTAGAGCAAACTTTGGTAAGTATGCTATCCGTTAAAAACTATAAATTTTACGTTATATTATTATGAAGCTAAAGATTAATGTACCTAATGATTTAGGAGAGATTAAGCTATCAGATTATGTTAAGTATCTGAAAGTGGTAGAAGTAAATGAAAATGACTCTAATAGTGATGTATTTGTGCATCAGAAAGTATTAGAGATATTTTGTGGAGTACCACTACTAGATGCAGTAGAATACAGGATGTCTGATATTAGAAAGGTAGTAGCTATAATTACTAATACCCTAAACAAACAGCCAGACCTAGTAAGAACTTTTAAACTAGGAGATACTGAGTTTGGTTTTATACCTAAGCTAGATGATATGACCTTTGGAGAGTATGTAGACCTAGATAGTAACTTAGGTAACTGGGATAATATGTATAAAGCTATGGCAGTACTATACAGACCTATAAAGCAAAAGGTAGGGGATAAGTATATAATAGAAGAGTATAAAGGAGACTTGTACTATGATGCTATGATACATACTCCTATGGATGCAGTTATAAGCTCTATGGTTTTTTTTTACAATTTAGGGAAAGAATTGTCAGTAGCTATGACGAAATATTTGGAGGAGGAGGGAATGCTGGAGGACTCGATGCTTTCTCAAACTTCTCTAATAAGTGGGGATGGTATCAGTCAATACAAGCACTTAGCCAATTTGATGTAATGAGGATAGATGAGGTTACTAAGCTAAATATACATAAGTGCCTATATGCTCTAGCCTTTATGAAAGATAAAGCAGAATTAGAAAGAAAGAATATAAAAAAGAATTTTAAATGACAGCAATTACTCACAGAGGAGCTATAGCCTATTATGATGTTATGGAAACCTTAAAAGACTTACTACTAGCAGATGTAAATGTTAATACAGTAACTAGAGGGGATATAACACAGGTTAATCTAAATAAGGCTGATATATTCCCACTGTCTCATATAATGCTAAACAATGTATCTGAGAATGGTCAGACTATGACTTTTAGCTTTAGCATACTAGCTATGGATATAGTAGACTTTAGTAAAGAAGAGACTACAGATATCTTTAGAGGTAATAACAATGAGATGGATGTACTCAATACTCAACTAGCAGTACTAAACAAGTTTATACAAAAACTAAGAAAGGGTACTACTCATAGAGAGGGATACCAAGTAGATGGTACTGTAAGCCTAGATGCTTTTAAGGATAGGTTTGAGAATGAATTAGCTGGATGGAGTGCTACATTTTCTTTAATAGTAATGAACAATATAGATATCTGTGAGGACTGATAACTTTAAAAAAACACTAGAGCAGATAAGAGACCAGATAGTAGAGGACTCTAAAAAGAACTTAGCAGAGCAAGGTAAGACAGGGAAGCTATATGAAAGTATAAAGGGTACACCTATAAAAGAAGATAAAGATAGTATGTCCTTTGATATTAAGATGGAGGACTATGGACTCTTTCAAGATAAAGGGGTTAAAGGTAAAGATCCTAGTAAGGTAGTAGGAGGAGAGAAAGCTATAAGAGGACAGCAAGCTCCTAATAGTCCTTATGAGTTTGGGAGTGGTAATATGAGTGGCACTTTTGATAGCTTCTCTAAGAGTGTAGGAGACTGGGCAAAGGCTAGAAACTTTAGGCTAAGAGATGAGAAAGGTAGATTTGTTAAAGGTACTTATGAGACTATAGGAAAGATAATAGCTAGAAACATATACTACAGAGGATTAAAGCCTAGCTTATTTTTTACTAATGCTTTTGAGAAAGTGCAGAAAGATATGGGTAGCCAATTAGAGAAAGCCTTAAAACTAGATACAGAAAAAATGATTAAAATAACAGCAGAGAAATGAGCAAAATAAATTCTAGAAGTCCATACTACATAAACATAACAGCTACTAATTTACGTAGAGTAGATATGGAGTTATATGTATATACAGGAACTCAGACTACAGATAGAGATAATAAATTTACTTTAACCTCTTTTGCAATAAATGAGAATGTAACTTTTGAGATAGGGGAGATAGTAAGAGATTATCTTTTACAGACTTTTGATGGAGATTATGAAACTTTAAATGTTTGGGTAGATTATAGAACAAAACTAACTACAACAGTCTCACAGGTAGACTATGGAGAGTTTACTCAGTTAGTAGGTTTTGATGGGTATGGTTATTATGAGAATGAAGCAAACCCACAGAATGATACAGGTCTACTACAGACTAACACTAAAATACTAAAACTAGATGATGCTCCAGCAACTATACCTGTAGATACTTCTAAGACTACACAGGTTACTTATGAAAAAGATGGAGAGCTAGTATATACTTTTGCAGTTAGTAGTAGTGTATATAGTGATAGACAAATTAAGTATGTTACAAATGGGATCAATGGTGCTGATGAGTATGAGGATAGAGTAATACAAGATGGAGGTACTTTTGAGGATAGTGTATGTCTACAAGAGTTTGTGAATGACTTTACTTTATTTGACTTTGATACTATTTATGTAGATACTACTGATGGTATTATAAAGCTAACAGTAGAGAATATAGAGGAGTGTAAGTATCAGCCTTATAAAGTAACATTTGTAAATAAGTATGGAGCTTTACAGGATGTGTGGTTTTTTAAGAGGACTAATACAGTCTTAGCTACTAAGAAAGAAGATTTTAAAAGAAACATTATTGTTAATGGTGCTTATGATAGAAGTAGGCATCAGCAAAAAATATTAACTAAGAATGGTACAGAGAAACTAACTTTAAACACAGGCTTTTATCCAGAGGAGTATAATGAGGTATTCAAAGAAATGCAACTTAGTGAGGATTGCTGGATAGAGATAGACTCTAAAACACTACCAATTAATGTAAGCAGTAGTAGTTTAAGCTATAAGACTCACTTAAATGATAAGCTAATTAATTACACTATAGAGATAGACTTTGCTTTTGATACTATAAACAATATACGTTAATGCAGATAATAGAGCTTTATATAAAAGGATACAAGAGGTTAAATGGTGCAGTAAATTCTACAGCAACAAATAAACTTATTGATAGCACTGCTAAATTTACAGAAACTATTGAGATAGGAGATTTAGTTACAAACCAAAAGACAAATAGCACAGCAACAGTAACAGCTATTGATAGTGATACTCAACTAAGTTTATCTATTGATTTGTTTACTACAACACAAGAGCCTTATAGAATTACAAGTGATTATTTTAGAGCTGATATGTTTAAAGATGAAAGTGTAGTAATTACTGATAGCCTATTAAATGTTAGAGATGTAGCTAAAGTATTTACACCTTTTTCTAAGCAGTTTAATCTTCCAGCCTCTAAGTTAAATAACAAACTATTTAGGCACTATGAGAATACTGATATATTAGACAGTTTTGATGCTAGATACAGGCACGATGCTATAATAAAACTAAATGGGATTGACTACAAAATAGGTAAGATACAGTTTAGTAGTGTACAATTAAAAAACAATAAAGCCTATTCATATAAAGTAACATTTTTTAGTGATACAGTAGACCTTAAAGAAATACTAGGAGATAGCAAACTATCTAGTTTAAACTATGGAGATTTGTCAGAGTTTATATACAGTCAAGCCAATATACTAGATATGGCTACTAAAGACGATGCTTACCTAGAAGCCAGTGGAGTTTTAAACAGCTCAGATATTAAAGTACCTAATATACAGCATAGTAAAAATATGAGGTTTAGCGATGATGGGTATAAAGACAATGCAACAGGTACTAGTTTAGAGTGGACTGATCTTAAACCAGCTATAAGATTAAGAGCAATAATACAAGCTATAAATAGAACGTATCCACAAATTAATATAACAGGGTTTTTAGACAGCATACAGATACAAGATATTTATTTATGGTTACATAGGAATGAGGGTTATATCACTAACTCGGTTGAGGGTGGTGGTGTGCAAGTAGTTAGTAATAGATGGAAAGCTGGTATAGATGATTATACTTTTAATTCTACCGTACCATCAAGCTATGGAGATGTTAGAGGGGTTTATATACAGCAACCATCATCATTAAACAGGTATGTTTTTTATGTAGATATTACAGTAACTGATCCTACAGTAAGCTATGATGTTACAATAAAGAGAACATCAAATGATACACCTTTAGCTACATTTCAAGGCTTAACAGGAAACCAAAATATAAACACAGATTACTTTACTACTCAACAGTATGGTTTTGGAGAGATAGACATAACAGTAGAGATACAGTCAGAGAATACTCTATCTATGACTCATACAGTAGCCTTAAGATATGAAAATAGAGAAACAATATCAAATGCTTTTACACTTGAGTTTCAATCAACATATAACGCTGTAAATTCTGATATTCAAAATACTTTTTATGTATCTAAAC